>Ga0114129_10000446_pt1 | contig 49171 bp, 36 predicted proteins | sample RhiMetdeltSRZDD1_FD_80071 | JGI IMG/M metagenome (GOLD analysis project Ga0114129, IMG submission 80071) | Populus rhizosphere microbial communities from Tennessee, USA - Rhizosphere MetaG P. deltoides SRZDD1 (version 2) (version 2) | ecosystem: Host-associated > Plants > Roots > Rhizosphere >...
CAAACCATGACCATCGACCCCTGCAACCTCCAACTGCTCTACCAAGGACGCAGCCCCACCTCCGGCGGCGACTACGGCCTCCTGCCCTACCGCCCCGGCCTGCTCACACTCCAACGCTAACCAAACAACAACCCGCCCAACGGGGCCGCGGCACCACCCCGGCCCCGTCAAGCGCAACCCTCCACCGCATGAGGGTGGACAGCCTGCGGTACCGTGTCCGCGGAGCGCCGGGAAGCCTGGTCGGCACGATGCTGTCGTACGGCCCCGGAGGCGGTCAATGATCACGCAGGTTGTCGCCGCGGAGACGGTCAGCAAACGCTACCGGCAGGTCCTGGCCGTCGATGCGGTCAGCCTCGCCGTCGACCCGGGCGCGATCTACGCATTGCTCGGCCTGAACGGCGCGGGCAAGACCACGCTCATCCGCATGCTGCTGGGCATGGTCCGGCCCACGGCCGGCCGCGTGACCCTGTTCGGCGCGCCGGTCACCGCCCGCGCACCGGGAATCTGGTCCGATGTCGGCTACCTGGTCGAGACGGCGGCGGCCTATCCCGACCTCACCGTCCGCGAAAACCTTGAGGTTGTACGCCGGCTGCGGCGCATCGGCAACCGCAAAGTCGTCGGCGAGGTGATCGATCGGCTCAGCTTGACCGAGTACGCCGATCGGCGGGCGCGTACGCTGTCGTTAGGCAACGCGCAGCGGCTCGGGCTGGCCAAAGCCCTGCTGCATCAGCCGAAGCTCCTGATCCTCGACGAGCCCGCCAACGGCCTGGATCCGGCGGGCGTGGTCGAGATACGGGATCTGCTGCGTGCACTTGCCGCCGGCGGTACGACCGTGTTCCTGTCCAGTCACGTGCTGGCCGAAGTCGCCCGGTTGGCCTCCCGCATCGGCATCATCCATAGTGGACAATTGCGGGAGGAGTTCGACACGGCCGATCTGGCGCGGCGCGTACGCCGGTGGCTGTCGATCGCCACCCGCGACGATGCCCGTGCCACGGCCGCCCTGTCGAACCTCGGATATGACATCACCGTGGCGGCCGATGGATTGGTATGCCACGACGCGCAGGCGGCGGAGTACCCAGACGACGTCGCGGTGGCGCTGGTCGGCGCGGGCTGCCCACCGACGCGTCTAGTGGTCGAGCATGAGGATCTGGAGGCGTACTTCCTGCGGGCAGTAGGTGTGGCGGATGCGTGAGGCGCTATGTGCGGAGGTACTCAAATTCCGGCGGTCCCGGCTGCCGGCCTTGACGGCCATGGCGTTCGCGGTCGCAGCGGCGGTCGGCGGGATGTTCATGTTCATCCTGCAGGACCCGGATCGGGCGCGGCAGCTGGGATTGCTGGGAGCCAAGGCGGAGCTGGCCGGAGCGGTCGCGGACTGGCCGGGCTACTTCGCGTTGCTGGCCCAGACGACCGCGGTTGGCGGAGTGGGAATCTTCGGAGTGCTGCTCATCTGGATCTTCGGACGCGAGTTCAGCGACCACACCGCCAAAGATCTGCTGGCCTTACCGACGGCCCGCACGACCATCGTAACCGCCAAGTTTGCGGTGTCCGCTGTCTGGTGTGCCCTGCTGGCCGCCGAGGCATACCTGCTCGGGCTGGGCATCGGTGCGATGCTGCGCCTGCCTGGGTGGTCGGCGGCCGTCGCGGTGCACGGTCTGAGCCGGCTCGCAGTCACCGCGGCGATGACCTGGCTGCTGCTGTCGGTGCTGGCGTTGGCGGCCAGCGCCGGCCGGGGCTATCTGGCCGCGATCGGGGTCATGTTCGTGATCCTGCTCAGCGCGCAGGTGGTAGCCGCGCTCGGCTACGGGCACGTGTTCCCCTGGTCGGTCCCTGGTATCTACAGTGGACTCGCCGGTGAGGGCAAACCGGCCGTGGGCGTGGTGGGCTTCACGCTGGTCGGCGCCGTCGGCGTGGCCGGTATCGCCGCTACGGCGTGGTGGTGGCGCGACGCCGACCAGTCCCGCTAGCGGCGTGGCGTCGGCCTGCCGGGGCGCTTCGATCACATCGCATTGGGCGTCGTACGAGCGCCGGAACATCAATTGATGTTCTATCCCGGTCGCGATTTGGCTACTGCGCGGTTTGTGATCGTCGCAATGAGTGACGCGGATTCATTGATGGGCGCTTGAAGAATAGAGCGGCCGTCTGGGACCCCCCGGACAGTGCCGAAGCGCGACCGGCATCGATGGCATTCCGGTCGCGATCATGAGATGCATTCGGACGTGTGTATGAGGACGCGATGAATCCCACTACGGTGCAAAGGCCAGGCCGCGTACGGCTATGCGATCACAGCGATAGCCAGCGAGGCAAACGTCTTGCCAGACCTGGGCCTACGCCGCGGCATCGCTGATCGTTCACGCAGGTCGGCCGAAACGCCCAAATCTTCGCATGCATATTTGCGGCAGCCTCGAAACAAATCGAACAGCTACCCATAGAAATACAGAACCGACTTCTCCTGCTTTGGGGGGAACGAGATGCCTCCAAAGATCGACGAAAGCGAATCACCTAGCGGATTCTTGGCATTCGCCCGGTGCCGGATGGCCGAACATCCTGACACGCTGATCAGAATCGCGTGGGCCATTCTGTCCGCCGAGGTCACCAGCATGGCGTGGCTGCTGGCCAGCTCGACCCCGACGATGACCAAGATGTGGAGCGTTCTCGGCATCGCCGGCGTGGCGACCACACTATCCGCGTGCGCGCTGTGGGTCGCCGGTCGGCCAGCCTGCGCACGTGAATGCTGTCGATTCCCGGCTGCCCGTGGCGACAGATCTTTCGCGAGCCCGCCTAGCCCGGGGAGCATCGACCCGGCCGGTGGCCGTGGTGCATCGTGGCGGCCGGACGGTACGTGCCACGGCCATCTCTGCGCTGGCTGTACACCGCATGATCAAGGACGGCTGCCACCGCGGCAAGGATCGAATAGGGGCCGAAGGTAAGTCCAGCAGGGGAAGCCGATCCGTCGATACGGCACGTGGGTCCCGGCCGCGGCTAGTACACCCAGACCGGGGTACCGAGCGGCATGGCGTCACTCGACCACAGCCAGTCCATCGCCGCATAGGTCACGCGTACGCAGCCGTGCGAAGCGGGGTACGGCGGAACATTCGTATACCCGTGCACAGCGACGCCTTCGTGGAAGTACTTCGGCCGATATAGCACCCCCAGTGGCGCATGCCGGTAGCCGTTCACTTCGCGGTAGATCGTGAAACGACCTCGCGGCGTGGTGCCCGCGACCGCTCCGGTACTGGTGTCCAGCACCCATTGCACTCGACCGCCGGAGACCAGCAGCAACAGCTGCCGGCGCAGATCGATCTCGATGAGCCGTCCGGTGGAGCTGCGCGGTTCCGGCGGCGTGACCCGTTGCAACGCCGCCCGGGTGGCCGGTCCGGCGACACCGTCGCGCCGCAGGCCCTGGGCCTTCTGGAAGGCGGTCACCGCATGAGTTGTCGATCCGCCGTAACGGCCGTCCGGCGTACCGAGCCAGAAGCCGAGGGCGACAAGCCGATTCTGGAGGGCAAGAACCTCAGGTCCGCGAGCGCCCGGCCGTAGATCCCCGGCCGCCGGGGATGGCGATGAGGACGGCGAAATGGTCGGCGACGGTGCGGCCAGGGAGCGAGGAGTCGCAAGCGACGGGCTGGGTGAGGGCGAAACGGCCGCGAACGGTTGCGCGCCCTGACACCCCGCCAACACCATCAAACCGGCGATCGCCGGCCACAGCGCAATCCTCAACCGTCCGCGCGCGGTTCGCGTCATCGCAGGCCCCATTCCGGTGGTACGCCGTGAGCCGGATCGCGTCCCGCGGGCCCACCATCAACCCATCCCAGATTCCGCCGAGCCGGCGACGCCCGGTAGAGGCACGATGCACCGTCCGGCGGGACCATCGCCTCTGCCGCGAGGCCGGCCGGGGATGTGATGCTTCAAGTCTACAAAGGAGCCTTCCGTCGGCCAGGGAGTGGCGATCATGATTACGATGTCGCTGATCGGCGTACACGAAGTGCGAGAGTTGGTGCGATCGACGGCTCCGGCGGTGTCGGTCTACTTAGGACCGCGTACCGATCCGGCCGACGATGCCGAGCGTGAGCTGTTCCTGCGACGGTGTGCGATCACGCGTGACCTAGCCTGGCAGGGCGCCGACCGCCCCTCGATCGACACGGTGGCCCAGCATCTAGCCGTTCTGGCCACCACCGACCGCGCGGTGATCGCACGCTACGGCGAGGTCGTCTTGAGCCACGAACTGCCCGGCGCGGTCGCCTACGATCTGGCGGCCTTCGGCGCACCGGCTCGGGTCACCCCACTGCTGTCATGGTTGCAGAACCGCCCGGCGTATGTTCGGGCGATTGTCGACCGCCGGGGAGCAGACCTCGTCACCGTCTCAGCCGGCGCCACCCACGGGTCACACGACAGCATCGACGGCCCGGACGACGACATTCGCCGGCGGTTCCCCGGCGGCGGTCAGCTGCCGCGGATGCAGCGCCGGGCCGAGGATTCGTGGATGCACAACGCCCGAGCCGTGGCCCAGGCGATCGCCGGGCATGTCGACCGCGTACACGCCCGACTGGTCCTGCTCAGCGGCGATGACCGCGCCGTGAGGCTCGTCGCCGAACAGCTGCGCCACTTCGGGCGTACGCCCAGGATTGCCGTTCTGGCCGGAACCCGCCACAACCCGGCGGATGACGACGCGGCGCACGTTATGATGGCGCTGGAGCAGCATGTTCGGGCCGAGAACGCGGGCCGGATCGCCGAGATCCTGGATGGGCTGGGACGTCACGGCGCGGCCGTCGCGGGGATCGAGCAAACGTTGACCGCGCTCAACCGGGGCCGGCTCCGCGCGCTCGTCGTCGTCGACGACCGCAGCGACGTGCGGACCGCGTGGATGGGAACGGATCTGCTGTGTTCGGCATACCCGCGCGGTCGCACGGCTCCCGAATCGTGGGTGCGCGCCGGCCGGATGGTCGACATCGCGGTGCGGGCGGCCCTGCTGACGCGAGCCGACGTCCGCGTGCTGTCGCGGCCGGATGGCGGCGAGTTGCCCGGTGGAATAGGCGGGCTCTTGCGCAGCCGGTGACAGCAGGGGCTTTGCTGCGTGGCGGGGACATAGGTCCCTTCCCTGCGGCCGGACGCCTCCTGACGTGCTCTACTCGCGCTCATACGGTGAAGGCATGCGAGCGAAACTGGGGGATCGCCTGATCCTGGAAAGTACCCACGTGGGCGACCGGAGGCGTATCGGCATCGTCACGGAACTACGCCATCCGGACGGAAGCCCGCCATACATGGTCCGGTGGCTCGACGACGGCCACGAGGCACTGATCTTCCCGGGCCCGGACGCGCGGGTCGAGCCGGCCGGCCCGTGAAGTGGACAACGACCGCATGATGAGGAGAAAACGCCATGCCTCAAACGCTTCAAGCCGACACCTCTCCGCTGGAGGCGGTCCGGCAGATCGTCGAGACCGCGGCCGTGGACCGCGTGTTCGGTGAGCCGATCACGAGCGACGGCTTGACACTGATACCGGTGGCTCGGGTCACCGGAGGCGGCGGCGGCGGTTCCGGCACTGGGCCGGCCGAGGACGAGCCGGCGGTGGGCGGAACCGGCGGCGGAGTCGGCGTTTCCGCCAAGCCCGTCGGTGTGTACGCCGTCAAGAACGGCGCCGTACGCTGGCGCCCGGCGGTGGACATCAACAAGATCATTCTTGGCGGGCAGATCGTGGCGGTCGTTGCGCTGCTGACCGTGCGAGCGATAGTCAAGGCTCGGCGCGCCATGAAGCCGGGCCGCTCCTAGCCGTGACAATCATGCCCGTCACCACGGGATCACCCGGATCACCACGGGATCACCCGGGAAGGTCTCGGCGTCACCGTCACGTTCCGGATGCGCTGTCGCAGGGCACGGCGGCCGGGCCTGCGGGCCGTCATCGAGCACTGCACCGTCCACAACAGCCTGATCACGCCACCGCAGGTCCGGATCAGTCTGGCCTGAGGGCCGCTACGGTCTAGCGACAGTCGCCTCCCCGCGTCAGTTCCTGGACGCCCTGGAGGCACACGGGCGGGAGAGGGAACCAGCGCAACGCTTCGAAGTCATCGGCGAGTCCGGTGGGCGCGTCGTCGATGCCGTCCGGCCGCTGCGTCATGAGGACCCGCGCGAAGTCCAGGTACTCGGCCAGCACATCCTCGCCCAACGCGGCCGGCGTTACGCTGCGCGCCGGATTCTCGATCATCATCTGCCCGATCTCGCCCAGCTGAGGATACGACTCGGACGGCTGCCGGTGATGCCGCCACAGGCCGGTCCGCGGCTCGAATCGGTAGTCGGGCAACAGCCGGTGTCCATATCGGCCGATCAGATCGATGGCGTCGGTGAGGTAGCCGGCGACGGCGTCGGAGATGAAGTAGTTGAAGTTGACCCGGACCCAGCCGGGCTTGACGCCTTCGCAGCCGTGGGCTATCTCGTCGCGGAACTCGTGTGATTGTCGTGATCCGATGGACAGTAGCCGGTGTCCGTACGGCCCGGCGCAGGAGCACCCGCCCCGAGCCTGGATGCCGAACAGGTCGTTGAGCAAGGCGATGACGTAGTTGTGATGTAGGTAGCGTTCGCCGTGCCGGATGCGCAGCGACACGATGGACAGCCGCGCGGCGTCCGGATTGCCCAGCACCTCGATCGCCGGGTTCAGCGACCAGCGCTCGAACGCGCCGCGCCACAGCCGTTCCTCCGCGGCCGCGATGACGTCGGTACCGACCGCATCCTTGAGGGCGAACACCAGCCCGGCACGGATCGACTCGACGATCGCCGGCGTCCCGCCTTCCTCGCGAGCGACCTCGTCAGTCAGATAGCGGTGCGACCGCGAGTCGACGAAGGCCACAGTGCCGCCACCGGGCACGGTCGGCACGCGGTTGCGGATGAGGTCCCGCCGCACGACGAGAACTCCGGGCGTCTGAGGTCCGCCGACGAACTTGTGCGGGGACAGGAAGATCGCATCCTTCCCGTCGTCCGCACCGGGCGCCGATTCCGCCATCCGGATCGGCACGTACGGGGCGGCGGCGGCGTAATCCCAGAAGGACAGTGCGCCATGTGCGTGCAGAACGGCCGCCACGGCCTCGGTGTCGGTGAGAATGCCGGTGACGTTCGACGCGGCGGAGAAGCTGCCGATCCGCACGGCGCGGGCGCTATAGCGGCGCAACTCGCGGTCCAAGCGGTCTAGGTCGACATGTCCGGATGCGTCGGCGGCGATCTCGACGACCTCGGCGATGGTCTCGCGCCAAGGCAGTTCGTTGGAGTGGTGTTCGTACGGCCCGACGAAGACGACCGGCCGCTGCTCGGCTGGAATATGGCGGCTCAGGTGAAATCGGCGGTCAAGGCCGCCGGGCAGCCGCAGCTCCAGGATCCCGACCAGCTTGTTGACCGCCGCAGTAGCACCGGAACCGCAGAAGATCACCACATGGTTCTCGGTGGCGCCCACCGCGCGGTGAATCAGCTGGCGCGCCTGCTCGCGAAGGTGCCCCGTGGCCCGCCCCGTCCCGGAACTCTCGGTATGAGTGTTGGCGTAACGCGGCAGAACGTACGCGCGAATGGCGTCCTCGATGAAGTGGAGGGACCGGCCCGATGCGGTGTAGTCGGCGTAGGTGATCCGGCGCGGCCCATACGGGCCCGGCAGTATCGTGCCGTCGCCGATGACGGCGTCCCGGATGCGCCGCAACAGCGACACCGGAGGTGAGCTGAGTTCCTCAACCTTCACGACGGATCACCCCTCACCACAACCACGGCAAGCGCACCGCTGGTCACATCGCTCCTCTTCAGGATGACGCCCTCGATGTCCCTGCGTCCGGGTCTTCCGACCATGACTCGTAGGCATCTGTACCCCAGCCGGGTGCTGGCCACTGCGATCGGTCGCCGCTGTCTGCCGGCTGAGGCTTTGGACCCGGGACGGTCGGGTGCTTTGACACTCGCGGAGCGCGATCGGGCTGCGCTGAAATGGCTCCATGCTGTACGTAGCTCTGCTCATGGCATTGACGTATGTCGTCGCGTACCGCATGACCGTCGCGGCCGGTCGAAGGCTGCGCTCATCCGGTTCGAAGCCCGGCGCCAGCCAGCCGACAACGAGTCCGTCACGTTCATACCGGGCAGTACGCATCATTGGCCCGCCGTCTCGGCCTCAGGAGCAGATCGCCCCACCCGACCGCGCAACCGTTCGGCCTCATCGCGATTCAGTATGGGAATCCGAGCGTCGGCGAGCAGCGCCGCGCGTATGGCGACGTCCTCCGCGGCCTAGCCGTACGCCGCCTTCAATACAGTGCACGCGCGTAGGGTGACCCACTTCGACGGCTTCCCCTGGCGTTCGAAGTCCACCCAGGTCTTGCCGTTGTAGGCGTACCGGTTGATCCATTGGCCCTGGGCATTCTGGCCGTCCTCGACCCAGGCGAGGGCCCGGCCAAGCCGTGGATCGCGGGCTCGGCCGAGTTCTGCGAGCACCTCAAGGTTCTGCAGGAGATCGGTGACGTACCCGATCGGGAAGCCCGGCTTGAACCACGAGCCATTCGGCTTCGTATTGCCCCAACCCATCGGATAGTCGGCGACCGCCGGGTCACGGGAGAACAGGAAGGACACGCCCGCGTCGATCGCCCGCTGGACCAACGCCGTCCGCCGCCGCTTCGGGACACGGGCGAGCGCGGACATCTCCTTGACCGCGCCCCAGGCGCAGGGCAGGCCGTCGTTGGCTGCGCATGCGAACGCGGGACCACACGTGCCTGAGGCGTACCAGCGCGGCACGCCCTCCCCGGTGATTGTGCGGGCCGCCCACTCCACCGCCGCCCGGACCCGCTCGTCGTCGAAGCGGCCGAAGCCGATCAGCGCACGCAGCAGGTTGCCGTTCAGGCAATGGATCATCGTCGAGGGTGGCGGTGGCGCTTCCTTCGCCGCTCCCGAAGCACCGAAGCCCTTGCCGGTACTCGAAGCCCAGGCCAGTACGTAATCACAGGCCCGGACGACCTGCGGGTGAGTGGCTTCGGCGCCGAGCTGGTCGAGGAAGATGACCTGCCAGACGGTGCCCAGGTACTTCGGTCCATAGCCTGGACCCGGCTTCACCCACCAGCCGGCCGGATCTTGCGCAGCCAGGATCGATGTGATCGGGTCGGCGTCCATCGCGGCGGCACGTGCCTGCCGCACATCGGAATCGCCGGGTGCCACGTCGAGAAGCCGTTGCAGGGTCGCCGCGCGTACCGCCGGATCGTCGTACGACAGCAGCCAGGGCAGCGGATCGGTTCGTACGTGCTCTAGCCAGGTCATATCTACAACGTCACTCCGGCCGGCCAGTGGCGGCCAGAGCCGGAAGTCCCGGTTTATGGGACGGGCCTGCTCGGCCAGTCACGCCGAGCAGGCCGACCGGCGCCACGCCGCGGCAGCGCCGGTCGCCAGGATGGCGATCAGAACTTGCGCCGGTAGACGGCCGCGGCGCTGATCCGTTCCAGAGCCATCTCCCGCGCCGCTTCGGTCGGCGTGTGGCCGCCGACCGCGATCCGGTCGATCACCTCGGCCGTGTTGGCGTGGATCTGGCGAGCGATCGCTGCGAAGGCCAGGGCCTGGTCTCCGCCGCGGTACTCGATTGCGGCGCAGATAACGCCGCCGGCGTTGGCGATAAAGTCCGGCATCACCAACACGCCCCGACGATGCAGGGCCGCCTCGGCCGGGCCGGTCACGGCGATGTTCGCGCCCGGTAGCACGACCCTGGCGCTGACCAAGCCGGCATTGGACGCCGTGATCACGTCCGGCTGCGCGGCCGGGATCAGCACGTCGCAGTCCAACGCGAGCAACTCCTCCTGGGTCAGCGGCTTGACGCCCGCCGCATCCGCTACCGACCATCCCTGTTGCTTTGCGGCGGCCAGGGCGGCGATGTCCAGGCCGTCCTCGTCGTAGGCTCCGCCGCCACGATCGCTGACCGCGATGACCTTCGCCCCCAGCTCGACGAGGAACCGGGCGGCATGCTGCCCCACTGCCCCGAAGCCCTGGATGGCGATGCGCGCACCATCTAGCTGCAGACGGCCGAGGTCGCCGAGTGCCTTGGCACAGACGGCGAGCCCGTAGCCGGTGGCGCCGATCTCGTCCAGGGGGATGCCGCCCAGTGCCTGAGGCAGCCCGACCGCCCGGCCTGTCTCGTCGTGGATCCACGCCATCGCGGTCTCGTTCGTCCCCATGTCCGGGCCGGGGATGTAGTCGCGCAGGTCGCGCAGGGCGTACCCGAAGGCGCGGATGACCCGCTCGGTGTCGGCGGCGAAGAATCCGGCCGGGGTTTGAATGCCGGCCTTGCCACCGCCGTGAGGCAGGCCCGCGGCCGCGTTCTTCAGGGTCATCGCTCGGGCAAGCCGGGCGACCTCGCCGGCGGTGACGTCGGCGTTCATCCGAACGCCGCCGATGGCCGGCCCCAGGGTGATGTCGTCGACCACGACGACACCGCGGCAGCCGGCGGGCAGCCGGAACACGTGCACGCTGTGGGGATAGTGGCCGTCGAGTGGCCACTCGATGATGATTGTGTTCATACTTCCACCCTCGGCTGCGCGCCCGGTCGCGACCAGTGCTTAGCGTCGCCCACGATGCGCCAGACGTCCCGTCTTCGGAGTCTCCCCGAGTTCCAGGTGGTAGCGGGAGTAAGCTGTTGGCCCTGCTCATGAGCTGCCAATCGCAGCGGCGATCACCGTGGCGACGCGCCGTCGTCGGGACGGATGCCCTGCAAGGTCTCCCGGGTGGTCGGGGGTATGACCAGGACAGGACGGTGGGCGTGGTGCAAGGTCGCCATGGCCACGCTGCCGAGCAGGATCTCCCGCAGTGCCGAACGGCCGCGAGAGCCCACGACCACCATTGCCGCGTTGTGGTTTCGTGCGCACCCGGCCAGCGCGGCGGCTACGGCACGGCCGGTTGGGCCGTGCGCACCGGATAGATGCAGCTCGGTCACCATCGTGTAACCGGTAGGAAGGGAGTCCGCCGGGTCATCGGTGACGTCGCCGTCGTCGACGGTGACCTGCAGCAGGCGCCGGGTAGGAAACATCTGCGCGGCTGCCGCCAGCGCGACCTTTGAACCGGCCGACGCGTCGTAGCCGACGAGGACTGGCCCGTCGGCGAGGGCGGCGTACTCGTCGATCAGCAGCGGATGTGGTATCACCAGGACCGGCCTGGTCGCGTAATGAACGGCCAAGTCTGACGAGCTGCCCAGAACCGCCCGGGCGCCGCCGAGCCCACGCGATCCGACCAGCAGCACATCGGCGTCCTTCTCCTCGGCGAGTTCGGCCAGTTGCAGGCCCTCTCCGCTGTAGCTGCGTACCACGACCGGTTCGGCGTCCCACCCGGCCGCCCGCGCCAGGGCCACACCGGTATCGGCCAGGCGATCGGCTTCGCGTCGGCCTTCGCGCTCCAGAGCCGCGACGAAATCATTGAGATTGGTGGTGCCTTTCCCCAGCCGGTGGCGCAGGCTCGTGCTGGCGAAGGGCGGCGTCCAGAGATGGGCGATCCATGCACCCGTGTGGGGGAACAGGTGTGCGCCGGCATCAATCGCGGCGCTGGCCGCCGGCGAGCCGTCGTAGCCGATCAGTACTCGGATCGTCATGGTCGCATCCTCTGTGTCCGCCATTGCTTCGGTAGCCGCCGACGGGTTGCTTCATTCTCGTGCCCGGCCGCAGGTGAACTCTACTGTTGGCACGTACCGGCGGTGACCGGGTTGGGCGTGTCGGCGAGCGCATGTACATGCGATTGCAGGAGCACGCAACCCAGTGGCCCGGTGGCGTGGATGGGATGTGGTGTTCCCGGCGGCACGTGGATGTAGGAGCCGGCCGGCAGGCGCCGGCCGGCGACCGTTGCCTCTCCCTCCACAACCCACAGATGCTGGTCCGCGTGGGCGTGCGGGACGCCGGGCGTATCAGCGCCGGGTTCGTAGCGCAGCAGCGCGCAGACAAGATCTCCGTGGCGCCACAACTCTTTGGCGAACACGCCCTCGCAGGCGACCACCGCTGTCCATGGAGTGGCGGCGATCTGCTGTTCCGTCAGGGTCAAGACGCTTCGTACGCCGTGTCCGGTGTGCGTCGTCGTTGTCATGTCCTCGCCCCTTTCTGGCCGGGCTCGGAGCCGATGGGACCGGTCTTGCGCAGGTCGCCGGATCCGCGTGACTAGTCCATCGCTTCGAGCCTGCGGCCGCTGACCGTCCGTTGGCTAGGGATGTCGTTCCTCGGCCACCAGGACGTTGGTCCCGTCCCCGGGGGCCGCCGACCTGCTGTGGCCGGCAACCGCGGCAACCGCGATGCGGATACGCGACTGGACGGTGGTCGCCGTCCGCAGGACCGTCCAATCGGCGCTGAGTGCACGGCTGTCCGGGCGCAGCGGGCATCGAGGCTGCGGACGCGTGCTTCAGATCTCGTGGCGCGTACTGATCGCGATGGCGCCGGCTACGCAGGCGACGCCCGCCGCGACCGCGATCGCGGCAGCCGGAACGAATGACGACACCGCGGTGTCGCCGGCCAGCCCGGTCATGGCACCGGCCAAGGAGGTCGGCAGAAAGCGTGCGACGGCCGGCACGGAGCCGGCGATCGCCATGGCCAGCAGCAGGGCGAGGGCGCTGCCCGCCGCTGCGATTGTGCTGCGAGTCAAGGACGCGGTCAGCGCGGTCACCGCGATCGCGAAGGCGAGGAACACCGCGGTGAGGCCCACGCCCAGAAGCATGCGGCCCGCCGGCAGGGGGCCGAGCAACAGCGCCGTCTCGTACCACGCAGTGGCGCTGCCGACCGCGCAGCCGAGCACGGCCGCGCCCACATTCATGGCGTACGCCGGGAACACGATCGCGCGCACCGGAAGCCGCGTACGCAAAAAGAGCGCCATCTCGCGCCGCCCGTCGAATGCGAGTGCCGAAGCTGCGATCAGCACCACGACGAGCAGCCCGATCTGGCTGACGTTTCCGGCGTACTCGGCGATCCCGTCCACCGGGCGGGGTGGTGGAAAGTTCACCTCGATGCCGCCGGTGCCGAGAGCCTTGAGTATCTCGCCGAGGTAGCGGGCGGTCAGCGGACCGGTGAAACCCAGAAACGCGAAGACGCCGAGCAAGACCGTCAGGCGGTGCGTACGCACCAGCCGGAGCCATTCGAGCCGCCAAATGGTCATGTTGTCAGCTCCAGGAAGACGTCTTCGAGGTCGGGCGTACGCGGAGCCAGGGAGACGACGCGGGCCCCCGCGGCGGCCAGGGTGGCGACCAGGTTCTCCTCCGCCGCTTGAAGGGTCCGGACGCCGATGTCCAGCTGCCCGGGAGCGGTCTCGGTCACCGCCGAAACCCACGGTTGATCACGCAGCGCCCGCACGACCGGTTCGGCCGACGACCGGACCCGCACGCGGTACGCCGAAACCGCCCTCGCCTCCAGCAGATCGGCGAGGGTTCCTTGATAGAGAAGGCGTCCGTCGCGCAGGATGCCGATCGTGTCGCACACCTCCTCGACGTCGCTCAGGATGTGACTGGAGAGAACGACAGTGGCGTGGCCCCGCAGCGTTCCGATGAGGTCGAGCACCTCCCGGCGGCCGGACGGGTCGAGCGCCGAGGCGGGCTCGTCGAGCAGCAGGACGTCCGGCCGGCTGACCATCGTCGCGGCCAGTCCGAGCCGTTGCAGCATCCCGCGCGAATAGCCGCCGGTACGCCGACCGGCCACGCCGGCCAGGCCGGAATCGGTCAGTGCGAGTTCGACGCGATCCTCTCCGTGACCGGCTAGGCGTGCGGCGAGCGCCACGACCTCGCGTCCGGTGAGCCATGGCTCGAAATGCGGCGTGTCTGGCAGCACGGCGATCCGGTCGCGTGGGACACCCAGGTCGATCCGCCCCGACGTGGGCCGCCGCAAACCCGCGAGCATCGACAGCAGCGTGGTCTTACCCGCACCGTTCGGCCCGATCAGGCCGAATACGGTGCCGTCGGCGATCTCCAGATCCACCCGGTCGACCGCGCTTCGTCCACCGTAGACCTTTGTGAGGCCGGACGTGGTCAGCGTCATCGCGGCTGCCGCCCGACCAGCAGGTAGATCACGCCACCGAGGGGAATCGACGCTACACAGACGAGGATCCACGCCCACTTCGGCAGGTAGCGCACGTCGGATCGGGCGATGTCGACCAGGCAGTAGACCGCGAATCCCGCGGCCAGAACGGCCAGTGGTAGCAACGCCAGGGCGGTTCTGGTATCCATCTCAGCCCTGCCGGACGAGCTGCTGCGCCTCAACGGCGGCCCGGCGTGCCAGCCGCCACTCGGAACCGGCCCGCGCCATCTCCGGCATCGGTACGACAATCACCGGGCAGACGGCGTTACGGGAGCAGTCGCGGGCGACAAGGCCCCGGCGCCGCCCGACAAACATCCGGTGGTCCGAACCACCGATGACGATGACATCGTTCGGCCGATCGGCGATCGCGGCGAGAGTCGGGCCCGGTACGCCCTCCACCACCTGGACACGCATGGGGACATCACGCGGCGGTCCGCCGAGAGCTTCCGCGATCGCCGTGGTCACCACGCCCTGAGCGGCTTCATTGATGATCCGCTCGAACTGTCGCGCGCCACCGTAGCGGGAGTAGCTGAAGGTTCGCACAGCGACCAGGGGGACGCCGCGCTGCCGTGCCAGCGCCACGGCGTACCGGAGGGCCTCGTAGCCCGCCAGGCTGTTGCTGATGCCGGCGATAACACGGCCGGTAACGTCGCTTGCCATACTTTCACGATTCTGTGGCAGGCCGCCGGAGGAAAGGGCCTCGATGCCCCATTCTTGGGACCATCTTCTCTTTCAGTCCTTGCGCGTACGCGACAATGGTGGCTTGAGGCCCTTGTCTTTCCAGGCCCGACGCGCGTCGAGCCGGTTCGCGACTGACCGGCGTTTCACGTCGTCGCACTGAGGCACGCCGCGGCCTGGCCGAGACGGCCTCGCGCCTACCGGCACCGGCCGACGGGACTTGCTGCTCTAGGCGACCCAGCCCACAGGGGCACAGTGTGGATCGTGTGGCCAACCAAAGGCAACGCAGAAGGACGCAGGAGGTGAAGTGCCATGCCTCAGACGCTTGTCAACGGCACATCTCCGTTGGAGACGGTGCGTGAAGTCGTCGAGGCCGTCGCGGCGGACCGGGTCTTCGGGACACCGATCACGCAGGACGGTCTGACCGTGCTACCGGTGGCACGCATCAGCGGAGGCGGTGGTGGTGGTGCCGGCAACACACCCACCGGAGACGAGGGTGTAGCAGTCGCCGGTGGGACCGGTGGTGGCGTAGGCGTGCAGGCCAAGCCGCTCGGGGTATTTGTCGTCAAGGACGGGGACGCACGCTGGCGTCCGGCAGTCGACATAAACAAGATCATTCTTGGTGGACAGATTGTGGCGGTGGTCGCGCTACTCACCATCCGGACGATCGTGAAGGCCCGCTCGCACGTTCGGGCTTCGCGAGACAAGCCCGATCCGACCGGCTGATTCCGGTCGAGCATGATCGAGCGGGCACCCCGGTCGACGGGATGCCCGCTCGATCGGCGGCGCGGTCATGCCCCGCCTCCCTCCCTATTCTCGGCGCGTTGCCGTCAGGGACGCGCAGAGACGTTAGGCCCGCCGGCGGTAGGCCCGACGGCTCTGAACACCCCGCAGCGGGGCGGCCTACCGTGCGAAGTAGGGACGCGCGGCGGCACGAAGCCGCCGAGGTCGCGCCGGTAGGAGGCGGATCATGCAACGCCTGGTGATCTTAGGGGCGGGCACGGCCGGCACCATCGTGGCCAACCGGCTACGCCGGCGTCTGAGCCTACCGACCTGGCAGATCACCGTGGTCGATCATGAGACCGCGCATCTGTACCAGCCCGGCCTGTTGTTCGTGCCGTTCGGTGGTGGCCAGCCCGGCGAGCTGATCAGACCGCGACCGCGGTCGCTCGCGACCGGAATCGCGTTCATCGACGGCGAAATCGACCGTGTCGAGCCGGCAGCCCGCACGGTCGCGCTCGCCGACGGCCGTACGATCGGCTACGACTTCCTCGTCATCGCCTCCGGCACGCAGCCGCGTCCCGACCAGACTCCCGGAATGCTCGGCCCGCAGTGGCGCCAGTCGATTCACGAGTTCTACACATTGGACGGTGCGCTGGCCCTGCGCCACGAGCTGGCCCGGTTCGCCCTCAGAGGAGGGCGGCTGGTCGTGCACATCGTGGACATGCCGATCAAGTGCCCGGTGGCGCCGCTGGAGTTTGCATTCCTCGCCGATGCCCACCTGCGGGCGCTGGGCGTACGCGACACCGTCCAGATCACCTATGTGACGCCGCTGTCCGGTGCGTTCACCAAACCGGTCGCGGCCGCTCACCTGGCGTCCATGCTCGACGACCGCAAGATCGGTCTGGAGACCGACTTCCTCGTCGAGCGCATCGACGACATGCACCGTGAACTGGTCTCCTATGACGAGCGGCGGATCCCGTTCGACCTGCTGGTCACGGTTCCGCTGAACATGGGCGCCGACTTCGTGGCCCGGTCAGGCTTGGGCGACGAACTCAACTTCGTGCCGGTCGACAAGCACACACTGCGCTCCAGAGCCCACGACGAGATCTTCGCGATCGGCGACGCCGCCGACCTGCCGACATCGAAAGCGGGTTCGGTCGCGCACTTCGCCGCCGAGGTGTTCGTCGAAAACTTCGTACGCCTGACCCGGGGCGAGCCGATGAGCGCCGAGTTCGACGGGCACGCCAACTGCTTCGTCGAGACCGGCGACGACAAGGCTCTGCTCATCGACTTCAACTACGACACCGAGCCGCTTCCCGGTGTCTACCCGCTACCGGTCGTCGGACCGCTGCGGCTGCTGCGGCAGACGCGCCTGAACCACTGGGGCAAGCTGGCGTTCGCCTGGCTCTACTGGCACGTACTACTGCCCGGCCGGCGACTGCCGCTGCCGGCAGCCATGTCCATGACCGGCAAGCACCGGCCGGAGGAGGAGTGAAGATGGCCACCGCCACAATCCACGAGACCGAGGTCCACGTTGACGCCGAAGGCTTCCTGACCGAGTTCGACGAATGGGACAAGACACTCGGCCGCGACCTGGCCGCCGCCATCGGAATCGAGCTGACACCACGCCACTGGGGAGTCATCGACTTCCTGCGCGAGGACTACGTGGCCGAGGGCGAGACCGCGACCCTGCGGCGCGTCGCCGCCGGTACCGGCATCTCCATCAAGCAGCTTTTCGACCTGTTCCCTGGCAAGCCCGCCAAGAAGATGGCGTACATCGCCGGGCTGCCCAAGCCGCGCGGCTGCGTGTGAACCAGAGAGGCAGACAGCCATGATCACTGTTGAGCGGGGCCGGCCGTCCATCGTGCCCGACTTCGGCGACACCAACCCCACCGATCGCAAGCTGGCCGTCATCTGCTCCAAGGGCAACCTCGACATGGCCTACCCGGGGCTGATCCTGGCCAACGCCGCGCTGGGCGAAGGCGTCGAGACTCATCTGTTCTTCACCTTCTGGGGCTTCGACATGATCCTGAAGTCGCGGATGGACAATCTGAAGTTCACGATGCTCGGTAACACCGCGACCCACCTGCCCCAGGGCCTGGGCGGGCTGCCCGGCATGACGGCGATGGCCACCCACCAGATGAAGAGGCAGATCGCCGAGGTCGGCGTCCCCTCGGTGCCCGAACTGCTGGGCCAGATCGTCGACTCGGGCGGGCACCTATGGGCGTGCCGCATGTCGGCCGACATGATGCACGTCGACGAGTCCGACCTCTATGAATCCGTCGAGGCCATCATCAGCGCCACCGACTTCATCGAGAAGACCGACGGCGCCCAGTTGCTGTTCATCTAAGCCGGAGACGAGGTCAGCCATGGCGCGCATGACGGTGCATCACCGCAGCGGTGACGCCTTTGATATCGAGATCCGCGGTCATTCCCTCGCCGTGGACCAGCGTGGGCCGGACGACGAGGAGCGCGGCCCCACGCCGGTCGAGCTGTTCGTGGCCAGCCTGGCGGCCTGCGCCGCGCATTATGCCCACCGGTACCTGCGTGACAGCGACCGGCCGCACCAGGGCATGGCGGTCGAGTGCGAGTGGCTGATGCGGGCCGGAACCCCGCACGCCGTCGGCAGTGTTCGCCTGCGTGTCGTCACGCCAGCCCCACTGCCGGCGTACGCCCGCCAGCAGCTGCTCGCCGCGATCGACGCCTGCACGGTGCAGAACTCCATCCGACCGCCGCTGCCGGCCGTGTCGGTGACGGTGGACGACGGCTCCGGCGCCGATCCGATCGTCGCCGAGGAACTCCTCCACCACGCCTCGAACGTTATCTGATACGGCACCGCAGCAACCAGCGGCTCGCGTGCGGCGGCGAGCCGCCGATACCCGCCGGGAGGCACACCATGATCAACCAGCCGATCATCGCCGGCGTAGACGGGTCGCCGCAGAGCCTGGCCGCTGTCGAGACGGCGGCCCGGGAAGCAGGCGTACGCGGCCGTCCGCTGCGTGTCGTCCACGGATTCATCTGGCCCTACATGCGCGTACCGCTGGGACCGTCGGAACTCGGCCCGGCCACGGGCGGCCTGCGCCATCAGGCCGAGCGGATCGTCTCCGAAGCCGTGGACCGCGCCCGCGCCGCGGCGCCCGGCGTCGACGTCACTGGCGAGGTCATTACCGGTTCGGCGGCTCAGGCCCTCATCTCCCGATCCGCCGGCGCCGTGATGATCGTCGTCGGCGATCGCGGTCTGGGTGCCTTTACGGGCTTGCTGGCCGGATCGGTCGCCGTTCACGTGGCGGCCCACGCGGCGTGCCCGGTCATGGTGGTACGCGGACGGGCGCAGCCCAGTGGCCCGATCCTGCTCGCGTGCGACGGTTCGCCGGCGGGTGAGCCGGCCGTGGGTTTCGCCTTCCAGGAAGCAGCGCTGCGAGACGTCGAGTTGGAGGCGTTGCACGTATGGCGCGGGCCGGCGCCCGCCCGAGCGGGCGACATCGTCTTCCCCGTCTATGACGAGGCCCTCGTCCAATCCGAGGAGGAGCGCGTTCTCGCCGAGGCCCTGGCGGGCTGGCGCGAGAAGTACCCGGACGTGCCGGTGCACCGACGGGTCCTGCACGGTCCCGTACGCCGCACCGTCATCGAGGCCACCGAGCACGCCCAGCTCGCGGTCGTGGGCAGCCGGGGCAGCGGTGGCTTCGCCGGGCTACTGCTGGGCTCGGTCAGCCAAGCCGTGCTGCACCACGCCGCCTGCCCGCTGGTGATCATCCCCTCCGGCCGTTGAAGGAGCCGGCAAGCGGTGCCGATACGTTGTCGGTCCCTGGATTCTCGGCCCTGGGAGCAGCACCGTCGCGGACGGACGCCAGCGGAGTTCCTCCACTGCCGATGTCGCGGCGCGCGAACCCTCCGTCTGCCGTGAGGTGATCAGCGATAGCCGCGATCGTCGACCCCGACGGACGCGCGGGCGGGTACCAGAGTATTCGGGCTAGGCACCCGCCCTCGGAGTCGGTGTCGGTTGGAGGACGTCAATGGCGAGCGCGGCGACGGCTTTGCGGTCGACCTTCTCGCCGCCGTGGGTGACTGGGATGCGATCGACAACGACGACCCGGTCCGGGATCATGTAGGCGGGCAGCCGGCTTCGGCACGTCTCCCGCAGCACGCCGACGACCGGCGGAGCGGACGGATCGGCCGCGACGACCGCCGCCACGAGGCTGTGCTCATCGTCCGACAGCGCGACCACTGCCGCCGCAGCGTCGCGTACGCCGCCGTCGCGCCGCAGCGCCGCTTCGACCTCACCCAGCTCGATGCGGAATCCGCGGAGGTTGATCTGGGCGTCGAGCCGGTCGAGGTACATCAGGTCGCCGCTGGAACTCCGCGTCGCAACGTCCCCGCTGCGGTACCACCGCCGGGGCCCGCCGCCGAAGTCGCGGGTCACGAACCGCTCGGCAGTCAGGTCAGGCCGGCCGACGTAGCCGGGGCTCAGCGTGCTCCCGGCGATCCAGATCTCGCCTGGCCCGCCAGGTTCGGTGAGCCTTCCGTCCGGGCGGACGAGGGCGATCTCCAGGTGCGGCAGCGGACGGCCGATGGGCGTCGGCGACGTGTCGTCGGCGACATCCGGCCATTCGATGACCTTTGCGGTGACGTGCACCGTGGTCTCCGTGATGCCGTACATGTTGATCAGCTTTTCCGGGCCGCCGCGCAGCGAGAGCCAGCCGCGTACGGAGGGTTTGTCTAGTGCCTCGCCGCCGAAGACGACGTATCTGAGCGCCCCGAGCGGTCGCGGTTGCCGGGCATAGTGCTGGGACAGGTACTTGAACGGACTCGGTACCTGACTGAGCACCGAGACATCGTGTTCGTGCAGAAGGTCGAGCAGCCGTCCGGGATCGCGCTTAGCTGCGTCGTCCACGACGACCAGTGCGCCGCCGAAGAGCAGCGCGCCCCAGATCTCCCACACCGAGAAGTCGAAGCTGTAGCTGTGGAAGAACGTCCACACGTCCTCGCCGCCGAACGTGAAGTACGCCGGGCAGGCTGCGGCGAATAGTTCCAGCACATGCCCCTGCGGGATGACGACTCCTTTAGGCGTACCGGTGGAGCCGGACGTGTAGATGACGTAGCCCGACTCGCCCGCCGCTTCGGGCGACACGAACTCGTCGGCCGCGTCCCCGGTCACCGGCACTCGGGCGATCGCTGCGGCCAGGCCGACCGGCTGCCCGGGATCGCAGCACACGACCCGCAACCCGCTGTCAGCGGCCATGAACTCCATCCGCGACCGCGGGTAGCTCGGGTCGAGCGGCACGTAGCGGGCACCGGCGGCGAGCGTACCCAGGATCGCGGCGACGACGCGCCAAGACCGCCGCATGCAGATGCCTACGTGGTCCTCGGCGTGCACGCCCGCCGCGACAAGGTCCGCGCGTACGCGTTCGGCGGCGCGAGCCAGGTCGCGGTAGCGGATCCGCCGCGACCCGTCGATCACCGCGACTCTCTGCGGGCGTTCGTCCGCCTGCTTTCGGAAGGCGTGCACCAGGGTTGGACAGTCCACTGTGGTAGGCATCGAGGTCACTCCACCTTCACCAGATCACGCGATTGCTCCGGCTGCTCCTCCAGCTGCGCATCGGGCCTGTCGCGCTGCGGTAGGAACAGGACCGCGACGATCGCGGCGAGGAGCGCGGCCCCGGCGGCCACCGCCGAGCCCGCGTGCAGCCCGGCCATGAAGGACGTCGCCGTCGCCTCGGTGACGGCCGCCGATTGTGGCACCTGAGCGCCCACCGCGAGGGCGTCGCCCAGCGATGCCTGGCCGGCCTTCACCAAGCCGGGCGGGACTCCCAACTGACCCCACAGCTCGGCCAGACGCGCGCTGAACGACCAGCTGAGTACCGATCCGACCACCGCTACACCGAGGGCGCCACCCAGCTCCCGGGTGGTCGCATTGACGGCGGAGCCGACGCCGGCCTTAGCGCCGGGCAGCGCGGCCAGGATGGCATCCGTGGCGGGCCCGGCCGATAGCGCCATTCCGGCCGCCATCAAGCACATCGAGACCACGATGACACGCCAGTAGTCGGCGTCCACCGGCGCCACCGCCGCGACGCCGAAGCCGCCCATCATCAGCAGCATGCCGACGGTGACAACCACCTTCGTACCGGTCCGCTTCATGATCACGATGGCCAGTGGCGACAGGATTCCCATGACCATCGCGAAGGGCAGGGTGGCCGCGCCCGCCTTCAGCGTGCTGTAGCCGCGGATCAGCTGGAAGTACATGGTGATCATGAAGATGAAGCCGTAAAGGCCGAAGAACGCGATGGAGATGGCCGCGGTGCCCGCCGAGAATCGCGGGTTGCGGAAGAACCGGATGTCCAGCAGCGGATCGGTACGCCGCGCCTCCCACCAGCAGAAGACGGCCAGCAGGACGGCCGAGCCGGCGAACCCGGCGAGCGTACGCTGGCCCAGCCAGCCGTGCGACGGCGCTTCGATGATCGTCCAGACCAGCAATCCGACGAGCGCGATGGAAAGCAGCCCGCCCAGTCCGTCGAAGCGACCGGGCTTGGGATCGCGGGTCTCGGGTAGCAGGACGGCACCCAGCAGCACGGCGCCCGCCACGACGGGCAGATTCACCATGAAGATCGAACCCCACCAGAAGTGCTCCAGCAGTGCACCGCCGGCAACCGGGCCGAGCGCCACCGCCACTCCGGAGACTCCGGCCCAGATGCCGACGGCGATCGCCTTCTCCTGCCGGTCGGAGAAGACCGCGGGAAGTATGGCGAGCGTGCCGGGGTACACGAACGCCACGGCAATTCCCATCGCGGCGCGGGCGGCGATGAGCTCGTTCACGGAGTCCGCCTGCGCAGCCCAGAATGAGGCCGCCGCGAACAGGACGAGTCCGATCTGGAGTACGAGCTTGCGGCCGAAACGGTCACCGAGGTGCCCGAAAAACAGCAACAGGCCGGCGAAGCACACGGTGTAGATGTCGACCACCCATTGCAGCTGCGACGTGGTCGCACCGAGTCGCCGGTTCAGCGTGGGCAGGGCGACGTTCACGATCGTGTTGTCGATGGCGACGAGCAGGACGCTCAGGCAGAGGGTGGCCAGGATCCACCACCGGTATCGGTGCGGCACCGCGACCGCCATGGTCGTTCCAGCGGGGCTCATGAGGGCTCCTCCTTCGGTGAATCTAGGAATCGGCAGCGGCGGCCGCCGGCACGTCCAGCAGCCTGTCCAGCCGGGGCGTCGGCCCCTGCCCGGCGATGAGGCGGCGTACGTCGGCGACGAGCGTCGTGAGTTCGGTAAAGCGCGTCGCCCGCATATGCGGAGCGATCCCCACCGTGCCGGTCGGGCCGCTCAGCTGCTTCTGCCAGTACCGCACCGCGATGAACCGCGGAACGATGGTGAAAATCAGTCTCAGGGGCGTCGGCGTGACGGCGATATGCTGGCGCGACAGGGCGCGGAACCCCTCGCCGACCGCCGCGACCATCTCGGCGACCCGGCCCCGGTCGGCGGCCAGAGCGGCGCTGTCTCCGCCGGCGGCCAGAATGGCCGCGCCGACCGTGGTGATGAACACAGCGTGCGTGGCCAGCCATCCGTACATGTCGTCGCTGAGGTCCACCGGCAGGCCGGCCGAGCGCAACAGGTCGACAACCGGTTGTTCGCGGCCGCCTCGGCGCTCGACGGTGGTCTTCTGCTGCGGCACTTCCAGATACGTCACCGTCGCCTCAGCCGAGTGGTAGCCGGCAACGCCCGGGAAGCCGAAGAGCGTACGGTCGGCTCCGGTCCGTGCGCGTAGCCCTTCCAGGTCGGCGAACTGGTTGACCGCGAACACGATCCGCTGCGCGGCCAGGGCCGCCACCGCCGGCACGACGTCGGCCAGCTGATCACGGCGTACCGTCACGAAAACGACGTCGTAATGCGCGTCCGGCGGGACCGCTGTGAGGACCGGCGGGCTGACGTGGAAGGACTCGCCGCCTTCCTGGCTCAGCGTTATTCCGTGCTCGGCCAACGATCGGGCCTGCTCGCCGCGGGCGAGCAGGCTCACGTCGTGACCGGCGCGGGCCAGACGCCCGCCGAAGATCTGGCCGATGACGCCGGCGCCGTAGATGAGTACGTTCATGTGTACCGCCTATATCGTCAGAACGACTTTGCCGACGGTGCCCCGTGCGCTGATCGCCCGGTGGGCATCCGCCGCCTCCTCCAACGGATAAGCGTGCCGTACGACCGCGCGGATGCGATGGTGGCCGGCCAGATCGAGCAGATCCGTGACGGCTTTCATCACGGGCCCGGGATCGGCGGCGAGCCGCCCGGTGAGCCAGTAACCGATCACCGATTGGTTCTTCTGCATGAGCTGGGCGCCGGAGAACGCCGCCATCAGCTTGCTTGATACGCCGTAACAGACGAGCCGGCCGTGCGGGGCGAGACATTCGAGGCTCTCCTCGCCGACGTCGCCGCCGACGGCGTCCAGGATGATGTCCGCGCCCCGCCCACCGGTGGCGTCACGGACCATGTCGGCCCAGCCACGGACGGTGTAATCGACCGCCGCGTCAGCACCGAGGTCGCCGGCGATCTTCAGCTTCTCCGCCGAGCCGGCCGTCGCGATCACGGTCCGGGCGCCGAACTCCTTCGCGAGCTGGACGGCGAGCGTGCCGACGCCGCCGGCCGCGGTGTGCACCACAACCGACTCGCCGGGCCGGATGCGCCCGCATTCGCGCAGCAGCTGCCAGGCGGTCACGCCTTGCACCAGGAACGCGGTCGCGTCGGCCAGGTCGATGGCGCGGGGTAGCGGCGCGACGAGTTCGCGAGGCGCGAGGGCGTACTCGGCATAGCCGCCGCGCACGAAGGCGACGACCCGCCTGCCGATCAGATCCTCGGCCACGTCGGGCCCGGTGGCGGTCACCACGCCCGCGACCTCGGTACCCAGGACGGCCGGCAGTGCCGGTGCGGCGTCCCGGCTGATATAGATCCCTTGCCGGGCCATGACGTCGGTGAAGTTCACGCCCGCCACCGCGACCCGGACGAGGATCTGGCCGGCGGCCGGAGCCGGAACCGCCACCTCCTCCAGCCTGAGGACTTCGGGGCTGCCGGTCTCGTGGATTCGCACTGCCTTCATCACTATCCCTCCTGGACAGTCGACGGGGTGGTGGCGTACGCAGGCTGCCGCACCGGGCCGGGAAGGTAGCCGCTGTCCCGGAAGTAGTCCAGATACGTGTGCAGTAGTTCCTCGGTGGGCGGCGGGCATTCGATGCCGCTGCCCGCCAGCCCCTGCTCGACATTGCTCTGGTCGAAGTGACCGGCGGGGATGCGGTCCAGCGGCCACGTGCCGGACAGGAACGGCGCCAGCGCTCCGGCGGTCCGGTCGGACAGCTGTTCTGCCCGCCGGAGCACCCGTTCGCACCACGCCTGGAAGGTGAGCCGTTCGGTCTGGTACCCGTAATGCTCGAACCACGCGACCAGATCGGGCTCGGCGACGTCGATCGGCGACAGAAGATGGAACGCCTTGCCGCTGAGCTGCGGCTGCCGGGAGAGGTGCACCAGCGCACGGACGGTGTAGTCGACCGGGGTGAGGTCGAGCATCACGTCCATCACGGGGGCGGCGGCCATCTCGATGCCGACCTTCGCCACCTGCCAGGCGAAGTCGTAGGTCGGGCCGGCGCCGGTCTGGCTGTGCCCGGCGATCCGGCCGAGCCGGTAGACGTACACCGGCAGCCCTCGGCGTCCGGCCTGGAGGACCATCTGCTCGCTGACCCACTTGCTTTGCGTGTAGCCAAAGGTGTTGTCAAGGTCGTGCAGCGGGTTCATGTCCTCGCGGAACAGTGTTCCCGGCGGGTAGGCGAATCGCGAGAAGGCGAAGATCGTCGACACGAAGTGGACCGGCTTGACCGAGCCGGTACAGGCCAAGCGGAGGATCTCTTCGGTACCCAGCACGTTGGCCGGTTTCAGCGCCCGGTATGTGTGCAGGAAATTCACTTCCGCTCCGCAGTGGTAGATCACGTCCACCATGGCCGCCAGATGATACCACTGTGGACGGTTGAGTCCGAGCCGCGGCCGGCCGAGCGTACCGATGACCGGCACGATCCGCGCGGCCCAGCCGGGCTGCCAGATGCCGTACTCGGTCAAGGCATCGCGGATGCGCTGGCCACCTTCGGCCGGTGAGGCCGCCCGGACCAGGCAGAAGACGGTGGCTTGCGTGGTTCGCAGCAACTCGTCGAGCAGGAACGCGCCGATGAACCCGGTCGCGCCGGTGAGCAGGACGTGCTGCGGGTGCCGAACCGAGTGCCCGTGTGCGCCGGGCTCCGGGCGGATGTCCTCGGCCAGCCGGGCCTCGGCCGCCAGATCGATCGGCTCCTCCGCGCCGCCGTCTGCGGCTCCCGCCACGACCAGCGCGGCGAGCCGGGCAACGGTGGGTTCCCCTTCGAAGAGCACGTTCAGCGGCAGGTCGGCGCCGAACACCTCGCGGATGCGGAAGACCAGCTTCGTCGCCAGCAGCGAATGCCCGCCCAGCTCGAAGAAGCTGTCGGTCACGCCCACCTGCGGCAGTCCCAGCAAGTCTTGCCATATCGCCGAGATCGCCTGCTCTGTCTCGGTACGCGCGGCGACGAAGCCCGGCGGGGCGGGGACCTCGCCGCCACCGCTCTCGGCGGGCTCGTGCGGTCGCGGCAGAGCGGCGCGATCCACCTTGCCGTTGGAGGTCAGCGGGAACTCGGGCAGGATCACGATGCGGCTCGGGATCATGTATTCCGGCAGCCGCTGAGCGGAGTACGCCTGAAGCACGGCGGGCGTACAGGTGTCGGCGGCATCGGCCGCCAGCTGCGCGTACGCCACAATGGACCGCTCGGTGTCGTCGGCGTTCTCGACCGCGACCGAGGCCGCCCGCAGCACGCCGGGATGCGATCCGAGCACCGCCTCGATCTCCCCCAGCTCGATCCGGAAGCCCCGGATCTTCACCTGGTGGTCGGTACGGCCGGCGAACTGCAGCGTACCGTCCGTCCTGGCGCGCACAAGATCCCCGGTGCGGTATAGGCGCTGCCCGCCAAACCACGGCGGGGTCACGAAGGCGGCGGCGGTGAGGTCCGGCCGGCGGTGGTAGCCGAGGGAGACGCCGTCGCCGCCCAGGCACAACTCCCCCAGTACGCCGGAGGGCACCGGGTGGAGTCCGGCATCGACGACCGCGGCGACGGTGTTGGCGATCGGCGTACCGATCGGGATGTTCCCGCTCGCCACGTCGTCGGGGCGGATGCGGTGGATAGTCGACCAGATGGTGGTCTCGGTGGGCCCGTACATGTTCCACACCTCGGCACAGCGGACCAGGAGCGCGCGTGCTAACGCCGGCGGGCAGGCCTCGCCGCCGCACAGAGCCCGCAGTCCGGGCCGGCCACGCCAGCCGCTGTTGAGCAGCAGCTGCCAGGTCGCCGGGGTGGCCTGCATGACCGTCACGTGGCGGTCCTGCATCAACGCGGCCAGCCGCGTCCCGTCGATCACGTCGGCGGCCGACGCGATCACCGTCTGCGCGCCGCAGGCCAGCGGTAGCAGCATCTCCAATCCGGCGATGTCGAACGACGGGCTGGTCACCGCGAGCAGCACGTCGTCCGGTCCAAGGCCCGGACTTTCGCGCATCGCGAGCAGGAAGTTGACGACGTTGCGGTGACTCACTTGTACGCCCTTGGGCCGCCCGGTCGAGCCGGACGTGTAGATGGTGTACGCGGGCCGCTCGGCGTCCTCATCCTCGGCGCCTCCGCCTGCGAAGCCGGCATCGGCGGCACCGAGTTCGTCCATCCACAGGGTCGGAGCGTCCACTGCCGGAACCGCCCAGCCGCAATCGTGGCGCGACACGACCGCAGCCACGCCCGCGTCCGAACAGATGAACGACAACCGCTCGGCCGGGTACTCGGGGTCGAGCGGCACATAGTTGAAGCCGGCCATGAGCACGCCGAGGACTGCGACAACCACGTCCGCCGAGCGGGGAAGACAGATGGCAACCGGAGCGCCGGCCGGTGCAGCGACCTGCTGCCGCAGCCTTGCGGCGAGGGACGTGGCGGCGGCGAGGACTTCCCCGCGGGTGATCCGCCGGTCGCCCTCGATCAGCGCCACTCGGCCCGTGTCCTGCCGCGCCGGGTCCAGCACGAGATCGGGCAGCAGGGCTGGCGTGTACCGCATCGCCGGTCCGTGGGCCACCGAATCCACGTACGCTCGCGGGCTCAGCAGCGGCAGTTCGGCGACCGGCCGTTCGGGATCGGCGGCCGCACCACGCAGCAGTTCGCTGTAGGAGGCGGCGAACCCGGTGATCGTGCGCTCCTCGTAGACGTCGCAGTAGTAGTCTATGTGCGCGGTCATCCCGCTGGCGCCGCTGACGATGTCGAATAGCATGTCGAAGTCGCTGCCGCCGTTGTGCAGATCCCGCAGGCGCGAGCCCGGCGTACCGGCCGCGGCCTGGTCGGCTTGGAAGTTGAACACGGCCTGGAACAGCGGGCTGCGGCCGGGATCGCGGCCCTCCTGCACCTGTTGCAGTACGCGCTCGAACGGCACCTGCTGGTGCTCCAGGCCGGCCAGGAATGTGCGGTTGACCTGGCGGACCAAATCGGCGAAGCGCGGCTCGCCGGTCAGGTCCACCCGCAGGGCGAGGGTGTTGAGGAACGGGCCGATCAGCTGCTCGACACCGTGCAGTTCTCGGTTGGCCACCGGTACGCCGACGATGAGGTCGTCCTGGGCGGCGTACCGCGAAAGGGTGGCAGCGAAGGCGGCGAGCAGCGTGACGAACGGGGTGACCGCGAGGCGGCGGCTCAGGTCCTGGACGCGGGCGGTCAGGGCGGCGGGCAGGTCCAGCTGGAGCCGCCGGCCGCGGTTGGTCATCCGCGACGGCCGGGGGTGGTCGGCGGGCAGTACGAGGCGCTGCGGCGCGCCACGCAGATGGTCCGCCCAGTAGCGCAGTGAAGCCTCGTACGCCGGGGTGCCTATCTGCTGGCGTTCCCACGCGGCGACATCGGCGAACTGGAACGGCAGCGGCGGCAGCCCGGCCTGCATTCCGGCCAGCCGCATCCGGTACAGGTCGCCGAGTTCCTGGAACAGCACGCCGGTGGAGAAGCCGTCGGACACGATGTGGTGCATCGTCAGCTGGACGAGCGTGTCGCCGCCGGGGTCCGGGGCGAGTGTGACTCGCAGCAGCGGCGCCTGGCCTAGGTCGAACGGCTGGGTGGCGTCGGATTGGAACAGCCGATCCCGCTCCTCGGCCGGCATTTCGGGCAGAACCCGCACGGGTACGTCGAGCCGTGGTGCGGCCACGGCGGCCGGTTCGCCGTCGCGCACGACGAACCGGGTTCGCAGGATCTCGTGCCGCGCGACAACGTCGTTGACGCAGTCGGTGAACAGCTCGCCGTCCACCCGCAGCGGAATGCGGGCCACGCCGGACATGTTGTGGTAGGCCGTTCCGGGCGTGAATTGCTCCAGGAACCAGATGCGTTCCTGGCTGAACGACAACGGCAGCGGGCCGCCGTCACGCGGTTGCGCTGTGATGGCGGTGGCTGCTGCCGCCGCCCCGGCCTGGTCCGGCTGCCGCAGCAGCCGGACCAGCGCCGCACGCTCCTGTGCGGACAGGTGCGCGATCCGCCCGACCAGATCCGTCATGGCTGTCATCCCTTCGCACCGCTCTGTTCGACCTGGGCGAGCAGCGCTTCGGCGGCGTCCGGACTCAATCCGGCGAGCAGCGCCGCCAGGTCCTCGGGCTGATCCGCCGCAGGCGGCGGCGCGAGCTTCTCGTCGATGTAGTCCGCGACGCCCGCGACCGTGGTGCCCTGCAGCAGGTACACCACCTTGGGGGCGATGCCGAACGCCTGCTCCAGCCGGATGCGCACCTCGACGGCGATCATCGAGTCGAGCCCAAGCTGGTTCAGCGGGAGGTCCCGCGCCAGCGTGCTCGGCTTGATCCGCAGGACCGTACCGACCACGTGCGCGCAGCCGTCCTCGACGATGGCGTGGCGCTCGTCGCCGGACGCCTGCGCCAGGCGTTCGGTGAGCGACTGCTGTACGCCCGCACCGGCCTCGCCTGCGGCCTGCTCGTCACGGGCCAGGTGCTCGATGACCTTTGGCACGATCGGGTAGCTCGCGACCAGCGTGGGCCAGTGCGCCGACACCACGACCTGCTCGGTCTCCGAGGAGCCGAGCAGCTCGTCGAGGATCTCCATGCCGGTGTCCGCGGGGATCAGGTCGACGCCGCGGCGGTTGTAGAACGACTGGAGTCCGAGCTGCGCGATCATCCCGACGTCCCACGGCCCCCAGTTGACCGACAGAGCGGCCAGCCCGCCGCCGCGCCTGTGGTAGGCCAGCGCGTCGAGGAAGGCGTTGGCCGCGGCGTAGTTCGCCTGGCCGGCGGTCACGACGATGGAACTGACCGACGAGAAGAACACGAAGAAGTCCAGCGCGCGGTCGGCGAATGCCTGGTGCAGTGACCATGCACCGCTGACTTTGGCCCGCAGGACGTCCTCCAGCGCGGCCTCGGTCATCTTGACCATCACCTGGTCCTGTACGGATCCCGCCGCGTGGATGATCCCTCGGATGGCCGGCCGGCCCTGCGCGTCCCGCAGCGCCAGGAAGGCGTTCAGCGCCACCGGATCGGCCACGTCGACACTCGCTGTCTCCACCACAGCGCCGGACTCCTCGATGCGTTCGATCGCATCGGTCACGCGGCGGTGCGGATCGTCGGCGGCCAGCGCCGGCCATGTGCCGCGCGCTGGCAGCGAGAACCGGTCGGCCAGCAGGATGTGCCGGGCACCACGCTCGGCCAGCCGGCGCGCGACGAGCAGACCGAGGCTGCCCAGGCCACCGGTGAGCAGGTAGGTGGCTTCCGGATGCAGCGGGAACGGAACCGAGCCGGTGTCCCGGCGGGACGGTTCGAGCCGGGCGACCCGGCGCTCGCCGTTGCGCCAGGCCACCTGATCCTCGTTCGGCGAGTCGGTCAGAATCTCGGCGAGCAGGGCCGCGATGTCGCCGGCCGGCCGGGCCGGGTCGAGATCGAGCAGCCGGGAACGCAGGGCCAGCGACTCCTGGTGCAGGACGCGGCCCATGCCCCACAACGGGGCCTGCACCAGCCCGGCCGGCGCGATGATCCCGTCGACCGGCTGAGCGCCGACCGTCACGATGGTCAGCGGCCAGGCCAGGCCGTCGGAATCCAGGGCCTGCACCAAGTGCAGCAGCGGCACAAGGCCCTGGCTCACCATCCGCGGCACCTCGGCGTCCGGGCGGGCCGGCGAGAGGTAGACGACGCCGCGTACGGGCTGGTCGGTCCGGGCGGCCACGTCGCGTACCAGCCGCTCCACATCGGAGCGCTCGCCGGGCCGCAGGACGAACTCGTCCGGTCCGGCCGCCACGAACTGCGGTCCCGGGCGAGCCAGGACGGTGGTGTGCCCGGCCTGGACGAGGCGGTCGGCGATCTCCTCGGCTACTCCAAGGTCTCCGAGGATCACCCACCGGCCGGGCTCGACCCGCCCGCCATCGGGGAGGTCCTCGCGAGGCCAGGTCACCTCGTGCAGCCAGCGGTTGCCCAGGCGCTGGCGGGCCTGCTGCTCGCCGCCGACGATCCGGGCCCGGAATCCGATGACCTCCACGACGGCGCGGCCGTCGTCATTCAGCAACACCGTGTTGCCGGTCACCTGACTGTCGCCTACGTCCGTAGCGGTGGCGTGCACCCACAGCCGGCCGCTGGGCCGCTCGTGCACCACCAGCCGGTCGATGCCGATCGGCAGCAGCGCGGCGTTCTCCTCCACGCCGGAGCTGATCAGGGGAAGCAGCATCTGGAAGCAGCCGTCGAGCACGACCGGATCCACCACGAGGTCCTCGCCGGCGGCCGGCAGCAACGCGTTCGGCGCCACCTCGCCAAGGGCCTCACGCCGGCCGAGCCACGCCCGCGCGATGGTCTGGAAGGCAGGCCCGTATTCGAACCCGTGACCCCGGACGGTCTCGTAGAACCGCTGTCCGGTCCACTCCTCCTGATCACAGCGGGTCCGGATGGCGGCCAGATCTTCCACCGGGACGGTCACCGCGGCCGGCGCCAGGCGTACGGACGCGTGGCGGACCCAGTGCCTGCCTTCGGACCGGCGACCGTAGACGGCCACACGGCCGGTCGTCCGGTCCACGGTGGTGTCCAGGATGTACGGCTCTCCATCGCGCAGGACGACCGGGGCCTCGAAGCGGACACGCTGCGCAACACACCGTGGTACGCCGAACAGCGCGCGTCCGGCGGCGAGTGCCATCTCGACGTATCCCGCGCCCGGGAACAGGTTGCTGTCCATGACCACGTGATCGGCGAGGTACGCCGGGCGGCTGCCGTCGAGACGACGGCGCCACGTCGGCAACGGTACGTCCCGCCGGGTGCCGAGCAGGCTGTGATCGACGTCGCCGAGCCGGTCGCGCCGAGCCTCTTCGGCTTCCTTCCAGTACCGCTCGCGCTGCCACGGATAGGCCGGCAGGTGCGGGAAGAAGCCGGCGGGGTGCAGGGCGGCCCAGTCCGGCGAGTAGCCGGCGACGTACAGATCCGCGCACGAATGGGCGACGGTCGCCGCTTCATCCTGGCCGCGCTTGAGCGACGGCACAGCCAGTCCGTGGCGGCCGCGCGCCTCCAGCGCGTCCAGCAGAGCCCGGCGCAGCACCGGATGCGGGCCGATCTCGACGAAGGACACGATCCCGTCGTCGATCATGCTGAGGGCCGCGTCGGCGAAGCGCACCGGCCGGCGTACGTTGCGCCACCAGTAGCCGGCGTGGTGCACCGCGCCGGTGATGCGCTGCCCAGTCACCGTGGAGTAGAGCGCAGTGTCCGGCGGCATCGGCGCCAACTGGGCCAGGCACTCGCGCAGCTCTTTCTCCAGCGGATCCATCATCGGGCTGTGGAACGGCACCGAGCCGTCGACGAATCGGCAGAAGACGTCCTCGGCGTCCAGCGCCGCCTTGACCTCCTCCAGCTCGGCGACCTCGCCGACGAGCGCGACCGAGCCGGGGCTGTTGACCGCGGCCAGCCACACCCGGCCGGCGGCGACCGCGGGGAGCTGGAGTGCGCGCTCCGGCGTGATCGACGCAGCGATGAGGCGGCCCATGCCGCTCGTGCGGTGTTGCAGCCGAGCCCGGTGGAAGATGACCGTCGCCGCATCGTCGAAGGACAGCGCGCCGGCCGCGTACGCCGCGGCGATCTCGCCCGCGCTATGACCGACGACGGCCTGCGGCCGGATGCCTATCGACGTCCACAAGTCGGTGAGCGCGACCTGGAGGGCGAAGTTGGCCGGTTGCGCGATCGCCGTTTCGGTCATCCGGGACAGCCCCTCGGGGGCGCGCAGTTCGTCCATCAGCGACCAGTCGGCGTGCCGGCGCAGGGACGCGTCGCACCGTTCGATGGCGCGCCGGAACACCGGGCTGGAGTCCAGCAGTTCCCGGCCCATCGCCCACCACTGTGGACCCATGCCGGTATATACAAAGGACAGAGGTGAGTCCGGCGATGGTCCCGACGACAGGTGCACGGTTGGATGCGGCTGCCCCGCGCTCGCCGCTGCGAGACCGTCGCGCAATTCCTGGAAATCGTTGGTGACGACCGCCAGCCGCGCCTGCGGATGGTGGCTACGCCGGTGGGCGGCGGCCGACGCCACGGCGCCGACCTGGTCCGGGCTCTGCAGCACGTCGGCGTACTGGCCGGCCAGCTCGGCCAGGGCACCCGAGCTACGGGCGGACACCGGGAAGATGGCGGGCAGCGGGTCGGCGATGCGCGTACGCGCGATGTCGGATGCGGCCGGGATCGGCGGCAGCGGAGCGCTTTCCAGGACGGCATGGGCGTTGGTTCCGCCGAAGCCGAACGAGTTGACCGCGGCGCGTACCACTCCGTCGTGCTCGGGAATCGGCTCGCACGCGGCCGGGATCCGAAGCCGCAACGCGGCGAGGTCGATCGCGGGGTTGAGGCTCTTCAGGTTCAGGTGCGGCGGCACCTGCCGGTGCTGCAGGGCCAGCAGGACCTTGATGAGGGCGGCGACTCCAGCGGCTGCCTCCAGGTGCCCGATGTTCGTCTTGACCGACGCGATGAAGCAGGCGTCGCCGTCGGGCCGGTCGCTGCCGCGCCCGTAGACCTCTCCGATGGCGTTGGCCTCCACCGGGTCACCGACCGGCGTACCAGTCCCATGCGCCTCGACGTATCCGATGGACCGGGCCGGAACACCGGCTTCGGCCAGGGCGTGCCGCATCGCGAGCTTCTGACTGTCCCCGTTCGGTACGGTGATTCCGTTGGTGCGGCCGTCCTGATTGACCGCCGTGCCGCGGATCACGGCGTACACGGAGTCGCCGTCCCTGAGCGCGGCGGACAGCGGCTTGAGGACCACGACGCCCGCACCCTCGCCTCGCACATAGCCGTCTGCTCCGGCGTCGAAGGCCTGAGACCGGCTCGTCGGCGACAGGAAGCCGCCCTGCGACGCCGCGATCGTGAAGTTGGGTGTGAGCATCAGGTTCACGCCTCCGGCCAGCGCGGTGCTGGTCTCCCCCGACCAGATCGACTGACACGCGAAGTGCAGTGCGACGAGCGACGACGAGCACGCGGTGTCCATCGCGACGCTGGGGCCGGTCAGGTTGAACGCGTGCGAGATCCGGTTGGCCAGCATCGTCATCACCACGCCGGTAGCGGTGTGCGAGGCGATCTGCGAGCGGTCCGTCCCGGCGAACTGCAGCTGGCTGTAGTCCAGCGTGAACCCACCGATGAAGACGCCCATGTCCGATCCCGCGACCCGATCGAGGGGAAGACCGGCGTTCTCCAGCGCCTCCCAGGCGACCTCCAGGAGCAGCCGCTGCTGCGGATCGATGTGGTCGGCCTCCCGGGGTGAGATGCCGAAGAACGCGGCATCGAATTCGTCGATCGGGCCCGTGAGGAAGCCGCCGCGGCGTACCCTGCTGGTGCCCGAGCCGAGGTTCGGGTCGTAGAACTTCTCCACCGACCACCGGTCGCGGGGGATGTCCACCAACGCGTCCCGCCCGGACCTCAGCAAATTCCAGTAGGACTCGGGGCTGTCGACCCCGCCCGGGAAGCGGCATCCGATTCCCACCACGGCGATCGGCTCACGCTTCTTCTGAGTGGAGATGTCTGCGTTCGGTTCTGTCGAGAGATCTTCGTTCGGCGATTCCGCACGGCCATTCATGGCTTCCCCATATGCGACTCAGAGATGACGGCCCGCGAGACCAAGAGCCTCTTGCTGCGATCGGCCCCGCCAAGCCAGGGATTGCTTCCAGCATCGATCAGGCTCAGCCCGTCATCCAGGGCTTAACGGCCCTCTTGTAAGAGCATTGCGTTCCGGGTACAGACAATCATTCATTAATGGACAATCCTCGTTCGCCATGACGTCAACGAGATCGAATCCACTGTGGTAAGATAAGCGCCGATCCTGATCGGACACCGATTCAATATGGGACAGGCGCTATCACGCCTGCGGTGCCGCACCGCGGTCATCACTTGACGGTATCGGCGGCCATCCCCCGTTCCAGAGCGTCGATCACGTAGGGCCGCACCTGGCACGGTGCGATGATCCGATCGACCGATCCGACCGCCAGCGCCCGTTCGATGCTATGGACGGCGTCGAACTCGCCTGCGACGGCGCTCAGCTTCTCCGCGCGTACAGCCGCTTTGGTTGTGGCCAAGAGGGCGGTAAGCCGGGCGGTGCCGTCGGCAGGTGCCGACCGCAGACGATCGGTCAGCTCGCGCACCCGCGGGTCGGCCTCGGTGCGGGCCTTGACATCGCGGGCGAACACGGTAGCGGCGGCCGGGGCTCCGCCGATGACCGAGGCGAAGGAGCCCTCGACCGCCGCGATCTCCATGCGTTCGTTGAGACGCTTGGAGAACACGACGAATGCTCCGCCGTGGTAACGGGATACGACGACGAACACGACCGGCCCCTGGAAGTTGGTGATCGCGCGGCCGATCTCCGCGCCATACTCCAGCTGCCAGTGGCGCATCGACTCCGGCGAACCATCGAACCCGGACAGGTTGGCCAGCAGCACCAACGGCCGGTTGCCGCTGGCCGCGTTGACGGCGCGGGCGACCTTCCGCGACGACTGCGGGAACAGGGTGCCGGACGTCCACGCCGTCGGGCCGTCGGCGGGCACGAAGCCTTGGCGGGGCACCGTGCGGGATTGCCACCCCAGCAGGCACACGGCGATCCCGCCGATGTGGGCATCCCACACCACTACGCTTTCCGCTCCGCGCCAGTGCGTCCAGCGCTCCAATGGCTGCGAGTCCTGGTCGGTCACCGACCGCAGCACGGACCGGATGTCGAACGGCCGCTTGCGGTCCGGGTTGTGCTCGGCCGAGAAGATGTCCCCGACTCGCTCCAGCCCGTCGGCCGGATGCGGCGATACGCAGATGTCGCGGTCGACCGGATCAGTGGTCGGCGTGCGGCGGGGGTAGCGCTCCCCCGGCACCACGTAGGTGTGCTCGTAATGCCGCAGCAGCAGATCGCAGGCGTCCTCCAGGGTCGGCGCCCAGTACTGCCCCTGCCCGTTGGGGCCCATAATGCGGTCGAAGCCGCCGATTCCCAGGTTGTCGTCGGCCGACACACCGCCGGAGAAGTCGAGCGCCTGCTTGCCGGTGAGCACCATGGCGCTCGCCGGCGTCATGATGAGAACGCCCTTGGTGTGCATCAGCATGGTCGCCTCGGCGTTCCAGTACGGCTGGGCGCCGACGTTCACGCCGGCGACGACGACGTTGATCTCGCCGGCGCGCTGGGTGAACTCGATGATCCGGCGTAGCACCGCGGCGATCCAGTCCATGTTCTCGGTGCCGCTGTCCATCGCGATACGTGCGCCAGACGACAACGCGAACCATTCCACCGGCACGCCCAGCCACTCGGCCAGGTCGATGCCGGCGATGATGCGCCGGCATTCCGCCTCGGTGAGGTTGCCCAGGCCCCGGGTGGCGTCGCCGAGCAGGGCGACGCGGGTCATCCCCTCGGGGACCTTCGCGGTGACGTTCGTCAGCAGGCCCACCACGATGTTGGCGGTGTTCTCGCCGGGCGGGCGCTCGGCGGGCCGCAGGCGCCCAGCACCGTCGAGGTCGTACTCGGTGAACCGGCCGGTCGGAAAGCGCCCCACGACGCCTTCCGGCTGGGTTAGCGCCCGCACGATCTCGTACGCGTACGGCGCGCCGAACCGCTGTGCCCGCAACACCTTCTGGGCGTACGCGGTCAGGGGCAGGATCGGTTTGGTGCCCGGTGGGCGCTCGCGGACGGTGACGCCTCGGCGGCCCAGCCCCTCGATGTGCAGGACTGCGTCGCGCAGCCCGCTGCCGCTGGGCAGGCGTACGTTCATGACGACCTTGTGCAATCCGGCGCCGACCGCCAGCGAAGCGAAGGATCGAGCCATCCGGGCCCAGTCCCGCTTCGGCACCGTCCACGGCGGGCGTACATAGAGGACGATGCGGTTCAGGGCCGGGCGCTCGTTGTCGGCGTACGCGCTCAGCGCGTTCCGCATCGCGGCCAGCGCCAGGGATCCCATGAGCTGCAGGCGCGGGTACGTCACCGCACCGGCGCCGTCGGGGACCGGGGTCAGGTCGCGCACCTCGGCCATGGCGAAGAGGCGGTGGTCGGCGGGGTTGTCGCGAGCGACGCCTTGGAACAGGTACACGTCCTCGTCCGACTCCAGCCGCTCCAGGTGGAAGTTGGCCAGCCTCCACAGCTCCAGGCGTTTGGCCAGCATCGGATGCAGGTTGCGGTAGACGCGGTCCTCGGCATGCCCGCCGTCGAGGTTCGGCCGGTAGGTGAAGTGCCGCGTATGCAGCTGCTCCTGCGAACGCGAGCCGTCGGTAACAGTCACCGTGACGTCCAGCCGCCACAGTGGTGTACCGAAGCGGCAGGACGCCACGATCTGCGCCACCTCGCCGGCCAGGGCTTCACTGTCCTGACTGCCGCCGCACCGCCAGGTGAGCAGATCGACGACGACCTTGCGGCCGGCATCGCCCAGCTGCGCGAGATGCTCTGCAACCGCCATCGACAGCACCGGCAGCTCGTCGAGCGGCGCGTACGCGGTGATCAGGTGAACGGGCTTGCCCGGCAGGTCGTAGTCGGCGGTGCACAGCTGGTATCCGGAGTGCACCGGGAACGCCAGCGGGCCGAGATCGCGGATGCGGTAGTACCGGCGGGTGTGCACCTCCAGGAGGACCTCACGGAAGCCGGGCTCCTCGTGGCCGATCCAGTACCGCAGCAGCGTTGCCCGCAGCGGTTGCGGCGAGTCGACGAGCCGCCGGACGTCCTCGGCCCGGCGCTCACCGTCCGGTGCGGCGCGCAGTCGCGCGAGCCGTTCGCCCACGGCTTCGAATTCGGCTCGCACCACGCCGGCCAGAATCGGCTCGTCCAGCAGGCGGAACAGCAGATCCCGAGCCAGGTCCGCGACGACCTGGTGGCGGCCCTGCGCCGCGGCCGCGAGACGGCTCAGCCGGGTCCGTAGCTGCGCAGGATCACCGTCCACGCCCCGACCGCCGGACTCCGCGGGCGGCAAATGAGCGCGGTGGCGCAGCCGGCGTTGCAGTATCGCGGTCACGACGGGAACCAGCTCGCCGACACGGCTGAACGAACGGAACATCCAGACGACCGCGTCCTCCAGGGCAGGCGTGCGCTCCAGGCTCGGTACGCTGTACCGGCGCAGCGCGACCTCTAGCCGCTGCCGGTACCCCTCGGGTATTCCCGCCCGATCGGCGTCCAGCCATTGCAGGTAGGAGAGCAAGTACTCCGGGGGTGCGCCGGCCTCCTGCAGCTCGACCGGTTCCGAGCGCGGCCGGTACAGGGAACCGACGTCGGCGAACAAGTCGAGCAGGCCGTCTTCGCAGCGGGCCAACCCTTCGTCGGACGGCGCCGCAATCTCGCCGAGGCGACGCTGGCGGGTGAACAGCCCGCGCCGGGCGGCCGGATCGAGGTCATAGCCGAGCAGGTAGCTGTGCAACGCGGCGTACACCCGCTCGCAGAGCGGGCCACCCGGTGTCTCGGGCAGAGTCAGGCCGCGCAGGTCCAGTTCGCCTTCGGGTGCCTTCGCGCCGACGTCGCCGGCTAAGGGGCGCAGGCGCAGCAGTTCGGCGCCCGCGTCGACCTGGGTGTTGGCAGTAATCTCCACTGTAGACACCACGCCGCCGTAGGGTGCCGTCACAGTGGTCTCCATCTTCATGCTTTCCAGGACCGCCAACGGTTCGCCCGGCCCGACGACGTCGCCCGGGGCGACCCGGACGGCCACCACGAACGCCGGCGAGCCGCAGCGCACCACACCGCCGTCGTCGCGTACAACGGTATGGCCGACGCCATCGATGTCGAGCCGGAAACCCGCGCCGTCGGCCACGGCGACGGCCCGGTGCGGGCGCCCGCCGACGATCACCCGGCGGCGGTACCGATCGAGGCGTTCGACGGTGACGTCCGCCAGCGTCCCGTCGATGTCGACGCGGTAGGCGTCCGGCCCGACGCGGAAGATCCATATCGGGTAGCGCACATTGCGGTAACGCAGCGTGCAACGGTGGCCGGTCTCGGCCGGCAGGCTGGGGCGGCCACGGGCGGCCTGTGCGTGGAACGCCAGCCGGTCGGCGTCGGCGTCCACCGTGTACGCCTCCACAGCGCTGACCAACAACGCGACCGGATCCGGTGCGGGCACGTGCCCGCCGGCCGCGGTGAAGCCGTCGAGCCAGGCGTTGTCGGCCAGGCCGCGGCGTACCTCATCCCGGTCGAGCAGGGCGACGAGGAAGGACCGGTTGGTGGTGCCGCCCTCCACGACGACGGTCGTCTGCGTCAGGGCGTACCGCAGCCGGCTCAGGGCTTCGGCGCGATCGCGACCGCAGGCGACGATCTTGGCGATCATCGAGTCGAAATCCGCCGAGGGCGTATCGCCTTCGGCCACTCCGGTGTCCACCCGAATGCCGGGACCGCTCGGCAAGGCCAGCCGGATCAGGCGCCCGGGGGCCGGTGCGAAGCCTTGCTCCGGATCCTCGGCACACAGCCGTGCCTCGACCGCATACCCGCGGACCACCGGCGGGGACCCGAGCAGGCGACCGCCGGCCGCCACGTGCAGCTGAAGCTTCACCAGGTCGAGCCCGGTCGTCTCCTCGGTCACCGGATGCTCGACCTGCAGCCGGGTGTTGACCTCCAGGAACCGGAAGTCCCCGGTGGCCGGATCGACCAGGAATTCAACTGTTCCGGCGTTGCGGTAGCCGGCCGCCGACATCAGGCGTACGGCGGCTTGCTTCAGGGCCTCCTCGGCCTCCGTCTCCAGAGCCGGCGACCCCGACTCCTCCAGGACCTTCTGATGGCGGCGCTGGACGCTGCAGTCGCGTACGCCCACCGCCCAGGTGGTGCCGAAGTGGTCGGCGATCACCTGGACCTCGACGTGCCGCGCGGCTGGCATCAGGCGTTCCACGAAGACGGTCGGATCGCCCGCCGCCAGCAGTGCCTCGTCGCGGGCGGCGGTGAAGGCCGCGGCCAGGTCGGCCGGGCCACGTACGACACGGATACCGCGCCCGCCACCGCTGGCCGACGCCTTCACCACGACCGGGTAGCCGATCCGGTCGGCCTGGTCCGCCGCCGTCGCGGCGTCGTCGGCGGGCTCGCCGCCCCACGCGATCACCGGAACCCCGGCGCTCTCGGCGAGGCGCTTGGCCCGGACCTTGTCGCCGAGCAGGTGCATGGCGGCGCTGTCGGGCCCGACGAAGACGATGCCCGCCTTCTCGCATCGCTCCGCAAAGGACGCACGCTCGGAGAGGAAGCCCCAGCCCGGCCAGACCGCGTCGACACTGGCATCGTGCAGCAGATCCACGACGAGTGCCTCGTCGAGGTATCGCGACCTTCGCCGGCCCGTCTGCGGATCGAGCTCGGTGGACTCGCCTAGGGAGATGGCCTCGTCGGCCTCGCGGACGAACCACGCCTTCGCATCCGGTTCGGTGTAGAGCACGATCGTGGTGATGGGCGGGCGTACGCCTTCGTGGTTCAGCTCCGCCACCGCAGTGAGCGCGCGGACGGCGGGCTCACCGCGGTTCACGATCGCCAGGCGGCGTATCACGGTCACGGTGCCGCTCATGTCTTCTGGCGGGTGACGGTGCGGCTCTGGCGCGGCTTGCGAGGCGGCGGCACGGCTGCCTTCTTCCTCGCCGCCTCCGTGTTCGCCGCCTTGTCCACCGTTCTCGCCGGGGGTCGCTTGGCGGTGACCGGAACGGCGGACGCCTTCAGCAGTGCCGGCCGCGTGACGGCGGACTTGCGGCGGCGGGCGGCCGGCTTCTCCGGCGGGCTGTAGCGGGCGACCAGGGCTCGCAACTCGCGCTCGATCGCACGGGCGACGCGGTCGACCTCGGGCGTGCTGTCGTAGTCTCCGGTCACGCCGAATGTGACCTGGCCGCAGTACGAGAACACAGCCACGCCGACGCGGAGCCGGGTCGCGATCGGCACGTACGGCAGGATCTCGATGAGCCGGCGGCCGAGCAGGTACAGGGGCTCCCTCGGACCGGGTACGTTCGTCGTCACCGTCGTGTACTGCCGCTGCGGCAGCCGGGAGGCCAGCCGCATGCCCCACGAGATCGGCGGGAACGGCTCATGCCTGGCCAGGCTCATCATCGCGTCGGCCGCCAGCGCCTCGCGATTGGCCTTGAGACGGCCGACGGTCTCATGTACCGCGGTCAGCCGATCGACGGGGTCGTCGAGGTGGACCGGCAGATACACCAGCATCATGGAGATCCGGTTCTCGTATATGCCTTCCTCACCGGGCGCGCGTACCGACACTGGGACGAGCGAGCGGACAGCGTGGGGATGAGGTTCCTCGCTGCGCCCCTGCAACAAATCCCTCAGTGCACCGCTGATAGCGGCGAGTGCTACGTCGTTGAAGCTCACATCGGCCTTGTGGCCCACGGCGACGAGGTCGGCCAGCGGCGCGCGGGCGATGGCGTACCGCCGCTTGCGGCCCAGCGGGCCGACCAGCGAGGTGGACACCGCCGGCCAGGCCGCCTCGGCCAGCGTCGCCAGACCCTGGATCGTCGCGCCGACGCGGCGCAGGGTCGCACGCGGTTCGCGTACGGCGTCGCGGAGAAGGCGTACCTGCTCGACCGGGACGAGCGCGAGATCGCGGAGCGCTCCGGCGGCCATGTCCCAGGCGGACGGCATGGGCTCCGGACGCCAGGCCTTCTCCGGCGGCGCGGGCTCTGCATCCGACGAGTGATCGAAGATCGTGTTGTACAGGTGGGTGCCGGAGACGCCGTCCACCATGCAGTGATGCACCTTCGAAACGACCGCCCAGCGGCCGTCGGCCAAACCGTCGACGATCCAGTACTCCCACAGCGGGCGGTCACGATCCAGCCGCGACCCCATGATCTCCGCGACCTTCTCGCTCAGCGCCGCGTCGTCTCCCGGCTCGGCCAGCATCGTACGCCGGACATGGTACGCGAGGTCGAATCCCGGGTCGTCGATCCACAGTGGACGACCCAGATCCAGCGGCAGCTGGACGATCTTCTGCCGGTAGCGCGGCACCAGCGGCAGCCGCGACCGGACGACGGCGAGGAACTCCTCGTCGGTGGGTGCCGGCCCGTCGAGCACGGCGACCGAGGAGATCGCCAGGGACGCTCGCGGGTCCTCGTCCTCGATGTCCAGGAACAACGCGTCCAGCGGGTTCATCCTGTCAGCCATGACCTATCGCCACCCCTTTCGGGCTTCTCCCTCCAGGGTCGTGTCCACGGCACCGGCCCGGCAGGGCCGGGCGACCCGATTCAGGATGCTGATGAGCCTTCGTCAATCAAGGGGTGCGCGGCCGACTCCGCGGCCGCCCGGCCGGGGCCGGTCAGCCATCGCTCGACGATCTCGGCGGTCTGGGCCGGCGCTTCCAGCTGCGGCACGTGGCCGACCATGGGCAGGACGACGAGCTGCCAGTTCGAGTGGCGACGTACGATCGCTCGCGAGGCCGACACGGGAACCAGCCGATCCTGCTCACCATGGATGACGAGCACCGGTACGCCCACCGCCCGGATCGCGGCGCGGTATCCAGCCGAGTGGCGGCCGCCGCCCCGAGCAGTGGCCACAACCGACCGGGCCGAATGGATGAGATCACGGTCGGCGCCCAGGAACGCGGCACGCTCCCGGGTCAGAATCACATGCTCGGCCACCACATCGGCCGGCACCCGTGACGGGTCGACACAGCAGAACCGCAACACCGCCGACACCAGCCGGTCGGGGCCGAGCCGGTGTCTCTGCGCCACCAGCGCCGGGCCGAGCAGCGGCGCGGTGTAGAAGGCGAACACGGCGGCCACGACCGGATCCGGCACGGCCGGCAGGAACGGCAGAGCCGGGTCCAGCAGGATCAGTCCGGCCACGGTGGACGGCTCCGTCCCGGCCTGCAGGAGCGCGATCATGCCGCCCATCGAGTTGCCCATGAGCATGACCGGGCCGCCCGTCACCGACGCGAGAAAACGGTCCAGCAAGCGCCGGTTGGCGGCGACCGAGGTCGAATGCCCGTGCCCCTGGGTCAGGCCGTGTCCGGCCAGATCGGGAGCGAGCACCCGGTACTTCGCCGTCAGGGCCGGGGCGATCGCCAGCCAGTTGATGGCGGCACCGCCCAGACCGTGCACCGCGACGATGACCGGTGCGCCGGGTGGGCCGCCGAAGTCGAGGTAGCGAACGGGAATGCCGAGATCCACCCAACGCGAACGTGGATCCGTATATGCCATTGCGACTTACCTCGCCTCCCAGTCGACCTCAGATCGGCAGCCCCCGGCCACGAAGCGTCCTTGCTGCGGGCATTCTGATCCTCGGCACGGACGCATCGCGGCCCGTCAGTCGACCGGTATCACGGCCGCCGAACAGCCGGCGCGATGCGCGAGGACCTGCGCGACGCATAGCAGCGACTCGTCCGGGCGCCGCGAGCCGACGACGACGAGCTGCGCCGATCGGGACGCCGCCACCAGGGACACGGGTACGTCCAGACCGTGACGGACCAGCCGGTGCACGGCCACCTGCGGGTACTTCTCCGACCAGGGGCGCAGTGCCTCCACAAGCACCTGGTCGGCCTCGTCCCGCGCCGATGCGAAGTCCCGCCAGTCCTGGCGGCTCACGGCGTACGCCCACCCCGGCCAGATGTGCGCGGCTCGCAGCGGTGCGCCTCGCAAGGCCGCCTCCTCGAAGGCGAACTCCAATACAGCATCGTCTCCAGGTGCGCACGCCACGCCCACGAGTACCGGGCGGGGCTGATGGTCGAGGCCCGACAGATCCAGCGGGTGATGAACGACGACGGGTCCGGCGGCCCGGCTCAACACCTGGTGGGCTACCGATCTGCCCCGGACCGTCCGGGCACCGCAGTGCGGGCTGTGCGCGACGACCAGGAGAGTGGCCTGGCGAGCCCGCTCGACCAGAGCGTCGGCGGGTACGCCGAAAGGAAGTTCCGCAGTGACCGCCAGCGCTGGATGCTCTGCCAACGCCCGAGACACCGCCACCGCGAGCAGCCGGCCAGCCGCCGGCCGGTCCACCCGGCCGGTGGTAGGAACGTCGCATACATGCACGACGGCCAGCGGCGCCACCCGGCTCGCCGCTTCCTCCGCCGCAAGGTCCAGTGCCGACATGCTCTCTGCCGAACCGTCGACTCCGACGACTACCGGCTCCATGGGCTCGCCCATCGCACACCTCCGGGGCTATCTCACCCTCAGCATCCCCAGGACGAGAACCCGCCGGCAGAGGCATCCCGCCCCGGCCGCCGGGTCGCCCGGCCCTAGAGCACGCGAGCAGCCGGACGGCCGTCATCCGCGTACAGGTTCAAGGACTGGCCGAAGGGGGCGTGGCCGGGCGAGCGGCCGGGCGGGTGATCAAGACCGGCAGTGTCCGCGACGGATGAGCGTCTGACCAACGGAGCCAGCAGTTACCCGTCAGGACGCCGCGCCCCGCAGGCACAGTGCGGGGCGTCGGGAACGTCCCGCTTGGCACCGCAGACGTGAAGGCGCCCGCCGACCCCTGGAGCGGATTTGCCTCGGTGGCGATGTCCCATCTTGACGATGGTGAGTCTTGCAGTCCTGCTGCGTTTCCCTATGTATCGCTACGTTGGGCTTCCGCTCGGGTCGGCGGGTGCCTACTTCCATGGTGGTCTGGTCCGCGCTGCCACCACAGGGTCTACGGTCCGGTGACACCGAGACCTTCGTCCGCCGCCGGGATCGCGTCGGTGGTTCGCGCGGTGAGTTCCCGGTCGGAGCGTCCGGATCCGACGCGCCTGCGGACAAGGCGGGCCAGAGGGCCTGGACACAGCCGGGCTAAGGCCCTTGGCGCGGACCGCCCATGAGGGCCACACTAGGCACGTGATCCGCGTATTTCTTCTCGACGACCACGAGGTCGTCCGCCGGGGCATCAGAGACCTGCTGGAGTCCGAGGACGACATCGAGGTGGTGGGCGAGGCCGCGCGAGCGCAGGACGCCGCGCACCGCGCACCAGCGCTGCGGCCCAACGTGGCGATCCTCGACGCCCGGCTGCCCGACGGCAGCGGCATCGACGCCGCCCGGGAGATCCGGTCTGTGGACCCGTCCATCAACGTCGTCATCCTCACGTCCTTCGAAGACGACGACGCTCTGTTCGCGGCGATCATGGCCGGCGCATCCGGCTACCTGCTCAAGCAGATCGACGGCACGGATCTCATCGACGCGGTTCGACGGGTGGCCGCGGGCCAGTCCCTGCTCGATCCCGCGGTCACCGCGCGTGTACTTGAGCGCATCCGCAACCCTGAGCAGCTTCCGCCTCAGCTGAAGACGCTGACGGAGCAGGAGCGCAAGATTCTGGAGTACATCGCCGACGGGCTGACCAACCGGCAGATCGCCGCGCAGATGTTCCTGGCCGAGAAGACCGTGAAGAACTACGTCTCCAGCCTGCTGTCCAAGCTGGGCCTGGAGCGGCGTACGCAGGCCGCCGTGATGGCGACCAAGCTGCATGACCATCGCTGAGTCTCGCCGCCCAGCAACTTCCCAGCAACTTCATCATCCCCGCTTCGGCGTGGTACGCGTTGTGGCAGTGCATCATCCACCCGGCCGGGATCGTCCGCGTCGAACAGCATGCGGTCGAACGCCATGCGCCGGCCGGGTGGCCGCTCGTCAAGGCGTTCGTCCGGCCCGGATCGGTCTGGACCGACGCATCGGGGTGGCTCGTCGCTAGACGCCGGCCGGGGCGGTTGAGGTTGGGTCGCTGGCGCCTGAGATTGGGTCGCTGGCGGTTGAGATTGGGTCGCTGGCGGTCAACGAGGCCCATTCGGCGAAGGAACGCAGTTCGATCGTGATTGCCGGACCGGTGCTCTGCAGGGCCGCCCGGACCGGGCAACGGTTGATGGCATCGACGATGCCGAGGTAGGTCGTGCGATCGGGGTCCTGCGGAACGAGCACCCGCAAGCGCACCGCCTCGATACGTTGGAGCGGCCCGGCCCGCATCCGCCACTCACATTCCACGCGTACGCCGTCGTGTGGCTGGTAGTGCTCGCGCAGGTAGGCCACCACGGTGGCGGCCACGCATCCGGCGAGGCCGCCGAGGAACAGTTCCAACGGCGCCGGTCCGCGTTGCTGGTGGTGGGGAAGGGCTTCGTCGAGGACGACCGTGTGACCTCCCACGTCGATCATGAAGGTACGGTCGCTCACATGGTTCACCGTCAGGGAAGGCATTAGAGGTCCCCTTTCCACTGCCGTAGGGCATGCGCGACTCGAACGACGGGCCGGCGCCACCCCGGAAGCGGCGCTTCCGGGGTGGGCAGCCCGGCCGACAGGCGCACGAAGACGTCCGCGAAGGCCGCGGCGTTCATGGTCATCGCTTCGGTGTCGGGCGGCTCGGCGGCCGATCCCACGGCGAAGATGTCGGCGTGCGACGTGGACCGCAGCGTTCCCGGCTGTACCGGTATGAGGTTGGCCGAATTGCCTAGGCCCGACTGTCCTATGTAGTCTGCACCGGTTCTCCGCGGCATCGTCACCAGCAGGTCGAAGGGCAGCTCGCGGCCGTCACAGGCGACGATGGCGCAGCGGCCGGCATCGAGGCGATCGGCCGTGAATCCGCTTTCCAGCACTACCTTGTGCTGTTCCGCGACCGCCTCGATCCGGCCCATCGCGGCCCGGCTGCTCTCGTTCAGCTCGGTGGCGCAGACCAGTTCCACCGTGTCGCGTACGCCCCGCCGGCGCAGGTAGGAGTCGGCCTTCGCCAGGAACTCCAGCGGCGTTGCCAGGTCGTCCATCGAAACCCCCGCGGCATGCACGACGAGGCGGCCTCCGGCCTGCCCCAGCCCGTGCAGAGCGTGGCGGAGCGCGATCACCCCGCCGGCTGTCGAGCATTCGTGGACCGTCCTGCGCCATTGCGGCCCGACTAGGCCGGGAATGCGCTCGGGCCGCAGCGTCGAACCGGTGGCGACGACGAGGTAGTCAAAATCGATCCGTCGACCGTCCGTGAGGAGCACGTGGTGCGTGTGCGGCACCACCTGGCCGGCTTCTCCGAGGACGAAGGAGACGCCTCGTCGAAGCGCCTTACGGTGATGCCGGAAGAGATTCTCCGATCCGGCCTCTCCGAACGGCAGCGCGAGCAGCACGGGCCCGCACAGGTGGGCCCGGTTGCGATCAACTATCGTGATGGTCCAGTCGTGGATTCCCAGACGCCGCCGCAGCTTGTTCGCCACGGTCGTTCCGGCGTCGCCCGCTCCCAGGATCAGCACTCGGCGCATCTGAGCCTCCATCAGCCGGCGGGCCCGGCATCTCCGTTGCCCTGACTCCGACGCTAGGGACGGCCGCACGCGGGCAGCAGAGGCCCTCGCCCCCACCTGGCCCGTGCCGTTGGTCCCGGACGCACCGGCCCTCAAGCTCTATCGGCCACCACAGGCCCGGACGACCGTTGGCATATGACCACATGGACCGTGGATGGCCAGGGCCGCCTCACTCCGGCACTGGCGGACTGCCTCAGCGCCGCCGCGGCCGCGCCGTCGATCCACAACACGCAGCCGTGGCGCTTCGACGTTCACGACGAGCAGATCGACGTGTACGCCGACCGCCTGCGCCAGCTCGACGTCCTGGACCCGATGGGCCGCGAGCTGTTCATCTCGGTCGGAGCCGCCGTTCTGAACCTGCGTGTCGCGGTTCTGGCCCACGGCCGCCTGCCTGTGTACGAGCCGTTCCCGGACCCGAGCCGCCCCGACCTCGCGGCCCGAGTCACCGTGGACCGGCCTGAGGCAGCGCCGTACATTGCTCGGCAACTGGCGTGGGCAATCTCGCAGCGGCATACCAACCGGCAGCCGTTCACCAAGGAGGTGATCCCGGACGAGGTGCAGGCCGAGCTTCGGGCCGCCGCCGAGGTCGAAGGCGCCGATCTGTTCTTCGCCGATCGGCCGCTGAACGAGGCCATCATGAGCACGGTGCGTACGGCTCACAACCGCCAGCGCGTCGATGCCGACTACGTGCTGGAATTGGCGGAGTGGACCCGTCCGGGCCGCGGCCGCCGCGACGGCGTACCGGCGTCGGCCTACGCACCGCCCGATGTGGACGGACGGATTCCGTTGCGCGACTTCGGATTGGCGTATCCGGTGCGAATGGCGTGGCCAGCGGTGTTCGAGGACGACCCGATGGTGGCGATGGTCTATACCGACGGCGACAGTCCGCGAGACTGGCTGGCGGCCGGGCAGGCGCTCGAACGCGTCTTGCTGACCGCGACGCTCCGTCGTGTCCAGGCGACACCGATGACGCAGCCGCTGGAGATTCCGGAGCTGCGAGCGCTGTTCGACGACACCGCGCTCGGCCGTGTCGCTCAAGTCATCCTGAGGCTCGGTTACGCGCCACCCGCCGGGGCGACACCACGCCGGGCGGTCAGCGAGCTTCTCCTGCGCCGTGACACACTGCTGCTGCCCTGGCGCGACGAGCCGCTCACCGATCGCTGATCTCTATCGCTGATCTCTCAAGGAACCAGAAGGTTCCAAGTCTCGTCCCCACACGACGTAGTGCGATGAGAGGCGATTTTCCCTCGGACACCACCGTCGAGGCCGTACCTGAGCGGCGTCGCCGCACCGTTCAGAGCCTCCGTTCAGAGCCTCCGCATCCTCCCAGCCGGATCGCTGCCAAGGCGGCGAGCACGGTCAGCGCGTCGACCGCTCCGCGAGCGTGAGGGCCACCTGTTCGGCGAACCCGGCGACCTGGTCCGGATCCCGCCAGTCGCCGGCCATCTTCTTCGCCATGGCCCGCGCGAGGAATCCCTTGGCGTCCGCCGCCAGCCAGCCGCCGAAAGTCGTCGAGCCCTGAGCACCGATCAGTGCGGCGGCCTGTGCGACGTGGGCAATCGGCGCAAGCGTTGCGTCGCGGGCGGAGCCGTCCAGGGGACCGCTGGCCACCAGCCAGACCGGCCGCTGCCGCAGCGCCGCGATATAGCGGCGGACGAACCTTCGCGCATCGCGATGCCACCGACCGCTGTAAATGGCTCCCGCGACTACCACGGCGTCGTAGTGGTCGACGTGGAGGCGTTCGGCGGCGCACCGGACCGTGACGTCCAGACCGTGCCGGGTCAATGCCTCACCGATCATGTCGGCCAGGCCGGCGGTGCCGCCCATGTTCGAGCCGAAGACGACGAGGATACGCATCGAACTCATCTCCCTTGTACAGAGTTTGTGCCCGGCCGAGAGGCAGTGGTCTGCTCTCGCCGGGCACAGGATCGGCTGGGGTTCACACGTTGGTCTTGGTCAGTTCGCGGGCGTCGTCGGGGACCGCGAAGCCGCGGGTCTTCGGGGTCACGTAGGCGTGGATCAGACCGAAGATGGCCAGCAGGAACATCAGCCCACCCGCGAAGTAGGCGACCATGGCGGCCTGAGCGGC
>Ga0114129_10000447_pt1 | contig 49149 bp, 47 predicted proteins | sample RhiMetdeltSRZDD1_FD_80071 | JGI IMG/M metagenome (GOLD analysis project Ga0114129, IMG submission 80071) | Populus rhizosphere microbial communities from Tennessee, USA - Rhizosphere MetaG P. deltoides SRZDD1 (version 2) (version 2) | ecosystem: Host-associated > Plants > Roots > Rhizosphere >...
CCCTGAACGTGCAGATGTCGCCCGACGGCGTGGTGCGCGAGATCTACGTCCTCGACGACAACAACAAGAACGAATCGAAGAAGAAATAGTCAGGCGAGCTTGCGCAGCTCGGTTTTCAGCACCTTGCCGTAGTTGTTCTTGGGCAGCGATTCGACGAAGCGGTAGTCGCGCGGACGCTTGAAGCGCGCGATGTTGTCGAGGCACAGCGCGTCCAGGTCGGCCTTCTCCACCGCAGCGCGCGCGACGATGAAGGCCACCACCTCCTCGCCCCATTCCGGGTGGCTGCGCCCCACCACCGAGCATTCCGCCACCGCCGGGTGGCGCAGCAGCACTTCCTCGATCTCGCGCGGATAGATGTTGGAGCCGCCCGAGATGATCATGTCCTTCGAGCGGTCGCGGATGGTGAGGAAGCCCTCGGCGTCGAGGCTGCCGAGGTCGCCGGTGTGCAGCCACCCGCCGCGCAGCGTCCTCGCGGTCGCCTCGGGGTTTTCCCAGTAGCCCGCCATCACGCAATCGGAGCGCGTGACGATCTCTCCGACCTCGCCGGCGGGAAGCTCGCGATCGTCCTCGTCGAAGATCTTCACTTCCACCCCGGTGCGGGCAATACCACAGGTGGAGAGCTTTTCGACAGATTTCCGGTTGTGCAACGTTTGAGAAAGTCCGGTGATCGTCATCGGCGCCTCGCCCTGGCCGAAGAGCTGGTACAGGCGCGGCCCGAAGAGGTCGATGGCGCGCAGGCAGTCGGCGACGTACATGGGCGCGCCGCCGTAGGTGATCGTCTTCAGGCTGCGCGGCGGGCGCGCCGCGGGACTCGCGAGCAGGCGCACGATCATGGTCGGCGCGGCGAAGAACGAGGCGTTCGGCCAGCGCTCGAGCAGCTCGAAGATCTCGGTTGGGTCGAACTGGCCGCTCTCGGGAATCACGTTCACCGCGCCGGCGGCGAAGTGAGGCAGGCCGTAGAGGCCCGAGCCGTGCGAGAGCGGCGCGGGGTGCAGGGCGGCGTCGGCCGGGGCGAGGCGGTCGATGTCGGCGAAATAGGCCTGGGTCTGGAACAGCATGTTGCGGTGGGTGAGCACCGCCCCCTTCGGAACACCGGTGGTGCCGCTGGTGTAGAAAAGCCAGGCCGGGTCGTCCGGCCTGACCTCTGCCGGAACCGCCTCGTCCGCCAACAGGTCCTCGCCCATTGCAATCGCGCGCGGTATCGCCGCGGCGAGATCCCGGCTCACGAAGCACAGCTTCGCGCCCGAGTTCTCGAGGATGTAGCCGAACTCCTTCGCGTGCAGCTTGGCGTTCATCGGCACCGCGGTCATGCCGGCGTGCCAGCAGGCGAACAGCACCTCGTAGAACTCCGGGCAGTTCTTCATCGCCAGCGCGACGCGATCTCCCGCTTTCAGCCCGAGTTTGCTTTTCAATCCTGTGGACAGGCGAGAAACGCGCACTGCCATCTCCCGATACGAGCGCACCGGCGCGGAGCCGACCGCGAGCGCGGGGCGCTCAGGCAGCCAGCGGGCGCTGCGCAGGAGAAGCTGTGCCAGATTCATGCAGACCGAAGAGGCGGCAGGCGTTGCGCGTCGTGTCGGCGGCGAGCTCCCCGACCGGACGGCCGAGCGCGCGCGCCACGGCGTGCGCGACGTGCGGCAGGAAGGCGGGCTCGTTCCGGCGCGCCTTGGGCTGCGGCCGGAGATCGCGCGGCGTGAGATAGGGGGCGTCGGTTTCGAGAACCAGCCGCTCGCGGGGAATCTCCCTGACGAGGTCGAGCAGGTGGCGCCCGCGGCGCTCGTCGCAGATCCAGCCGGTGATGCCGACGTAGAGGTCGAGCTCCAGGTAGGCGCGCAATTCGTCGCGCTCGCCGGTGAAGCAGTGCGCCACCGCCTGCCTCACGGCGTGGTGCTTCAGGATCTCGTAGAACCGCGGGTGCGCGTCGCGCGAGTGCAGGAAAAGCGGCTTGTTCAAGGACAAGCCGAGCTCGAGCTGCGCGACGAACCACCTTTCCTGGTCGGGGTGAGGAGAGTAGTTGCGGTTGTAGTCCAGGCCGCACTCGCCGATCGCGACGACGCGGGGGTGGGCGGCGAGGCTGCGCAGCGCGGGAATGGTCTGCGGGCCGCAGTCGCGGGCATGGTGCGGGTGCACACCGGCGGTCGCGTGGAGGCCGAACTCCTCGGCGATGCGGATCGCGGCCATGGATTCGTCCACCGTGGTGCCGGTGACCACCATGCGCGTCACGCCCGCCTGCCGCGCCCGCTCGACGGTCTGCGGCAGATCCTGCGCGAAAGCCGAATGCGAGAGATTGGCGCCGATGTCGAAAAACGGCATCTCTTCCCTCGGCTTTTCCCTCATACCGAGGATTCGCTCCCCGGCGGCAGGCCGAGTCCCATGCGGATCTTCAGGCCCTTGATCGTCTCCTTGACCGTGCCGGCAAGCGGCAGGCTCACGCGTGCGAGGTCCGCCTCGTGCAGCACGATGCTCATGTCCTTTTCCGCCCACGGCATGCCGGAGCGCTCCGCGCCATGGTCCATCGCCCAGTTCTGCGCGCTGCCATGGTGAAGCGCGGCCTGCAGGCGCGCGCGGTCGACGCCGAGCGCCTCGCCCAGGGCGAGGCCTTCGTCGTTCGCCACGATGCACGACCAGAGGATCAGGTTGTTCACCATCTTGCCGACCTGCCCCGCGCCGGCCGCGCCGAGGTGGAAGATGTCCGAGGCAAAGGCGCCGAACGCAGGCCGGCAGGCCTCGAACGCCGCTTCGTCGCCGGCGCCGTAGATGAGGAGCTTGCCGGCGAGCGCGGCGGCTTCGCCGCGCGCGAGCGGGATGTCGAGCAGCACGACGCCGAGGCTGCGCAGGCGCTCGGCGAGGCGCCGCGCGTAGCGGGGCGCGACCGTCGAGCCAAGCGCGACGATGAGCCCGGGGCGGGCCGCCTGAGCGATGCCGTCGGCGCCGAACAGCGCGGCTTCGACCTCGTGATCGAAGCCGACCACGATGATCGCGAGCTCGCTCGCGCGCGCCACTTCGCGCGGCGAGCCGAGCACCGTCACCCCGAGCGCCCGGGCGTTGCTGCGCGCCGGCTCCAGCGGATCGTAGCCGGCGACGTCGTAGCCGCGATCGAGGAGATGCCGCGCCATGGGCGCGCCCATCTTTCCGAGGCCGAGAATTCCGACTCTGCTTATTGCTGTCATCACGCTGACTGGGCAGTATAGTAGACGCCATGAAAATCATGACCCGCCTTGCCTTTTCCAGTCTTGTTTTTTGCACGATCGCACTTGTCGGCGCAACCTCGGCCTTTGCGCAAAGCTGGCCGCAGCGCCCGGTCAAATTCATCCTTTCGCTCGGTCCCGGCTCGGGCGCCGATATCGGCGCGCGCCTCTATGCCGACCGGCTGACCAAGATCTGGGGCCAGCCGGTCGTGGTGGAGAACCGTCCCGGCGGCGACGGCGTCATCGCCATCAACGCGGTCATCCAGGCGAAGGACGATCACACCCTGCTATGGGGGCCGACGGCGAACTTCGTCGGCCACCCGTACAGCCTGGAGAGCATGCCCTACGACCCGAAGGAGCTGGTGCCCGTCGCGCGCGTCTCCGGCACCGTGGTCACGCTCGGCGTGCCGTCGAGCATGAACGTCGGGTCGCTGAAGGAGCTGCTCGAAACCGCGAAGCAGAAGAAGGGCTGGCTCAACTGGACCACCGCGGTGACGATGACCGACATCATCCTCGAGGGCTTCCTCAAGAGCCAGGGCATCGACGCCGCGCACGTGCGCTACAAGCAGCCGGCCGAGGCGGTGAACGACCTCGTCAGCGAGCGCATCCAGCTCTACAGCTCGGCGTACGCCATCGTGCGGCCGCAGACGCAGTCGGGTAAGGTGAAGCTCCTCGCGGTGCAGGCGCGTAATCGCGTCCCCGGGCTCGACCTGCCGACGGTGGCGGAATCCGGCTTCCCGGGGCTCAATTTCGAGGGGCTGGTCGGCATCATCGCTGCGCGCTCGAGCGGCCTGCCGAACGCGGCGCGCGACCGGATCGGCGCCGACATCAAGACGGTGTCGAAGGATCCGTTTGTCGCCGAGCGCCTCGCCGCGACCGCCCAGCTCAACACTCCGGGCGACGCGGCCGAGTTCGCCGCCTCGATTGACGAGCAGGTGAAGCAGCTCGACGAGTCGGCGAAGCTCCTCGGCATGAAGCCGAAGCGGTAGAAATCACTCGCTGAACTTCGGTCCTTTCGGGATCGAAAGGTCGAGCACCTGCGCCGGGAGCCAGGTTGCGAGAGAAGGCAACGCGGCGACGGCGAGCAGGACGAGGAGCTGCAGGACGACATACGGCATGGCGCCTCGCCAGACGTCGGCCAGGGGCACTTCGCCGCGGCTGGCGCCGTGGACCAGGAACAGCGCATAGCCGAAGGGCGGCGTGAGGAATGACGTCTGCAGCGCGATCGCGAACAGGGCGCCGATCCAGCAGCCCGCGAGCTGCGCGTTGCCCAGGTCGCGGCCGACGCCGGCCGGGATCAGCGCCGCCGCGAGCACCGGCAGCGCGATCACGACGATTTCCAGCCAGTCGAGGAACAGGCCCAGCGCGAAGACGAGCAGAAGCGCGGCGGCAAGCGGTGCATAGCCGCCGCTTCCCAGCGCATGCGCGCCGGCGGCCACCATCTCGGCGCCGCCCAGCAGCCGGAACACGAACGAGAACACGTTGGCGCCGACGAAGATGAAGAACACCATGGCGCTCAGGAGCGCCGTCTGGCGGATGGCCGCGCCCAGGACGCGCCGGTTCAGCCTGCGGTGCAGGAGCGCGGCCAGCGCGGCGCCTGCCGCCGCGAGCGCCGCCGCTTCGGAGAGCGTCGCGAGGCCGAGCACGACCAGCGCGACGAGCCCGACCATCAGCCCCACCGTCAGAAGCGCACCGCCGGGGTCTTCGGAGCCCGCATCTTCGCCCCGAGGCTGCGCGCCGCGTGCGAGCGCAAACGCCAGGTAGAAAGCCAGCAGAAGGGCGAGCGGCGCGAGCATGGCGAGGAACAGCGCCGGCACCTGCACGCCGATGGCGTCGGCGACGAAGAACAGCATGATCCCCGGCGGCGCGACCGCGCCGAGCGAGCCGGCGGCCGCCACCAGGCCCGCCGCGTCGGCGCTGCTGTAGCCGTGGCGCCGCAAGGCTGGCAGCGCATAGAGCGCGAGGGCGCCGGTCGAGGCGCCGATCATGCCGGCGGCCGGCGCCTGGATGGCGCCGACCGCGAGGGTGGCCAAGGCAGGACCGCCGCGCACGCGTCCGAACGCCCGGGCGCAGGCCGAGAGCAGGTTCGCGGCGAGCCCGGTTTCGTGCAGCACGGCGCCCATGAAAAGCAGCATCGGGACCGCGGCATAGACGACCTCGTCGCGATCCGACAGCGTGCCGTAGAGGCGGTGAAAGATCGCGCCGAGCTCGTCGGTCCGCATCGCGCCCGTGGCGAGCGCGATGCTTGCGAAGAGGAACGCAACTCCGATCAGCACCACCGCGACCGGCAGCCCGGAGAGCAGCGCCAGGCCGAGCGCAAGAAGCATCAGCGCCGGCAGGACGAGCTTCACCCGCGGGCGAGCGCGAGCAACGCGCGCAAGGCGCCCGCAAGCCCGGCGGCCATGAGAAGCGCGAAGCCAAGCGGCACCCACAGGCGCACGATCCACTGCGCCGCCCAGGCGGTGTCGGCCCAGCGCTCGCCCTGAAGAAAGGAGCGCCACGCCGAGTCGAGGCCGTCCACCACCATGAGCGCGCAGAGCGGCAGCACGATGCCCAGCGTGCCGGCGAGCTCGATCGCCGCGGCGATCCGCGGCGGGAAGCGCCGGCTGACGAGGTCGAGGCGCACGTGGGCGCCGGCGGCGTAGGCGTAGCCGAACGACGCCATGGTGGTGGCGAGGAACGCGACCGTGGAGGCGTCGCTGAACGGCGCGTCGGTCCGCCAGCCGACCCAGCGCGCGACCGGCTCGACCGCGGCGGCCAGGATCATGAGCGGGATGCCGAGCCATGCGACCGCGCTGCCGATCCGCACCGAGACGGCTTCGAGCACGCGAACTGCGTGGCCCATTTACCTAGAGCTTCTTGAGGCGGTAGAGAAGCTCGAGCGCCTCGCGCGGGCTGAGCTCGTCGGGGTTGACCTGCGCCATCGCCTCGCGCAGCCGATCCGGTTCCGCCTTTTCTTCCTCGACGTTTCCCCTGGTCCCGAGGAACAGGTCCGGCTGGCCGCCGCGCGTGATGCTCGAGTCCTCGAGGAGCTGCAGGTACCTCTTCGCCTGCCGGATGACGGCCTTCGGCACGCCGGCGAGGCCGGCGACCTGCAGCCCGTAGCTCTGGCTCGCGGGGCCTTCCTCGACCGCGTGCAGGAACACCACCGAGTCCTTGTGCTCGACCGCGTCGAGGTGCACGTTGGCCACTTCCTTGTACTCGAGCGCGAGGCGCGTGAGCTCGAAGTAGTGCGTGGCGAAAAGGCTCATGCTCCTGTTCTTCTCGACCAGATGCCGGGAGATGGACCAAGCGAGGGCCAGGCCGTCGAAGGTGGAGGTGCCGCGCCCGACCTCGTCCATCAGCACCAGGCTCTTCTCGGTGGCGTTGTGCAGGATCGCGGCGCTCTCGGTCATCTCCACCATGAACGTGGAGCGGCCGCCGGCGAGGTCGTCGGCCGCGCCGATGCGGGTGAAGATCTGGTCGATCGGGCCGATGCGCGCTGCCTTTGCCGGCACGTACGCCCCGATGTGCGCCATCAGCGCGATCAGCGCGACCTGGCGCATGTAGGTCGACTTGCCGCCCATGTTCGGACCGGTGATGAGGAGCAGCTTGCGCGTCGGTCCGAGGCGGCAGTCGTTCGCGATGAAAGCCTCGATCCCGCCCTCGACCACCGGGTGGCGCCCGCCGTCGATCTCGATCACCTGCTCGTCGACGAAGTGCGGGCGCACGTAGTTGCGCTTCATCCCGATCAAGGAAAAACTGGACAGGACGTCGGTGAGGGCCAGGGCTTTCGCGATCTTCTGCAATGTTCCAAGATGAGACTGCAGCGACTCCACGAGCTGGTCGTAGAGAGACTTCTCCAGGGCCAGCGCGCGGTCGCGCGCCGAGAGCGCCTTGTCCTCGAAGGCCTTGAGCTCGGGCGTGATGTAGCGCTCGGCGTTCTTCAGGGTCTGGCGGCGGCGGTAGTCGAGCGGGATCTTCTCGGCGTGCGAATTGGTGACCTCGATGTAGTAGCCGTGCACCGAGTTGTAGGCCACGCGCAGGTTGGGGATCCCGGTCCGCGCGCGCTCCTTCGCCTCCAGCGCGACCAGGAATTCGCCCGCGTTCGACTGCAGGCCGCGCAGCTCGTCGAGCTCCCCGCTGTGCCCGTCGGCAATCACCCCGCCGTCCTGCACGCGCGCGGCCGGCTCTTCTTTCAAGGATTTCTCAAGGAGAGACCGGCACTCGGCCGGGATAGCCAGGTCGATCCGCATCTGGACCAGCAAAGGCGAGAGGTCGGGTAGCGCTTTCACCACGTCGGGCAGGAGCTTCAGCGTCTCGCGGAGACCGGCGAGCTCGCGCGGGCGCACGCTTTTCAGCGCGAGGCGCGCGCTGATTCTTTCCACATCGGACACGCGCCTGAGGACGACCTGAAGCTGCGGCGAGTGCTTTTCGAGGCAGGCTACCGTCTCGTGCCGCGCCGCGAGCGCCGCGCGGTCGCGCAACGGATGGTGCAGCCAGTGCCGCAGCAGCCGGCTGCCCATCCCGGTGGCGCATTCGTCGAGCAGCGAGAACAGCGTCGGCGCGGGCTCGCCGCGCAGCGTTTCGGTGAGCTCGAGGTTGCGGCGCGTCGCGGCATCGAGCCGCACGTATTCCCCGGCGCGCTCGGCGGTCACGGCCGTGACGTGCGCGAGCGCCTGCCCCTGCGTCTTTCCTGCGTATTCGAGCAGCGCGCCGCAGGCGCCGATCGCGAGCGTCAGGTCCTCGCAGCCAAAGCCCGCGAGCGTGGCCGCGCCGAGCTGCTTGAGCAGCTTCTTCTTTCCGCTCTCGACGTCGAACTGCCACGGCGCCAGGCGCGTCACGAAGTAGCCCTCCAGATGGGCGTCTTCCGCAACCAGGACCTCGGCGGGGTCGATGCGGCGCAGCTCGTTCGCCAGCGCCTGCGGCGCGATTTCGGCGACGCGCAGCGTGCCGCTCGCGAGCGAGAGCCAGGCCAGGCCCACGCTGCTTTTGTCCCTGCACAAAGACAAAAGAATATTCTCTGATTTGTCTTCAAGGAGCGCCGGATCGGTCAGCGTCCCCGGCGTCACGATGCGCGTCACCTGCCGGTCGACCGGGCCTTTCGCGAGCGCCGGGTCGCCGATCTGCTCGGCGATCGCCACCGACTGGCCGAGCTTCACCAGCTTGGCGAGGTACTGCTCGACCGAATGCACCGGCACGCCCGCCATCTTCACCGGCGCGCCCGCCGACGCGCCGCGCTGCGTCAGCGTGAGGTCGAGCAGGCGCGAGGCCTTTTCGGCGTCGTCGTAGAACAGCTCGTAGAAGTCCCCCATCCGGTAGAACACCAGGATGTCGGGGTGCTCGCCCTTGATGCGAAAGTACTGCTGCATCATGGGCGTGTGCTCTTGTGGTGTCACTGCGGCGATTATCGCCGACCTTTCAGTACTCCACTTGATAGAGCAAGCCGATGCGGGTGCCCGGATCGTTGTCCGGCGTGGCGCCTTGCAGCGTGCCACCGCCGCTGCCCACGCTCGTCTCGACCTTCAGGCGTCGCGTGAGATCGACCTGGACGCGCGCCTGCGTGGCCCCTGAAGTGCTCTGGCGGGCGCCGACGTAGACGCGCTGCGAGACGTAACGCCCGGCCTCCACGCTCGGGCCGCTCTTGCCGTCGCCGCCGCTGACCGAGAGCCGGTCCAGGCCGAGGCGCTTCTGCGCCGTGGCAAGCGGATTCGGTCCGCCGCCCCCCTTGCCGGCAACCGTGGCGACCGCTCTTGCGATCTGCACGAGTTGCAGCGGACTGAGCTCTTTGACGCTCACGCCGAAGAGGAGGTGGGCGAGGACTTCGTCCTGCGGCAGCTCCGGCGTGCTGGCGAGCGCGATTTTCGGCGCGCTGGCCGAACCCGTCACGGCCAGTTTCGCGATGACGTTGGCGGCCGTGGTTTCCGCGGCGAAATCGAGGCTCGGATCGAGCTTGCCCTGCAACCCCGCGCCGGTAAGCCCGACCTGGCCGCGGACGAACTTGAGGCTCGCTCCCGCGAGATCGAAGGTACCGCGGCGCAGCTCGAAGCCGCCGCTGACTTCGGGCGCCGCAACCGTGCCGGCGATTTGAAGCTTGCCGCCCATCTCCGCGTCGAGGCCGCGGCCGCGGACGAACACCGCGCGCGGCGCGTCCACCGACACATCAAGGCCGACGACCAGGGCCGGCTTCGCCGGCGGCGGGGCGGGTTTCTCTCCCGGCCGGCGCACTTCGAGGACCGCGACCTCGGGCGGCATGCCGCCCGGGATGTTGATGTCGGCGTGCTTGACCCGCACGGTTCCAACGGTATCGATGCGCGTCGCTACGGCGCCGTGCACTTGGATATCCGCGTCCAAATCTGCCGTGATGAGGTCGCTGGCGAGGGGCCTCGCATCGCGCGCGGCAATGGTGATGTCGACCGGAATGTCGGGCTGGAGCACTCCAACTTCGCCCTTCGCCGTGATCGTGCCGCGGCCCGCGCGCCCGCTGAAGCTGGTGATCCTCAGCGTGTCGCCCTCGAGGCGCAGCACGGAGGCGACGTTGGTCAGGCGTGCCCCGCGTGCGAGGTCCTGCAGGTCGCCTTCAGTGATGTTGACCGTGCCGCTCACCTGCGGCGCCGCGTACGTACCCTTCACGCCGATGTCCACGGCGGCGCTGCCCTGCGCGCGGCGGCCATCCGCCGCGATCAGCGGGTTGGCCAGGGCGAGATCGAGCGTGCCGGTCGCGCGCAGGTTCATGGGCTGGTTCGTCGCGAGCGGAGCCCTTCCGTTCAGCGCGAGCTGAGCGCGCTGGCCGGCGTCGAGCCGCGCGCGGATCTGCGCGCCGCTGCCGTCGAGATCGGCGGTGGCCTGCAGGTTCGTCGCCGGCAGCGCCTGCGCCGGTCCGCTGCGCATGCGCAGCCCGGCGAGATCGATGCGGATCCTTCCCTTTGGCGCATCCGCGGTCCCTGCCAGTTTCGCGTCCATCGCGAGCGTGCCGACCGCGTCGAGTTGCGGCAGGTAAGGCTTGAGCAGCGCCGGGGTCACGCCGCGCAGCGACGCCTCCAGGCTCAGTGACGGGGTGAGACGACCCGCGACTTCGAGTACCGCCTGTTGCAGGCCGACGCGCAGACGATCGACCGCGATGCCGTCGGCAAACCTGAACACCGCCGGCCGCAGGAGCCGCGCGTTCTGCCCTCGATAGTTCACCGCGAGCGACTCGATGCGTGCCCTTTGCGCCACGCCGTCCAGGTTTGCCGTTCCGGACAGGCTCGCCTCGTATCCGTCCGCGTCTTTCAGGTGAGACGAGGCCTTCACCGCCAGGGCGTCCTGCGGACCGTTGACCTCCACGCGCGCATTGCCCGTAACGCCTTTTGCGGCGATGCCTTCGGCGACGAGCGCGAGCGCCGCGGTGGGACGCGACGGCAACGCGCCGACCTGGCCCGACAATGTCATGTGCTCGACTGCGGCATCGGGCAGGCCGACGCCGCGGCCCTCGATCCGCACGAGCGCCGCGCCGCTTCCTCCCTGCGGCACGAACTCCACGTTCGCCGCCAGGCTTCCGCTCAACGCCTGGCCGACGAGCGGCTGCAGATCGCCGAGCCGCGCCATGCGCAGCGCGACGCGGCCGCGCGGTACGCGGTCCGCGGCGGGCACAGCGACCTGGCCCTCGGCGTGCGCGCTCTTCCAATCGGCGCGATCGATGGCGATTCGCAACGTCCCGTCGTGATCCTGTCGCAGTGCTGCCGCGAGCTCGAGCGGTCCGCCCAGCAATCGCCCGCGCGCGCGGAGGGCGCCGGAGGGGGCCGCAGGCGGACCCTTCGCGCTCAAGCTGGCCTCGATGGTCTCGGGCGCGATGTCCGGCGTGCCGATTTGCCCCCGCGCACGCGCCTCGAGCGCGATCTCGCGCGGCGTGCCGTGCGCTTGCCCGTCCGAGGAGAGCGAACCCTTCAGGGCCGGTGCGAGCGAAGCGAGATCGGATAGCGCGGCCTTCCAGTTGACGTCGAACGCTTCGCCGCGCCGCGAACCGCTCGCGGACAGGCGCACGGTGCGGCCCTCGAGCAGTGCGCGCTCCACCGCCACCTCGCCGGGACGCAAGGCCGCGGAGAGCACGAGCTTCGCGTCGGTGCCGAGCAGCGCCGGCAATGGTCCGGAGCCACCGGTGACCCCCAGCGCGCCGTCGACTTCCACCCGGGTGACGTCTCCCTTCGTCGCGAAGCGCATGGCAATGCTCGCGCGTCCCGCCAAATCCATGCCCGCCGCGGCGGCGAGCGCCGCGAGATCGGGAAGCGTGACGCTCGCCGTGCCGCTCGGGCCCGGGGCCGTGGTTGCCTGTGCTTCGACGACCAACGAAGGGTGGCGAAGCGCGAGCTCGACCGGCCGCGCCGGATCGTCGAGCCTCGCATGGGCCTCCACGCGCATGGGCGCGGCGAACAGATCGGGCGGCGCGCCCGGGATGCGCAAGCCTTCGAGGATCGCCCGCAGCGCGATCGCGCCTCCGGTACCCGAAAGGTCGGCTTCCAGGTTGCGCAATCCGCTTTCCCCGGCCTCCATACCGCGAACCCGCAACTGCACGTTCGCGTCGGGCGCGGCGTACGGTCCCTTCACGTACCCGTCCATCGAGGCGCTCTCCCATGCGAGCTCGGCGCTCGGCTGCATGGCGGGCGCCCGGGCGCCGATTCTCAGGTCGAGCGTTTGACCGTCGAGGTCGACGGTTCCCTGCGCGGTCGCGTGCGCAGGACCAGCCGCGAAGACAAGCTCCACCTGTTCCGCGCTGCGCGGCCCGTCGATGTTCCCTTTGACCGACACCGCGCCGAGATCCGGGAGGCCGGCGAGGCGCGCGAGGAGGCCGCCCGCGGGTTCCGAGAGATCGACGCGCGCCGCGAGGCGCGACGCGTCCGCGCCGCCTTCCAGGCGATAGCTGCCTGGAGCATCGAGCCGATCGACTTTGAGGGCGAGATCGAATTGCGACATGGAAACGAGGTGTCCCCGCGCATGCACGGCAACGGTGCTCGCCATGCCGGCGATTGGCGGCCCAAGCTCGAGCGCGGCGATGTCCAGCGCGTCGAGGTCGAGCCGGACCGGCAGCCGGGTCGTTCCTTTGCGCTTTGGCGCGGTGCGTTCCTCGTTCGCCGCGGGCAGGCGGTAGAGCGTGAGACGCGCGAGCTCGAGTTGCGCCACGTGGGCGTGGAGGCGGAGCAGGCGGCTGGGCGACCAGTCCAGCACGAGATCGTCCGCAACGCCCCAGGTGCCGTCGCTGTCGCGCAACTCGACGTGCCCGACCCGCAGCCGATCCGGGAAGCGCCCAGTGAGGCCCTGGAGGAGCACCTGCCCGCCGCTTGCCCGCGCCACCACGCGCTCGAGCGAGCGTCGTCCGGCGTCGGTGTTCGCGATCGCGACGACAAGCGCGATGACCAGAAAAGGCACGACGACCATCGCCGCGACGATCCAGGCGGAAATCCGCGCGGCGCGGCGCATCAGAAGACCTGCCCCAGGCCGATGTAGACCTGGTAGTGATCGTTGCCGGGCACGCTGGTCAGCGGTACGGCGAGGTCCACGCGCAGCGGACCGATCGCCGTGTAGTAGCGCACGCCGACACCGGCGCCGACCTCCGCCTTGCCGTGGAACGGCCCGCCGCTCGCGCTGACCCGACCGGCGTCGACGAAGGCCACCGCGCCGAAGTCTCCGACAAGCCGTTGCCGCAACTCGACGGAGTAGGCATCGATGGCGGTGCCGCCCGCGGGCTTGCCGTCCGGGAAGCGGGGCCCGATCGACTGGTAGCGAAAGCCGCGCACCGTCGCGCTGCCGCCGCCGTAGAAGCGCTGGTCCGGTGGAAGGTCGAACTGCGAGGCGCCGAGCGCGGCTCCGGCCAGCGCGCGCATCGCGATGACGCTGCGTCCTGGCTCGAGGCCGATGCGAGCGAGGTCGACGTAGGTGGCGGCGCCCACCTGCAGCAGCGTGAAGAACTGGTTCGCTGCATCGCCGGCGGCGAGGGAATAGGTCGGTGTCACCGTGGCATTACCCACGATGCCGTGCGTCGGGTCCGCGAGCGGGTTGGCGCGCCCGGTGCTGTCGAAGCGCAGGCTCGCCGGGAGTCCAAGCAGCGTAAAGTCGCGCGTGACACCCTGCTGCGTGATCTGCTCCTGGATCGCGGACACGCCGAGGCTGCCGGTCCAACTGGGTGTGAGCTTGCGGCTGAGGGACGCTCCGGCGAGAACCGCCGTCTGGTCGTAGGCGTCCAGGCTCTGCTTCAGGGCGCCGAGCTTCAGCTCGAGCGACTGGTCCCGGCGGCCGAAGTCCGGCTTGATGAACTGCCCGCTCACGTCATAGCCGATGCCCGTCGCCGCGGTGCCGCCGAGGTTGATCAAAGAAGCGGACAGGTTGAGCTGCTCGGCATTGCCGAAGAGATTGCGGTGCGACCACTTCGCGCCAATGCTCGCGCCGAGGTCCGTGGAGTAGGCCGCCGAGAGGCCGAGCACGCGGCCCGGCCGCTCCTGCGCCTCGAAAGTGAGCGGAAGGCGCCCGGAAGCGTCGAGCTGCTCGCCCGGCCGCACCGTCACCCCTGAGAAGACCCCGATCGAGAGCAGATCCTGCCGCGCGCGCTCGATGCTGCTCCGGCTGAACCGGTCTCCGGTGCGCACGAGCAGCCGGTTGCGCACGAACGCTTCATTGACCGCCTTCAGCCCGCTGACGCGAATCTCCCCGAGGTCGACGCGCGGTCCGGCGTCGACCTGGAACGTGATGTCGAGCACTTGCCGCGCCGGGTCTTCGTCGGCCACGGGTGGCTCGACTTGCGCCAGGGCATGACCCTCGTCGAGCAGCGCGTCGAGCAGTCGACCGCGGCCGGCGAGGATGTCGGCGGCGACCGCGGGCGCGCCGGGCGCAACTCCGTGCGTATCGCGCAGGCCTTCCGGCACGTCGCCTTCGACACGTACCCGTCCCACCCGGTAGAGCGGCCCAAGCTCTGCCGTGACCGTGACCGCCGCGCTCGTTCCAGACGGCAGGTCGGCAATGTGATCCGGCAAGTCGGGATCGTCGAGCGGCCGCTCGTCTATGGCTATGTCGATGCGGCCCTGGTAGTAGCCAAAGCTCTCCAGCACCGTCTTGAGCCGCGGGACGTCGCGCTGCGCCCGTAATATCAGCGCCAGCGCCTCCACGGGCCCTTTTTCCCGCAGCGCCTCGAGCTGCGAGCTCGCGCGCAGCGCGGCATCCAGCGCCCGGTTGCCGGTCTTGGGAAACGCGACGTGATAGGAGCGCGGATCGGTTGGGGCGGCTGCAAGCGCTATCTGGAGTGTCATGAGCGCGAAGGCGAGGGATGCCGCCGCCTCCAGCCACCGCCAGCGGGCGCGCTCAAGCCCCGTTTGCGGCATCCGGACTTACCGTGTGCAGTGGCGATAAGGCAAAGCAGCCTCGCACTGACTTATTAGCAAAGCGTGAGCCCGGGCCCGTGAGCTACTGGAGCTACATGTGGAAGGACACGTTGGAGAGGACCGATCCGACGTCGCCGAAGGCTCGGCGTGGCTCGTCATCGGATTCTCATTTTCGGAGGGCGTCCACGCAGCGTCGAAACTTGTCTGCGGTTCATGGACCGCGTCGCAGCGCTCGATCGGCATCGGCGGCTCGAATCCCGATGCGACGTTCTCGCTCGACCTGCCTCACACCTTCTGAGCCCTAACTGCCTGTCGTTCAACACCTTTTCGACTGGCCAAAGGCGCGCCGTCCGCGTTCAAATTCGGCCGTCAGCATGGATCGGAGCGGGCTTTCATTGCCAGGTGACGGGTTCACGCGCGGGTCTGGAGAATGGCCGGCACATCGCTTGCCTGCTTGAACGCTTCGAATCTCACAACATGGCCAAGTCCCCCAATCGCGGCGCGTCGCTTCAGCACAGCGAGGAGCGCTTTCGCCTTCTGGTGGAGAGCGTCAAGGACTACGCCATCTTCATGCTCGACCCCGACGGCCGGGTCCTGACTTGGAACGCCGGGGCCGAGCTCATCAAGGGGTACAGCGCTTCGGAGATCATCGGCCAGCACTTCAGCCGGTTCTATCCGCCCGAGGCGGGCGACTTCCCGGCGCACGAGCTGCGGGTCGCTGCGGCGCAGGGACGCTTCGAGGACGAAGGCTGGCGCGTCAGGAAGGATGGATCGCGCTTCTGGGCGAACGTCGTCATTACCGCGCTCTACGGGCCAGACAAGAAGCTGATCGGATTTGCCAAGGTCACGCGCGACCTGACCGAGCGGCGCGGCCACGAGGAAAGTTTGCGGCACAGCGAGGAGCGCTTCCGGCTGCTCGTGGAAGGCGTGAGCGACTATGCCATCTTCATGCTCGACGTCAACGGCAACGTCGCGACCTGGAATAGCGGTGCCGCCCGGATCAAGGGTTACCGCGCCGAGGAGGTCGTCGGGCAGCACTTCAGCAAGTTCTATCCCGAGGACGCCTTGGAAAGCGGCTGGCCGGACCACGAGCTGCGCGTGGCCGCCACGGAGGGCCGCTTCGTCGACGAAGGCTGGCGCGTGCGCAAGGACGGCTCGAAGTTCTGGGCGCACGTCACCATCACGGCCATGCGCGACGAAGCGGGCCGCCTCCAGGGATTCGCAAAGCTCACGCGAGACCTGACCGAGCGAAAGCGCACCGAGGCCCTGGAGGCGAGCGGCGCCGAACGCGAGACGATGCTCGAGGCCGAACGAAACGCACGCATGCTGGCCCAGCGCAGCGCCCGCATCAAGGACGAGTTTCTGGCGACGCTGTCGCACGAGCTGCGCACCCCGCTGAATGCCATCCTGGGGTGGACGCAGCTGCTGCGCAGCCGCGGCGCTCCGGAGCCGACGGAATTTCACCGCGCCATGGAGATCATCGAGCGCAACGCGCGTGCGCAAGTGCGCCTGATCGACGATCTCCTCGACCTGAGCCGCATCATGTCCGGGCGATTCAGGCTCGACGTCCAGCAAGTGGCGCTGGTCGATATCGTGAGGGGTGCGCTCGACTCGATCGAGCCCGCCGCGCACGCGAAGGGGCTGCGGCTCGAAAGCGTGCTCGACCCGCAAAGCGTGATCGTTTCCGGCGATCCGGCGCGCCTGCAGCAGGTGTTCTGGAACCTCCTGAGCAACGCGGTCAAGTTCACGCCCAAGGGCGGAAAAGTCCAGGTCCTGCTGCAACGCGTGAATTCGCACATCGAGTTCAGCGTGACCGATACCGGGATCGGGATACCCGGCAGCTTCCTGCCGCACGTGTTCGAGCGCTTCTCCCAGAAGGACAGCTCGACGCAGCGCGAATACGGCGGCCTCGGGCTGGGGCTCGCCATCTGCAAGCAGCTGGTGGAGCTGCACGGCGGGTCGATCCGGGCGAAGAGCATGGGCGAAGGACAGGGCACCACTTTCGTGGTCACTCTGCCGCTCGTCATCCTCGCGAAGGAAAGCGAGCCGGCCCGGCGCGTGCACCCGACGGCCGCGGAAATTCCCGAGGCCGTTCCCGTCCCGAAGCTCGACGGCGTGCGCGCGCTCGTAGTCGACGACGAGGCGGACACGCTCGATCTGATTCGGCATCTCCTCGAGAACCGGGGCGCCCTCGTGACCACGGCGAGATCAGGAGAGAAGGCGCTCGAATTGCTCGAGAGCAGCACGCCGGATGTGCTGATCAGTGATATCGGAATGCCCGGCATGGACGGCTACCAGTTCATGCGGCGCATGAGGGCCGCCGAACCGAAGGAGCGCCGTGTGCCCGCGCTTGCGCTAACGGCCTTCGCGAGGCCGGACGACCGCAAGCACGCGATCCTCGCCGGCTACCAGGCGCACCTGGCGAAGCCGTTCGACATGGCCGAGCTCGCGATCGTGGTGGCCGGGTTGGTCGGGCGGACTTAGCAGTTCCAAGAAGTGGCGCTTAATGACCCGTTAATCCGGTGTTCGTACCGTGCCTATCGTCAATGAATCCCGGAGACGCTATGGGTACCAACAGACTGATATTCCCGGCTGCAGGTTTCGCCGCCGCGATGGGGCTTACGGCTGGTTTGGCTTTGGCTGCAACCCCGGCCGATCAGCAAAAGCGGTTCGAGAATGAGGCCCGCGCGGAGGGTTCGGGCTTCGGCGGTTTCTCAGCGCAACGCGGGGAGGCATTGTTCAAGGCCACGCACGGCGGCGAATGGAGCTGCGCGTCTTGCCATACCGCCAATCCGGTAGTTCCAGGGAAGCACGCGAAGACCGGCAAGCCCATCGCGCCCCTCGCGCCGGCGGCCAATGCAGAGCGCTTCACCGACGCCGCGGCTGTAGACAAGTCGTTCCGGCGCAACTGCAACGACGTGCTCGGCCGAGCCTGCAATGCGCAGGAAAAGGGCGATGTGCTCCAGTACCTGATGTCGCTGAAATAGCAGTTTGCAATGGATACGAAGAGACGCTGGACTCTGGACATCGCTGCCTGGGTGATCGGGCTTCTCGCGAGCATGGTCCTCATTGCGCACGAGGCGATGGCCAGCGGCAGGCTCGCAACGCCGCCCAACGCCCAGTGGAAGACCGAATGCGGCAGCTGCCATATCGCCTATCCGCCTCGGCTTCTGCCGGCGCAGGCCTGGCATCGCATGATGTCCCAGCTCGACAAGCATTTCGGGACGGACGCGAGCCTCGATCCGGCCGCCGCAGCGGAGATTGGGGCGTATCTCGAGCGCTATGCAGGCTCGAGTCGGCGCGCACAGCCTGCCGCCGGCGGCCTGCGCATCACGGAAACCGCCTGGTTCATCCACGAGCACGGCGAAATTCCGCCCGCAACCTGGAAGCATGCAGCAGTAAGAAGCGCCGCGAACTGCGCCGCTTGCCACACCGCCGCGGAGCAGGGCGATTTCCGCAAACGCAACCTCCGCATTCCGAAATAGGGAGGACACGACCATGGAGAAATCGAAAGTTCTGGTGTGGGACGTCCCGACGCGGGTATTTCACTGGCTGCTGGCGGTTTCGTTTGCCGGCGCATTCCTAACGGCCGAATCGGAGCGATACCGAGACGTGCACGTGATGCTCGGATACACGGTTCTCGGCCTGGTCGCGTTCCGCCTGGTCTGGGGACTGATCGGCACGCGCTATGCGCGGTTCTGGTCTTTTGCATACGGGCCCGACAGCGTGTTGACCTACCTCAAATCGCTCTTGACCCGCTCGCCGCAGCATCATCTCGGGCACAACCCGGCGGGAAGCTGGGCAGTCTATGCGCTCCTCGTGTTGAGCCTGCTTGCCGGTGCAAGCGGCTATGCGACTTACAACGACATTGGCGGCCACTGGATGGAAGACGTGCACGAAGCTTTGGCGAACGCGCTGCTCGGCGTGGTGTTCGTTCATATCGCGGGCGTTCTGGTGAGCAGCGTGCTTCACCGGGAGAACCTCGTGCGCTCGATGCTTACCGGCTACAAGTCGGCGCAGCCCGGCAACGGCATCCGCCACCGGCATTTGGTGATCGGCGCGGCCCTCGCCGCGGCGGTCGCCGCATTCTGGACCGCCGGGCCGGATTCGCTGTCGGCGTGGAACCCATCGGGTCAGGCAGCGGCGACGAGGCATCATTCTGCTGACCGAAGGCACGATTAGGATTCGGCCAAGACGTAATGCGCATCCTCGTTGTCGAAGACGACCCGCTCCTGGGTGACGGCATCCAAGCCGGCCTGGCGCAGGCCGGGTTCGGCGTGGATTGGGTCAAGGACGGCGTCGCCGGCGAGGTCGCCCTCAAGACTGGATCCCATGCCGCGGTGGTGCTCGACTTGGGGCTGCCACGGCTTGGCGGCCTCGATCTCCTGCGACGTATGCGCTCGGGCGGCGACAAGACGCCTGTCCTTGTCCTCACCGCGCGCGACGCGATCGAGGACAGGATCAAGGGACTCGATAGTGGTGCGGACGACTATGTGGTCAAGCCTTTCGACCTGCATGAGCTTGCGGCGCGCCTGCGCGCATTGATCCGCCGTTCGGCCGGACAAGCCGCGCCGCTGCTTCACGTGGGCGAACTCGAGCTTGATCCCGCCGCGCGGCGCGTGGCGTTCAAGGGCAATCCCGTCGAGTTGCCGGCACGCGAGTACGCGCTGCTCCATGCGCTGATGCTGGGCGCGGGCCGGGTACTCTCGCGCGAGCAGCTCACGGAAAGGCTTTACGCATGGGGAGAGGAGGTGGAAAGCAATGCGATCGATGTCCACATCCATCACCTTCGCCGCAAGCTCTCGCCCGGCGTCATCCGCACGGTGCGCGGCGTGGGTTATCTTATGCCGCGCCAGCCGAATGGATAGCGGCGCGCCGTACTCGCTCAAGCGGCGCCTGCTGCTCGGCCTCCTCGCGGTGGTTGCGCTGGTGTGGCTGGCGACCGCGGCCTACAGCTATTTCGACGCAACGCACGAGATCAACGAGCTCCTCGACGCCCACCTGGCCCAGTCGGCGTCGCTGATCGTCGCCCAGGTCGGACACGATCTCGAAGAGATCGACCTGGAGCACGCCCCGAAGACCGACAAGCGGGCGCGCCGCGTCGCCTTCCAGATCTGGGAGCGCGGGACGATCTTGCGCCTGCATTCGTCCGACGCGCCATCCGCTCCATTCTCGCGGCGCCAGGAGGGATACAGCAGTGCAACGTTCGGGGGAAAGAGTTGGCGCGTGTTCAGCACCTGGGATGCGAAGCGCAGATTCCTCGTCCAGATTGCCGAGCGCGACGAGGCGCGCCGCGAAATCGCGGCCGGGATCGCGACGAACTTGCTCGTTCCGCTCCTCTTTGCCTTGCCGGTCCTGGCGCTCTTCGTTTGGCTCAGCATCGGCCGCGCGGTCTTGCCGCTCACCCGCCTCGGGCAGGAAACGGAACGGCGCCAAGCAGGCGACCTGCGCCCGTTCGCGCCGGAAGGGGCGCCGCGAGAAGTCGTTCCCCTCGTCCGCAGCCTGAATGCGCTGTTCGGGCGCGTCGGGCGCCTGATCGAGAACGAACGACGCTTTACAGCGGACGCCGCGCATGAGCTGCGGACGCCGCTCGCGGCGGTGAAAACCCAGGCGCAGGTCGCCAGAGGCGCCTTCGATGACCGGGCACGACAGCATGCCCTCGACGGCGTGATCGAGGGTTGCGACCGGGCTACCCGCCTGGTGGATCAGCTTCTCACGCTCGCGCGTCTCGAGCCCGACCCGGCGCAGGCAGCAAAACACCTCGAGCTGGTCGACCTGGCTCGCGAAGTCATCGCCGAGCTTGCGCCGCTCGCACTCGCCAAGGACGTGGAGATCGAGCTGCGGGGGCCTGGGCCCGCGCCCGTCAAGGGACACCGCGAGCTGCTGTCTGTGCTCTTGCGCAACCTGGTTGACAACGCGGTGCGTTATAGCCCTCATGGAAGCAGCGTGAATGTCGATGTCGTTTCCGGCGACCAAGGCGCGACACTCTCAGTCATGGATGAAGGCCCCGGCGTTACGCCCGACGAGCGGGCAAGACTCGGCCAGCGCTTCTACCGCGTCCTGGGCACTGGCCAAAGCGGTAGCGGGCTCGGGCTTTCGATCGTGCGGCGGATCGCCGAAATGCACTCCGCACGGTTGCGATTCGAGGAAGGCGACGGGAAGGGCTTGCGGGTCGTCGTCGAGTTTCCGCGCACGGCAGCCATCTAAACGCCGGTCCATCCGGCGCGCTGCAACACCTGCAAATTGAACGGAAGCCTTCGCGGAACTGCCCGTTTATTTACAGAACATCAACAATGAGCTATCTTGCATGAAGTATCGAGCGTGAGATAGATAAACCGAGGGGCAAACTCGGCGTCGAGGATGATTACGGCGCGGCAACTCCGGGCCGCCCGCGCGCTCGCGGGCCTTGACCAGCGCGCGCTCGCCAGAGCGTCTCGCTTGTCGCTGCCCACCATCCAGCGAATGGAAGCAAGCGACGGCGTCGTGCGCGGCAATGTCGAATCGCTGATGAAGCTCATCGCGGCGCTGGAGCGCGTGGGCATCGAGCTGATCAACGAAGGGGCCACAAGCGGCGGCGGCGGCCGGGGAGTTCGCCTGAAAGGGCAACAGAGGAAATAGCCGCCATGGCTCTGGCTGGGCTGTTGTGGTGCATCGCGACGCTGCTCGGAACGGCCGTGGCGGCGATTGCCATGGCGCGCCATCGCTCGGCGACCACGCTGGTCTACGGTGTCGCGCTTTGCGCCTGCGTGATCGCGCTCGCCATGGCCGGCTGGTCGCTTCTCACGCTCAATTCCCTCGGCCAAGCGCTGACGCTGCCGGTCGGCCTGCCCTGGCTGGGGGCGCATTTTCGCATCGACGCATTGGCGGCGTTCTTTCTCCTGGTGGTCAATCTAGGCGGCGCGACGGCGAGCCTGTACGGGCTGGGCTATGGCCGGCACGAGGAGACGCCGGGGCGCGTGCTGCCCTTCTATCCTGCCTTCCTGGCCGGCATGAACCTCGTGGTGCTCGCCGACGACGCGTTCACGTTCCTCTTCACTTGGGAGTTCATGTCGCTCGCCTCCTGGGCCCTGGTGATGGCGCACCATCGCCGCCCCGGCAACGCCACGGCGGGCTATATCTATCTGCTCATGGCGGGCTTCGGCACGCTCGCGCTGCTGCTCGCCTTCGGCCTGCTCGCCGGGCCGGCCGGGGGCTATGCCTTCGACGCCATCCGCTCGGCACAGACGGCGTCGCTTGCTGGCGCAGTTCTGGTGCTCGCCCTGGTGGGCGCCGGCTCCAAGGCGGGCCTGGTGCCGCTGCACGTCTGGCTGCCGCTCGCGCATCCGGCGGCGCCGAGCCATGTCTCGGCCCTGATGAGCGGCGTCATGACCAAGGTCGCCGTCTACGGTTTCGTGCGCATCGTGTTCGATCTGCTCGGGTCGCCGGTGTGGTGGTGGGGCGGCCTGGTCGCGCTCCTGGGAGGGGTGACGGCGGTCATGGGCGTGCTCTACGCCCTCATGGAGCACGACCTCAAGCGCCTGCTTGCCTATCACACGGTGGAGAACATCGGCATCATCTTCATCGGCCTTGGCCTCGCGCTCGCCTTCGAGGCGAACGAGATGCCCGGCGCCGCCGCGCTCGGGCTCACCGCCGCCCTGTTCCACGTATTCAACCACTCTGTCTTCAAGAGCCTGCTCTTTTTCGGCGCCGGGGCCGTGCTCACCGCGACCGGCGAGCGCGACATGGAGCGCCTCGGCGGACTGATCCATCGGATGCCGTTCACCGCTTTCGCCTTCCTCATAGGCTCCGCCGCGATCTCCGCGCTGCCGCCGTTCAACGGCTTCGTGTCCGAGTGGCTCACTTTCCAGGCGATCCTCCTCAGCCCGGCGCTGCCGCAATGGCTGCTCAAGTTCCTGATCCCCGCGATCGGCGCGCTGCTTGCGCTCTCGGCGGCGCTGGCGGCGGCCTGCTTCGTGAAGGCGTTCGGCGTGTCTTTCCTGGGACGGCCGCGCACCGAGGTCGCGCGCGACGCCGCCGAGACCGACCGCTGGTCGCTCGCCTCGATGTTCGTGCTGGTGGCGCTGTGCCTGCTGGCGGGCATCCTGCCCGGCTATTTCATCGACGCGCTTGCCCCGGTCAGCCAGGCGCTGGCGGGTGCGCAGCTGCCGCGGCAGGAGCAGCTCGACTGGCTGACGATCGTGCCGATCGCGCAGAGCCGCAGCTCGTACAGCGGCCTGCTGCTGTTCCTTTTCATTGCGATGGCGGCCGGGGTCGGGGCCGAAGTCATCCACCGCTGGGCGTCGGCTGCGACCCGCAGGTCCGCGCCGTGGGATTGCGGCTTTCCCGACGCGAGCCCGGTCACGCAGTACACCGCGGGCAGCTTTTCGCAGCCGATCCGCAGGGTATTCGGATCCGTGGTCTTCCGGGCGCGCGAGGAGGTTCACATACCTCCCCCGGGAGACGCCAGCGCCGCGCGCATGCACGTGCGGCTGCACGATGTCCCCTGGGATGTGCTGTATGTCCCGACCGCGAAGCTCGTGAACCTCGCCGCCGACCGCCTCAACAAGGTGCAGTTCATGACGATTCGCGCCTACCTCACCCTGGTGTTCGGCGCGCTCGTCGTGCTCCTCGCGGTGCTTGCGGTATGGCAGTAGCGCTCGATCTGACCGTCCAGCTCGGCCAGATGCTGATCGTGCTGGCGCTCGCGCCGCTGCTCACCGGCTACGTGCGCAAGGTCAAGGCGCGCCTGCTGCGCCGGCAGGGACCGCCGCTGCTGCAGCCGTACCGCGATTTGCTGCGGCTGGTCCGCAAGGAGGTCGTGCTGGCGCAAAACGCATCCTGGCTGTTTCGCGTCGCGCCGTATCTCATCTTTGCCACGACCTGGGTCGCAGCGGCGCTCGTGCCGACGTTCGCCACCGGCCTCATCTTCAGCCAAGCGGCCGACATGATCGCCATCGTTGCGCTGCTCGGAAGCGCGCGTTTCATGCTCGCGCTGGCGGGACTCGACGTCGGCACGAGCTTCGGCGGCATCGGCTCGAGCCGCGAGATGATGATCGCCTCGCTCGCCGAGCCGGCGATGCTGATGGTGGTGTTCACGCTGTCGCTGCTCGCGGGGTCTACCCAGCTCTCCTCGATCGCGGCGTCGATGCAAGGCCCGGGCATCGGCCTGCGCGTGTCGCTCGCGCTCGCGCTGGTCGGCCTCATCATGGTGGCGATCGCCGAAAACGCCCGCATCCCGGTCGACAACCCCGCCACCCATCTCGAGCTCACGATGGTGCACGAGGCCATGATCCTCGAGTACTCGGGCCGGCACCTGGCATTGATCGAGGCCGCCTCGTTCCTGAAGCTGCTGCTCTACGTCTCTGTCATCGCCTGCGTGTTCGTGCCCTGGGGCACGGCGGTGTCCGGCCAGGGGCTGGACGCCTACGTCGCAGGGCTCGGGATCTACGCGGCCAAGCTCGCCGCGGCTGGATGCATGCTCGCCGTATTCGAGACGGTCATCGCGAAAATGCGCGTGTTCCGCGTTTCCGACTTCCTGGGGGCCGCGCTGATGCTCGGCTTCCTAGCGACGCTGCTGCTGTTCGTGTCGCGCGTGACCTGATGGACCAGCTCGCACTGGACGTGGCCCACCTCTTGGCCGGAGGCCTGGTGCTGGCGAGCTTCATGCTGCTCTACCAGGACCGCATGACCGGGCTGATCAACACGTTCGCCCTGCACGCGCTGGTCGTTTCGTTCTCGGTGGCGTGGCAGGCCTACATCCAGCAAGCGCCGCATCTGTACATCACCGCGGCGATTGCGCTCATCGTCAAGGCGCTGGTGATTCCTCTCGCGCTGCATCGCATCATCGTGCGCCTGGACATCCACCGCACGATCGAGCCCGTGGTCGGCATCGGGCAGACGATGCTCGCGGGCATTGGGCTGGTCGCGCTGTCCGTCATGGTCATGCTGCCGATCACGGCGCAGGCGGGAACGCTCGCGCGCGAGGACCTGGCGTTCGCGCTGTCGGTGATTCTGCTCGGCCTGCTCATGATGATCTCGCGCCGCAACGCGGTGAGCCAGGTGATCGGCTTCATGTCGATCGAGAACGGCCTGATCCTGGCCGCGACCGGGGCGAAGGGCATGCCGCTCGTGGTGGAGATCAGCGTCGCCTTCTCCATCCTCATCGCCCTCATCGTGATCGGCATCTTCCTGTTCCGCATCCGTGAGCGGTTCGAGACGGTGGACATCCACGTCCTGCATGAGCACCGCGGGGAGCAGCCGTGAGCGAGCCGGCCGGGTTCGTCGTCGCTGCGGTGCTCGCCATTCCGGCGCTGAGCGCCGCGCTTCTCGCGCTGCTGCCCGACGACCGCACCAGCGCCCGGCTCAACGCCGTCGCGTCGTTCCTGACGTTCCTGTGCGCGGTGGCGCTGCTGGCCGAGCGGCCGTCGCCCGGGCCCTTCCTGATCGTCGACGACCTGAATGTCGCGTTCATCGTGCTCAGCACCTTCGTCGGGTTCACCACCAGCGTATTCAGCGCCAGCTACATCGCGCACGAGCTGGAGATCGGCCGGCTCACCCACGCGTATCTGCGCTTCTACCACGCGATGTACCAGGTCCTCATGTTCGGCATGAACCTGGCGCTGCTCTCGAACAACGTCGGGCTGATGTGGGTCGCGGTCGAGCTCGCCACGCTAACCACGGTGCTGATGGTCGGAATCTACCGCACGCCCGCCGCGCTCGAAGCGGCATGGAAGTACTTTCTTCTCGGCAGCGTGGGCATCGCGCTGGCGCTCTTCGGCACCATCCTCGTCTACCTGGCGGCGCGCGCGGTCGTCGGCGAAGGCCTGGATGCGATGGCCTGGAGCGTGCTCGTGGAGCGCGCCGCCGATTTCGATCCGGCGCTGCTCAATCTTTCGTTCGTGTTTCTCCTGCTCGGCTACGGCACCAAGGTCGGGCTGGTGCCGCTGCACGCCTGGCTGCCCGATGCGCACGCCGAGGGCCCGACGCCCATCTCGGCGGTGCTGTCGGGGTTGCTGCTGAACGTGGCGCTCTTCGCCGTGCTGCGCTTCAAGATCGTCATGTCGGCGAACCCGGGGGCGCTCGCTCCGGGGCCGCTGATGGTTGCGCTCGGCCTGCTTTCGGTGCTGTTCGCGTCCTTCATGCTGTACCGGCGCCAAGACATCAAGCGCATGTTCGCCTATTCGTCGATCGAGCACATGGGGATCGTCACCTTTGCCTTCGGAATGGGAGGCGCGCTCGCCAACTTCGCGGGCCTGCTGCACATGACGCTCCATAGCCTTACCAAGTCGGCGATCTTCTATTGCGTGGGGCACATCGCGCAGGTGAAAGGCACGCAGCGGATGGCGGACATCCGCGGCCTGACCGTTTCCCACCCGGTGCTGGGTTGGGGGCTCGTTCTGGGCGTGGTCGCGATCGCCGGCATTCCTCCGATGGGCATCTTCATGACCGAATTCCTGATCGTGACCTCCACTTTCGCCCGCCAGCCCGTGCTCGCCGTGCTGCTCGGGCTGAGTCTGCTGGTGGCGCTCGGCGCGCTTCTCGCGCGGCTGAACGGCCTCGCCTTCGGCGATCCGCACGGCAGCCGCGAGCCGGCAAAGGCGTCCTTCGTACCGGTTGCGATCCACTTCGCCCTCGTGCTGGCGGCCGGCATCTGGCTTCCATCGACGTTCGTCGCCTGGTTCCAGCACGTCGCAGCGTTGCTGAGATGATATGGACTGGACGCGCTCCATCGTAGACCGCGCAGCGTGGGAGCAGGCGACGCAGCGCCTCAACTCTGCCGAGGCATCCCTGCTCGGTCTGTGGGCAGAACCCGGGTTCGCCCACATGGCGCTGATGCAATCCCAGGCCTGCGAGGTGCTCACCCTCGCCTGCGATCAAAACCGCTTTCCCTCGGTAGGACGCTGGCATCCGCCGGCCATTCGACTCGAGCGGGCGATACGCGACCTGGTAGGGCTGGAACCCGAAGGATTGCCCGATACGCGGCCCTGGCTTCGTCACGGCGGCGCGTATTCGTTCCTTTCCGCCGAGGGCGAGAGCCTGCACCAGATCCCGGTGGGGCCGGTGCACGCCGGCATTATCGAGCCTGGCCACTTCCGGTTCACCGCGAACGGCGAGACCGTGGTGCGGCTGGAAGCGCGGCTCGGCTACGTGCACAAGGGCATCGACGCCCTCATGGCGGGTGCCTCGATCGAGCGCGCGGCGCTGCTCGCGGGGCGCGTATCGGGCGACAGCACGGTCGCCTTCGCGCTCGCGTTCGCGCGGGCGGTCGAGGCGGCGCTCGGCGCCGAGGTCCCGCCGCGCGCCGTCTGGCTGCGCGCGCTCGCCGCCGAGCTCGAGCGGCTCGCCAACCACTTCGGCGACATCGGCGCCGTATGCAACGACGCGGCGTTCGCGGTGATGCACGCGCAGTGCGGCCTCCTGCGCGAGCAGGTGCTGCGGGCGGCCGACGCCTGCTTCGGCCACCGTCTCATGATGGACCGCGTCATTCCGGGAGGAATGCGCTGCGATCTCCCGGGCGAAGCGGAGCGGCTGCTGCGCGCCCTGATCGCGGATGTTCGAAAGCGCTTTCCCGACCTGGTCGAGCTCTACGAAGATACCGCGTCGCTGAAGGACCGGACCGTCGGCACCGGGATCCTGTCGCGCGAGCTCGCCCGGCAGTTCGCGGCCGGGGGCTGTGTCGGGCGCGCTTCCGGGCGCAGCTTCGATGCGCGGCGCACGCCCGGCTATGCGCCGTACGACCGATTGCAGTTCGAGGTCCCGGTCGTGGAGGCAGGTGACGTGAATGCGCGCCTCTGGATCCGCATCCGCGAGGTGGAACAGAGCCTCGGCCTAGTCGAACAGATCGTGCGCGATCTGCCACCGGGACCGATTCATGCCTCCCCATTGGGAAGTTCGAGCAGCGGCGCGGAAGGAGTTGCCCTGGTCGAAGGGTTCCGCGGCGACATCCTCGCGTGGGTCAGGATCCGCCCCGACGGCACGATCGATCGCTGCCACCTGCGCGACCCGTCGTGGTTCCAGTGGCCCCTGCTCGAGGCGGCGATCGAGGGCAACATCGTCGCCGACTTCCCGCTGTGCAACAAGTCGTTCAACTGCTCGTATTCCGGCCATGACCTCTAGGACGGCTGCGCATGCGTAGACTGCTCCTCAAGAGCTTCGTCCACGGACCCCTTACCGAGCCGGCGCCCGTCACAGACGAGGCAGCGCTCGCCGAGCTCGCGTCCAGGGTGGAGCAGGCTTCGCGCAGGCGGCTGGGGCGCTCGCTCGCCATCCGCGAGGTCGACGCGGGCTCGTGCAACGGCTGCGAGCTCGAGATTCATGCGCTGAACAATGTGGTCTACGACCTCGAGCGTTTCGGGCTACGCTTCGTCGCTTCGCCGCGCCACGCCGACGTGCTGCTCGTGACCGGCCCGGTGACCGCGAACATGCGCGAGGCCCTCGAGCGCACGTACGCCGCCACGCCGGATCCGAAGTGGGTGGTTGCGGTGGGCGATTGCGGCCGCGACGGCGGTGTCTTCGCGGCGAGCCGCGCCTGCGTCGGTGGCATCTCGGCCGTGGTGCCGGTCGACCTGCACATCCTCGGCTGCCCGCCGTCGCCCACGGCACTGCTCAAGGGCCTGCTCGCGCTTCTCGACAACCGGGAGACATCATGAACGGCGAATCGAACGGAAAGCCTGCCGCGGACCGCGCCGGGATCGGGCGGTTCTCGGCCATCCAGCTCGCCATCGCGGGCCTTGCCAGCGCGCTGGCCCTGGTCATTCTTCTGCTCGTCGTTTCGGTCTTATGAAGCCACGGGAATGCTTCTTGCGGCGCAAGGGGCCATGACAAGAGCTCATATCTTGGCAGCACTTTGCCTTTCATCCGCAGCTGTCCTGGCGGCCGACCCCAAGGCCCAGCCCGCGCTTGCCGAATTCGACGGCGTGGACGCCAATCGCGACGGCCGGATCTCGGCGGCCGAGCACGCCGCCGCGGCGAAGAAGATGTTTCGCGCGATGGATGCGAACCGCGACGGAAACGTCACCGCCGCGGAGATGGACGCGGCCTACAGCAAGGTCACCGGAAACAAGGCCGAACAGTCCGGAATGAGCGGCGCGGACAAGATCAAGGTGGTCGATCGTGACGGCGACGGCGTCCTGACGGCTTCGGAGCACGACGCCGCAGCGAAAGAGATGTTCCGGAAGATGGACGCCGACCGCGACGGCTACCTGAGCCGCGAAGAGTGGACGGCCGGGCACGCCGCGCTGATGAGCAAAGCCGCGAAGTAGGCAGCGGACAGGATGGAAGAGCGCATCCTCCGCCGGATGCCGGAGCTCTTTCTGGCGTTGGCCGTGCCCGCCGGCGCGTGCGCCGTGCTCGCGCCGACTCCGTTGGTAGCGATCCTCGCCCTTGCCGTCGCGACGAGCTGGGCGCTCTCCTTGATCCCGCTTGCGCTCGCCTGCCTGATCGTCACCGCGATGAAAGTCCCCGCGCCAGCCAGAAGGCGGCGAGCGCGAGCGGCAGGATGATGGCGAAGAACACGACCTGGCGGTTCTCGAAGCGCTTGCCGCGCGAGCGCTCGATCCGGTCGAGGAGCCAGTCGGCACCGAAGTAGACCCCGATGGCTACGACCGTGAAGTAGACGATGTCCATATCGCGCGCAGCACGACGATCGCGAAGAGCACGCCTCCGGCCACGGCGAGCAGACCCCCGAGGCCCATGAGGCCCATGGCCGCGAGCTGCTCGGCGCCGCGCAGCACCTGCTCGCCGCCGGCCACCTTGCGCTGCACGCCGTAGCCCCCGGACCAGAGCAGCCCCGCGATGTGCAGCAGCTGGCCCGCGCCGTAGAGCGCGGGCTGCAGCGCTGCGAGCCGCCCCTGCGGGCGCCCGAAGCCCATGCGCGGCAGGAGGTAATACACGAGGCCCATGAAGGCGAGCGTCACCCCGACGATGCTGCCGTGGTAATGGGCCGGGATCTTGACGTTGCTAGCGTTGATGGCGAGCCCGATCAGCCCGCCGGCGCCGAAGAGCGCGAGCGACCACAAAAGCGCGGCGCGCAGCGGCGCAGTCGCCCTTGAGACAGAAGGAGCCTTGATCAAGGCCAAGGCAACTGCAGCCGCGAAAGGCGCGATCGCGAGCCCGCCGCCGATGCGCATCAGCCAGGTCTGCATGCGGTAGTGCTCGACCGAGACGACCTCATAGGCGAGATAGATGACCGGGGTGGCGAAGACCGAGGCCAGCGCGATGGCGAAAAGGAGGATCGCGATGCGCGGCGACAGGGGGTTCCTCGCGCCGATCGCCTCGGCGAGCCAGAGCCAGGCGCCGAACATGAGCAGCGTCCAGGTGAACTGCAGGACGTGGCCGCCGCCCCAGAACAGCACTTCGAAGTAGGCCTTGCGCTCGACGTCGGCCGGAACCGCGGCGTACGACCAGACGAACGCGAGCAGCGCGACGGCCGCCGAGACCGCGGCTGCGTTGAGGCCGAAGCGCAAGGCCGCCGCTCCGTCGAGCCGCGGTCCGACCCGCGGCGCGGCGGCCAGTGCGCGGCCGACGAGCAGCGCGCACGACACGCCGAACAGCGCCAGCGCGCGCAGGAACACCGGTCCGTCCAGCACCGGGATGTAGTTGCTCATCACCGGAGCCGCCGAATCGACGAACGGCGCCACGCACATTGCCGCCGTGGCGGCCGTAGCGCCGGCGAGCGCGGCCCAGCCCAGCCACAACAGCCGCGGCGCGCCGTGAAGGCTCCACAGCAGCCCGGCGAAGGCCGAAAACCAGATTAGGACGGAAAGGTCCACGTGCACCACCAGGGCCACGCGGAAGAAGTCCGCCAGCGGAAACGCGTCCTTCACGTAGGGCGCGCGGGACAGCACGAGCAGGACGGAGAACAATCCCGACGCGAGCAGCGCGCCGATCGCGAGCCCGAGCCAGCCGGTGGCGAGCGTGCGGCGGGCGTCCGCGGGCACGGCAAGCTCGTAGCGCGACGACGAAGCGAGGGCCGCGGGCTGGAGGTCAGCGGAGAACGAACGAGTATTCATGGTCGTGCCTTTCGGTGCGCACCGTGGCGCGCAGATGCGGCTCGCGCCGGCCCGTGAAGCGCTCTTCGGAGAGCGCCATGCCGAGGCGGTACGCGCATTCGCCTGCGCAGCCGATCGCCCGCACGCGTCGGGCGCCGTTGCGCAGCGCATATTCGATGAAGGCCGGCGGCAGCATGGCGAGGCAGCGCAGCGCGATGCCGCCGTTCCCTTTCAATTTCTCGCAACGGAAGACGAGCTCCGTTGAGCCGGAGCGGAGCGCCGCCTGCAGCTTGCTCCGGAGATCCTGCATCGTCAGGTCGGGAAGCTCGATTCCGGACACCAGCTCGCGGAGGCTGCGGAACGGCGTGGAGGAGGGGCAAGCGCCGGCGCAGATGCCGCAGGCGGCACAGCGTTCGGGGAACACCGACGCTTTCCTGCCCGAGAGTATTACCGCTTCGTACGGGCAATCCGCAACGCAGCGGCCGCAGCCGTTGCAGTTCTGCGGATCGACCTGCGCAGGCAGCAGCCGGGGTTTTCTTCCGAGATACGGAGTGAGCAGGAGTAGCGCAGTGATGCCGAGCAGGAAAACCCAGACGAAAGCCGGCGAGGTGGCGTACATCAGCGGATGGATGAATTGGTAGAACCAGTCCACCGCGACGTTCTGCGAGGCGCGCACCGGGTCCCATTGCGGCTCGGAGGCGGCCGGGTGCAGCAGCGCGAGTGCCACGACCATTCCGATGAATGCGAAAGCGGCCGCCGGCGGCGGCGAGGTCTTCGGCTGGCCGAGGCGCTGCACGTGCACCCACATGCCGGCAAGCAGCGCGAGCGGCAGGCCGATGTGGAGGAAAACGAACAGCGAGAAGAGGCGATCCGGCGCTTGCCCGGCGCGCGCGGCCAGACCCAGCCATTCCAGCGTCGCGAGGAAGGAGAACTGCGAGCGCGTGTCCCACACCAGCCAGTAGCCAACCAGGCCCGAGGCGTAGAGCAGCCAGACCAGAGGGACCCCGGAGATCCAGGTGAACGCGCGCCAGCCGCGGAACCGGCCGAGCCACAGCTCTCGTATCAAATGGATGATGGTTACGAGTACGAAAGCATCCGCCGCATAGCGATGCACGCTGCGCAGCACGCCGCCGAACCACCACTCGAGCTCGCCGATCGAGGTGTACGCGCCCGCCGCGCTCGTGTCGAAGCGCAGGTAAAGGTAGAGGCCGCTCCCCGCCAGCATCCAGAAGAGCAGGTAGGCGAGCGCGCCGAGATGTCTCATCAGATGAGGAATTCGAATCCACCCCGGGCCGCATTGAAGTCGATGATCAGGACCCGTCCGCCCGCAAGCTCGAGCGTTTCGTCCTTGGCGTAGTTGAACTCGCCCTGCGCGCGGTCGCGCAGGCGGGCGACGATGCGGTGCCGGCCCGCCGGCAGCGCCATGCGCTGGTAAACCGCCACGTTGCCGTCGTGGCGCAGGCCCGAGGGCTGTACTTCGCGGCGCAGCACGAGCTTGCCGTCGAGCTCCAGCTCCACCAGCAGCGGGGAGCGCTCGCGCGGGCAGTCTTGCGAGGCGCGCATGTTCGGCGCGAGCTTCGCGAGCTCCTCGGCGCTCCTCTCGCGGCACGCTTCCCTGCGCTGCGTGGCGTGGATGAACGAAACCCGCACCAGCGCCTCGTCCGGCGCCACCATCGAGAAGCGCGGCTCGGTCGAGAAGTAGGCGAGGATCGCCATCAGGGGCACGTAGAGCACGAGCTGCGCGGCGAAGCGGAGTGCTTTCATGCGGTTCCTCCGAGGCGAACCATTTCGGGGGCGGGACGCGGCACGAAGGCGTCGGCGAAGCAGTCGTCGGGGCCGAGGCCGTGGGCCGTGAACGCAGGGTGTGCCGCCTGTACCATTGCCGCCGAGCCGCAGGCGTACACCTGGTAGCCGCCGAGGTCGGGGAAGTCGGCGAGGATCGCCTGGTGCACGAAGCCGGTCCTGCCGGTCCAGTTGTCCTCGGGCGCGGGTTCGGAGATCACCGGCACGAAGCCGAAGTTGTCGTGCTCGCGCGCCCACTTCTCGGGCAGCTCGCGCAGGTAGAGGTCGGAGGGGCGCCGCACGCCCCAGTACAGGAGCATCCTGCGCTTCATCGCGCGGCCGAAGGCGTACTCCAGCATGCTCTTCACCGGGGCGAAGCCGGTCGAGCCGGCGACGAAGATCATCGGCTTCTCGGAGTCCTCGCGCAGGAAGAACGACCCGGCGGGCCCCTCGAAGCGCACCCGGTCGCCCGGGCGCATGCGCTCGAAGACGTGCGTGGTGTAGCGCCCGCCGGGGATGCGGCGGATGTGGAGCTCGATGCTGTCATTGACCGACGGGGCGGTCGCGAACGAGAAGCTGCGCTTCTCGCCGTCCTCCAGCAGAATGTTGATGTACTGGCCGGCGTAGAAGGCGATGCGCTCGCCGGCTTCGAGCTTGAGGATCACCTGCATCACGTCGGGCGCGAGCCGTTGCATGGCCGCCACGGTCGCAATCCAGGGTCGTGCGGCCGCGGCGCCCGGCGCCTTCGCCGGCACATACTCGATCTCGACGTCCTCGCGCGGGGTGCACACGCACGGCAGGATCGTGCCGGCGGCGCGCTCGGCCGCGCTTAGCACGCCGGGCTGGTACGGACCGAACTCGACCGTCCCGGAGCGCAGCGTCGCCTTGCATTCGCCGCAGCCGCCGTTGCGGCAGTCGAAGGGCAGCGCAACGCCCTCGCGCAGGCCGGCGTCGAGCAGCGTCTCGCCCGCGCGCACTGCGACGATGCGGTTGTCGGGTCGCACCAGCATGTAGCGCTCCGCGCCGCGCTTCTTCGGCGGCAGCCACGGCAGCAGGAAGAACAGCGCAGTCGCGCCGCCCACGAGCAGCCACACCTCGCCCGGCGTCCAGCGGTACAGGAGCGCGAGCACCGGCAGGTAGAACCAGTCGAAGCCCAGCTCGGCCACCCCGTCTTCACGCTGGCTCACCGCGGGCTTCAGGATCGACAGGACGACCAGCGCGACCGTCAAGGTCACCATGATCGGCAACGGCGGCGAGGTGCGCGCCTGCGGCACGCGCTGCGTGTGGATCCACAGCAGCGCCAGCACCGCGAGAGGCACGCCGATGTGGATGAACGAAAGCAGCGAGAAGAGGCGATCGTTCACGTTCTGCTCGAAGATGAAGTTGCGCACCAGCGTGCCGTTGAACACCGGCAGCCAGTCGAGCCATTCGGCGGTGGCGATCACCGTGAACTTGGCGAGGCGATCCCAGGGCAGCATGTAGCCGTTGATTCCCGCCACGTACACCAGCCACAGCAGCACCAGGCCGCTCACCCAGGAGAACCAGCGAAAGCCGCGGTAATGGTCGAACGCCCAGTGCCGCGTCATATGGAGCAGCATCGTCAGCACCACGCCGTCGGAGGCATAACGGTGCACCGAGCGCAGGACGCCGCCGGCCCAGGGCTGGCCGTGCGTAAGCGCCTCGACCGAGCCTGAGGCACCGGTCACGCTGGTCTCGAAGAAAGCATAGAGATACAGCCCGCTCGCGACGATCAGCCACATCAGGTAGTACGAGATCGAGCCGATGTAGTAGAGCGGATTCAGCTTCTCGCCGAAGGCGAGATTGAACAGCCCCTCGACCTTCACGAAGCACCACTGCAGCAACGCCTGGACACGCCTGTGCACTGCCCGATGCTAGGAGGCCGGCTCGGCTTTGGATTTGATGTGAGTCAACTTCCGGCGGCGCCATTCCCAGGCGACGAAGCCGATGCCACCGAGCATGACGCTCGCGCCGACGAGAAGCTCGATCAGCACCACATAGTTGAGGCGGTAGCGGCCCGCGGCGGGGTCGTAGACGGTGCACAGAAGCTTGAATTTCTCCCAGGTGCCCTCGAGGCTCGCCTGCTCGACGGGGGCGTTCTGCGCGAGCTGCAGCAGCGGGCCGACGAAGAGCGGCGCGTCGAAGGCGTCGCCATACACCTGCCGGTACACCCGCCCGTCGCGGTCGAGGATGCTCACCTGAAGCAGGTGGTCGAAGCCCGCCGCGGTAGGCTCATAGCGGAAGCCCAGATCCTTCGTGAGGGCATCCAGTGCGCTGGCGTCCGGGGTCAGGAACAGCCAGTTCGGCGAGGCGATGCCGAACTTGCGCGCGAAGGCGCGCATCGAGGTCGGATCGTCGAAGGGCAGGTTGAAGCCGATCGTCGCGACGCGGAAGGTCCCTTGGCCCAGGGTGCGCTCCGTCTCCTTGACTGCCGTGGCGAGGAACTGAGTCGTCGCCGGGCAGACCTGGGAGCAGCCCGTGTAGATGAAGTTCACGACCAGGGGCTTGCCGCGCAGCTCGGCAAGGCCCACTGCACGGCCGCTGGAGTCGACGAACCGGTAATCGCCGATCTGGCGGCCGAGGGCCGCCTGGCTTTCTTTCAGGGCGAGCTTTTCGTCGAAAGCCGCGGCGTTGAAAGAAGCGACGGCGAATAGCAGAAGCTTAGAAAAGCGCCACATCGGCCATGGCTCCAAGGAGCACTGCCGAGAGTTGCACCAGCGAGGCGAGGAATGCCCTGCGGGCGGGCATTCGCGCCGGCCGGCGCACGAGCGCATGGCAGCGCGCGAGGAAGAACGCGCCGCCGGCGGCGGCGAAGCCCGCGTAGACGAAGTGCAGGCCGAAGAACGCGGGGGCGAGCGAGGCGAGCACCAGCAGCCACGCGCTCGCGCAGATCGCCTTGGCGGCGCGCGCGTCGCCGACCACGACCGGCAGCATCGGCACGCCCGCCGCGGTGTAGTCGCGCCGGCAGACGATGGCGAGGCTCCAGAAGTGCGGCGGGGTCCAGAGAAACAGCACCACGGCGAGCGCCAGCGCTTCCGGGCCCGGGGCAGGCGAGACTGCCGCCGCGCCGGCGAGGACTGCAAAGCTTCCAGCGAGGCCGCCGACCACGATGTTCCACCAGGTGCGGCGCTTGAGCCATACCGTGTACACCACGCCGTAGGTGAACGCGCCGAGGAACACGTAGGCCGCAGCGACCCAGTTGGTGGAAAGGGCGGCCGCAAGCACCGAAGCGGCCAGCATGGCCGCGATCACCCACAGCCAGAACGGCCCGTGCCGGAGCACGCCGGTGACGAAGGGGCGGCCGTGCGTGCGCGCCATGCGCGCGTCGATGTCGCGCTCGACGTACTGGTTGAACGCCCCCGCGGCCGCCGAGGCGAAAAGAACCGCCAGCACCAGCGCCGAGGTCTTGCCGAAGCCGAGTGAAGCTCCTCTTTCCACGGCAAGGCCTGCGCCGGCCGCGACCGCAATCGCGACACCGATCCGGACTTTGAAGAGATTGAGGACGGCTTTCACGTCGCGTGTTTCCTTACTTCAGCGGCCAGACCGTCGACAGGTACTTCCAGTTGACGAAGTAGTACAGGACGAACGACACCAGGAACACCATCGCCAGCGCGAAGGTTCCGGGCGCAATCATGCCCGCCGAGCCATGCCCGGCGATGACCGGCCCCGCCGCAGGAACGACACGCGGCGCCATGCCGTCGCGGGCGCGAACGTGCTGGAAGCCCGGGGTCTGGATCTTCTTGCCGAGGAATACCGACCACACGGTGATGAGGAGATACATGCCACCGCCGACGATGGCGATGAGCCCGCTGATGCCCGCGAGCGCCATCATCAGCCAGGCCGCCCCCGGGAACTCGTAGGGGAAGGCGTTGCCGGCGAAGCCGATGTCCCAGTGCCTGCGCGGAACGCCTAGGGTACCGGCGCCCATGAGGAACAGCGCCACGCCGCCCATCGCGAGCCCGAACACGTACGGCTGGTACTTGGCCATCGTCGGGAACGCGAGCTCGCGGCGGAACAGCACCGGGATCAGGAAGTAGGTGAGCCCCATGAAGGCGAGCGTCGTGCCGATCACCACGGTGGCGTGAAAATGTCCCGGCACGTAGATCGTGTTGTGAATGATGAGGTTGAGCTGCTCGGTGCCCATCATCACGCCCGAGATCCCGCCGAGGAAGCCGAAGCCGACGAGCGAGATGAACATGGCGGAGAAGCACGGGTTGCCCCAGGGCGCCTTGCGCAGCCACTCGAACAGCCCTTGGGTATAGCCCTTCTTGCGCTGCGCCACCTCGATCGAGCCCGGCACCGTCAGCCCGTGCACCATCGAGGCGAGCACGGCGAGGTACATGGCGTAGCTGGTGTTGAAGATCTTCCAGTTGGAGGTGAGGCCCGGGTCGGCGAGCAGGTGATGCGCGCTCGCGAGCTGGAGGAAGAAGATGTAGAGCAGGAACGCGCTGCGGCTCACCTTCTCCGACATCGGCTTCGCGCCGAACACGATCGCGGCGATGGCGTACCAGACCGAGACGTGCGCCGCCACGTTCACCTGCTGCGACGAGTGCCCGAAGGCCCACCACACCGTCTTGTACATGAGCGAGTCGATGTAGTTGACCAGACCGACCGACCACAGGAAGGTCGGGATCAGGATGATGGCGCCGGCGGCGATGGTGAACACCGCGATGATGGCCGCGGTGATCGCGCCAAAGGTGACTAGCGGCACCGAGTTGCGATAGGTGCGCTCGGCGCGCGCCACGACCAGCGTGCCGAAGAACACGAAGCAGGCGACGAGCGCGCCGACCGCGAACAGGATCAGGCCGAGGTAGAAGGTCGGATGCGCGCCCATCGGCGCGTAGGAGGTGAACATCACGCTCGAGTCGCCGCGGAACACCGAGTAGTTGTTGACCAGTGCGCCCACGACCATCAGCCAGAACCCCGCCCAACCCATGGCGGGCGTGGCGAGGCGGCACTTGAGCAGCGTCGAGGCGGCGAAGTACAGCACCGCGATCTCGAAGAAGATGATCCAGAAGATCAGCATGTTGATGCCGTGCGCGGTCAGCACCTGGTAGAACCGGTCGGGCGGCAGCAGGTGCACCGCCTGCCAGCGGGTGAGCACCACGCCGATGGCGAGCAGGCCGCCGATCAGCAGGGAGACCACTGCCGCGACGGCGTTCCAGCGCATCAGCTTGTCGGCGGGCTCGTGGAACACCAGGCCCGTGGCCGGGTCGGTCCTGAACATGCGGTTGACTGGCATTTGCTTTTCTCCCTACTTCACGACGTACAGCCGGCTCGCCATCGTGTGATGGTTCACGCCGCAGTACTCGTTGCAGAGGATCGAATACGTTCCGGGGTGGGTCGGCGTCACCGTGACCACGTGCTCGTAGCCGGGGTGCACCTGGATGTTGATGTTCTCCGGCTGCAGCGAGAAGCCGTGCAGCCAGTCCATCGACATGAGGTGGATGCGGTAGGACTTGCCGGCCTCGAGCTCGAGCATCGGGTACCAGCGCCAGAGCTGCGCGATCAGGTACACGTCGCTTCCCGCGGGCGGGTGCACCACCGGCACCTTCAGGTTGTCCGGCCCTTCCTCGCGCACCTTGTGCTTGGCAATGATTTCCTCGGCCTTCTTCGCGAAGTCCGCGGGCTTGGCGCGGTAGGCCTCGTTCGCCAGATTCTGCTGCCCGTAGAGGTGCCAGTACGGCATCATGAAGAACATGATCAGGCACCACACCAGCGCGATCACGATCCAGATGAGCTCGGTGCGCTCGAGCGGCTCCTTCCACCACACGCGCTCCGAGGTCGATGAAATGGTCATTGCGGCTCCCTGGCTGGTTTTATTTCGCGATCGGCAATCCGACGATCTCCATCACGCCCCAGATGATGTAGAGCACGGTGGGCATCGCGATGCCGATGAAGAGCAGGAGAAACGGGTTGTCGAGGAGCTGCTGCATGGCCGGGACGGGCTCTTCGTCGGGCAGGAAGTCGTCGCTGTGCTCGGTGCTGGTGGTTGCCATGCGGCCTCCGTTGCGTGGATTGCCGGCAACTTAGGCGAGGGGTGGCGCGGTTTGCTTGATGTGAATTAAGTTTTTCGAGGCTCGTCCCGCGCACCATGCGCCCATGACTGAACGCGACCGCCGGCGGGTGGCCGGCTGGCTTCTCGTTTGCGCGGCCCTGGTCTTCGCCATGGTGCTGGTGGGCGGCGTCACCCGCCTCACGCGCTCGGGGCTCTCGATCGTCGAGTGGCAGCCGCTCGTCGGGGCGCTGCCGCCGCTGTCGCACGCCGACTGGGAGGCGCTCTTCGCCCGCTACCGCGAGACGCCGGAGTTCCGGCTGGTCAACTTCCAGATGACGCTGCAGGGCTTCAAAGGCATCTTCTGGTGGGAGTACTTCCACCGCCTGCTCGGCCGCACCATCGGCTTCGTCTTCCTGCTGCCTTATCTCTGGTTTCTTCTGAGGGGAAGGCTGGAAAAGCCCCTGGCGTGGAAGCTCGCGGGAATCTTCCTGCTCGGAGCGCTGCAGGGCGCGATGGGATGGGTCATGGTCCAGTCCGGCCTGATCGAGGATCCGAAGGTCGATCCGGTACGCCTTTCCGCGCACCTTGGGATTGCGCTCGCGATCTTCGCCGCCGAGCTGTGGCTCGCGCTGGAGCTCCTCGCCCCAAGGAAGGCCGCCGTAGAACGGCTGCCGCGCGCGCTTCCGTTTGCGGTGTTCGCCATGGCGCTTTCGGGCGGCATGGTCGCGGGGCTGCGCGCGGGCTATGCGTACAACAGTTTCCCGCTCATGAACGGCCATCTCGTGCCGCCCGAGGTCCTGATGCTCGAGCCTTGGTGGCGCAACTTCCTCTACAACATGGCGGCGGTCCAGCTCGTGCACCGCGCCTTCTTCTGGCTGCTTTCGATATTGATTCCGATCGTCTGGTGGCGCGCACGCGACACGGCGGCTGGAAACGCCTTGCTTGCCGCCTTCATCCTGCAGGCCGCGCTCGGCATCACGACGCTGTTGCTGGGCGTGCCCGTGGGTTTCGGTGCCGCGCACCAGGGCGGGGCGGTGCTGCTGTTCGCCGCCGCCATATGGTCGGCGCATTCAGTGCGGGCGCGCCCGGTGTTCCGTGCCGTCCATGCCCCCGCCTGAGCGACGGTTTCGGCTCGCTGCAGGATTGGGATTGGGCCTTTTGCTAGTGGTCGTTGTCGCAGCCGCCGGCATCCGGCTTGAAATCGGACCCGGCCTGCTTCGGCTTGTCCATCGCGCCGCCGCCTCGCTCGAAGTCATCGTGGTGCTGTGGCTGGGCTGGATGGCATGGCGCGCACGTGCAACCCGTCCGGTCGTATGGCGCGGATCACTTGTTGCAATCGGCGTCACCGCCTTCCTCTCGATCCTCGGCATCGCCGCAGGGCAGAACCCCCCGCCGGCCGCCGCCGCCGCCAACCTGCTCGGCGGGCTCGCGCTCGCCGCGGTCTTTGCCTGGCTTCTTGGCCGGATCAACGGAGGCTCGCGTGCGACGGGCCTCGCCCTTGGTTCCCTTGTTGGTGCGCTGCTGGCGATCCAGCTCCTGCTTGGCGCGCGGCTCGCGATCGTCGAGCGTTTCGCTGCTGCGCTGCCGCTGCACGGCCTGCTTGCGGTGGTCCTCGCCGGCCTGCTCGCGTGGCTGGGGCTCGCGCGCGTGCGCGGAGTGGCGGGGAAGGCGCTGTTCGCCCTCGCGCTCGCCGCGCCAGTCGCGGGCTTTACCGCGCTTCATTACGAGTGGTCGGCCGGCGCGGCGCTCGCTCACGCCGCAGCGGCCGCGCTGCTGCTGGCATCGACTGCCTATGCCCTGGGCCGCGGCGCTTGACTCACATCAAGGGAATGCGCCCGCCGGCCTGCAATCTTGCCAGCCATGAGTGAGGTCCACAGTTCGCTGAGCACGCAGCACGCGCAGATCGAGCGAGCGCTCGACGCGGTGATCGCCGCCGGGCGCGGCGCCTGCTGGTCCCTGTATCGGCGCTACCTCGCGGGGCTGCGTGAAGGCCTGCTCCAGCATATGCTATTCGAGGAGGAAACGCTGTTCCCGGCCCTGGAGAAGGGTGCGGCGGCCGCGGTCAAGGCGCTGCGCGAAGACCATGCGCAGCTTCGCCGGTACCTGGAGACGCTCGGCGCGGCGGCGCCGGAGCAGGACCCCGCAGGCTGCATCGCCGAGCTTCGCGAGCTCGCGGCGCTCCTGCGCTCGCACCACGCCGCGGAGATGGCGCTCGATCCGAAGTACGCGGCCCGGCCCGGCCCGCGGCTCGTGCTGCACGAGCCGGCGGCGATGGACCTGCGTGGCTTGCGGCCGCCCGAGCCGATGGTGCGCATCTTCCAGGCGCTTGAGCGCGACCCGGGCGCGCCGCTGCGCGTCATCCTGCCGCACGAGCCGCTTCCGCTGTATGCGCTGCTGCGCGAGCGCGGCTATTCGTGCACGGGCGCGCCGCGACCGGACGGCGGCTTCGAAATCCTGATCGAGTCCTCTTAATCCAGATCAAGCAACCGGCGCCTCCCGGCAGGCATCTTATGGTTAGCCAAGGAATCGCCATTCGATCGGGAGAACCCCCAGTGAACAGCCCTCGCAGTCGTCTCGCGCGCGCCGTGACCGTGCTCGCGCTGCCCATCGCCGTCGCCGCCGCCTATGCGCAACCCACCCAGCCGGGGCGCGCGCCGGTAACCGATCCCGAGATCCGCTACCAGGCCGGCGGCTCGCCGCTCGAGACGGTCGAGATGCACCAGGACATCAATCCGAAAGCCCCGCAGATGACCAAGGCGGAGTTCGACAAGGCGCGCCAGATCTATTTCGAGCGCTGCGCCGGCTGCCACGGCGTGCTGCGCAAAGGCGCTACCGGCAAGCCGCTCACGCCCGATATCACGCTCGCGCGGGGCACGGAGTATCTGAAGGTGTTCATCAACTACGGCTCGCCCGCCGGGATGCCGAACTGGGGCACCGCCGGCGAGCTCACCGCGGCGGACGTCGACCTCATGGCGCGCTACGTCCAGCAGACGCCTCCGCAGCCGCCCGAGTGGGGCATGGGCGACATGAAGAAGACCTGGAAGGTGCTGGTCCCGCCGGAGAAGCGCCCGAAGAAGAAGGAAAACGCCTATAACACCGACAACATCTTCGCCACGACGCTGCGCGACACGGGCGAGGTGGCGCTGATCGACGGCGACACGAAGAAGGTCATCAACATCGTCAAGACCGGCTACGCGGTGCACATCTCCCGCACCTCGGGCTCCAAGCGCTACGTGTACACGATCGGGCGCGACGGCAAGATCAACCTGATCGACCTGTGGATGGAGAAGCCCGACAACGTCGCCGAGATCAAGATCGGCCTGGAGGCGCGCTCGGTCGAAACCTCGCGCGCCAAGGGCTACGCGGACAAGATCGCCATCGCCGGCGCCTACTGGCCGCCGCAGTTCGTGATCATGAAGGGCGACACCCTCGAGCCGCTGAAAATCGTCGGCACGCGCGGCATGACCGTGGACGATCAGGAATACCATCCGGAGCCGCGCGTCGCAGCGATCGTCGGCAGCCACCTCAAGCCCGAGTTCGTCGTCAACGTGAAGGAGACCGGCAAGATCCTGATCGTCGACTATCGCGACATCCGCAACCTCAAGACCACCGAGATCGAAGGCGCGAAGTACCTGCACGACGGCGGCTTCGACTCGACCAAGCGCTACTTCATGGTCGCGGCCAACCAGTCGAACAAGGTCGCGGTGATCGACACCAAGGACAACAAGCTGGTCAAGCTGGTCGACGTCGACAAGATCCCGCATCCAGGGCGGGGCGCGAATTTCGTGCACCCGAAGTACGGCCCGGTCTGGGCCACCGGGCACCTCGGCAGCGAGAAGATCTCGCTCATCGGCACCGACCCGGAGAAGCACAAGGAATACGCCTGGAAGGTGGTCCAGGTGCTCGACGGCCAGGGCGGGGGCAACCTCTTCATCAAGACCCATCCGAAGTCGACGAACCTGTGGGTCGACACGCCGCTCAATCCCGATGCTAAGCTCGCGCAATCGATCGCGGTGTTCGACATCAACGACCTCGCTAAGAAGCCGGTGGTGCTGCCGATCGCCGAATGGGCAGGGGTCGGCGATGGCGCCAAGCGCGTGGTGCAGCCCGAATACAACAAGGCCGGCGACGAGGTATGGTTCTCGGTCTGGAGCGCGAAGAACCAGGAGTCGGCGCTGGTGGTGGTCGACGACAAGAGCCGCAAGCTGAAGGCGGTGATCAAAGGCAAGGAGATCGTCACGCCCACCGGCCACTTCAACGTCTACAACACGACTCACGACATCTACTAGATAAAGGACCCACCGCAATGAAGCTCGTCGTAGCCACGGCCGCCTTGGCCGGCATGTTGTTCGCAGCTCCAGGTTTCGCCGACGAGGCGCTGGCGAAGAAGCACAATTGCACCGCCTGCCATGCGATCGACAAGAAGCTGGTCGGGCCGGCGTACAAGGACGTCGCAGCCAAGTACAAGGGCCAGAACGTCGCCGCGAAGCTCCAGGAGAAGGTGAAGAAGGGCGGGCAGGGCGTGTGGGGCCCGGTGCCGATGCCGCCCAACGCCGCGGTGCCGGACGCCGATATCAAGACGCTGGTCGACTGGATCCTGAAGTTGAGCTGAAGGTCCGCGCGAACGCGCCTGCCCCGCAGCGGTCGAACCGGGGTGGCGCACTTCAAGCTAAAGCTCGCGAAGGGCGAGCGCCTTCTAGACCGCATTCTCGGCGCGGGTATTGCGCTCGACCATGAATGCGACGGCGCGCTCGCGTGCGGAGCCTGCCGCGTTATCGTTCGCACCGGCGCGCAGACGCTCAGCGCGGCGGGCGAGGACGAGCTCGACATGCTCGACCGGGTGGCTGCCGAGGAGCCCGGCGCGCGCCTCGCCTGTCAGGCGCTCGCCGATGGCGGCGAGGTCGAGGTGGAGCTTCCCGCGACCGCAGTCCCAGCAAGAGCCGCGGGGTCGATTCCCCTGTCTGTGACCGAGCGCGCGTCGAAGTTTCTCGCCGCGCAGCTCGCCCGGCATCCGGGTGCAGTCGCGGTGCGCCTCGCAGTCCATCCGTCCGGGTGCTCCGGCTTTCGCTACCGCGTCGATCCCGCCGACTCGATCCTCGAGGGCGACCGGGTTTTCGAAAGCGGCGGCGTGCGCGTCACCGTGGATGCTTTGAGCCTGCCGTACCTGCAAGGCACTGTGGTCGACGTGGTGCAGGAGGGGCTCGCGCGCAGGCTGCGCTTCGACAACCCGAACGCGCGTCAGAGCTGCGGCTGCGGGGCGAGCTTCGGCACCTGAAACGCGGCCATGGCGCTCTTCACACCGTCGGAGCCGCAGGCGGGATCCGCGCAGGGCTTTGCGCTGTTTGCCCTCGGCTTTCGTCCCTTGTACCTCCTCGCCGGCGCCTATGCCGCGCTGAGCGTGCCGCTATGGGCGGCTCAATACGCGGGCTGGGTACCCGGAGCGAATCCGCTGTGGCACGCGCATGAAATGCTGTTCGGCTATGCGTTCGCGGTCATCGCGGGCTTTCTCCTCACCGCCGTGAGAGCATGGACCTCGCGCCCCACGCCGGGCGGCGCCGCGCTCGCCGGCATCGCCGGGCTGTGGATCGCGGCGCGGCTTTCAGCTCCTTATTCCCTCCAAGGCAGCAGCCTGCTGGATGCGCTTTTTGCCCTCGCCGTGGCCTGGGGCATCGGCCAACCGATCATTGCAAGCCGTAACCGGAACTGGTACTTCGTCGTCTTTGTGCTGGCGCTCGGCGCCGCGAGCATCGCCTTCCAGGCGCACCCGCGGATCGCGCTCGCCATCGGGCTCGATCTCGTCCTCCTGGTCGTCTCGATCATGGGCGGGCGGGTCATTCCGGCCTTCACCAACAACGCCGTCCCGGGCGCCGGCGCGCGCCGCAACCGCTGGATCGAGTATGGTGCGCTCGGCTCCGTGCTCCTGCTCATTGTCCTCGACGGCGTGCAATGGGGCCTGGGTGCCGCGCTGATTTGCCTTCTGGGCGCGGGCCTGCACGGCGTGCGTGTAGCGCTCTGGGCGCCGCTCGCGACCCGCGGGCGGCCGATCCTGTGGATCCTGCACCTCTCGTATGCGTGGGTCGCCGTGCACCTCCTGATGCGCGGGCTGGCCGGCTTCGACCTCGTCCCCGCCGCGCTTGCCACGCACGCGCTCACCGTGGGCGTCGTCGGCGGCCTGACGCTCGGGATGATGACCCGCACGTCGCGCGGCCACACCGCGCGGCCGCTCAAGGTCGGATCGTTGGAGGTGGCGGCCTACGTCTTCGTGCACGCCGCGGCGTTTGTGCGCGTGCTTCTTCCGCTCGCCGTGCCCGGCGCGTACGCGGCCTGCGTCGTTCTCTCTGCGGTGCTGTGGTGCGCTGCATTCGCCCTGTTCACTGCTGTGTACTACCCGATCCTTTCGCGTCCGCGGCTGGACGGGCAACCGGGCTAGCGATGGGCAAACGCGTTCGCTTGACTTGCATCAAGGCCTGCCGAGTGGGGGCTGCTACAGTGGACTCGAGTCTGCAGCGGGTCGCCGAAAAGGGGCAGCAACAGCGGGATTCCCGGCTACCTGTCGGGATACCGGTCCGCAGGCAGGCTCCGCAGCGGCTACCGCCGCGCTAGAAGTAAGCGCCCCTCAGGCGCTGCCCGAAAGTCCGGGCACCCAGGCCCCGCCTCAGGCGGGGCCTTTCATTTCGGCATAATCAAGATCCCATGTTCAAGCGCATCGACCATATCGAGCTCGTCACCGCGCAGCCCGAGCGCGCCATCGCTTTCTACACCGGCGTGCTCGGATTCAGGGTGCGCTCGCGCGACACGGTCCCGGGCGGACTGCAGCTCGTCTACCTGGATCTCGGCGGCACCACCGTGGAGCTCATCACCTACAGCGAGACGACCCCTGCGCCGCGCGCCGAAGGCGAGCATCTCGGCTACCGCATGATGGCGCTGGAGGTGGATGACCTGCAGCAGGCGCTCGCCGAGCTCAAGGCGAAGGGTATCGAGCCCACTTGGGGGCCGAAACACCGGCCGAGCTACGCCCGCGCCGAGATCCGCGACCCGGACGGGAACTCCATCGAGCTGCGGCAGTGGGTGAAGCACTGAACGGGTGCTGACCGGGCAGCGCGCGTTCTACCCGGCCGCGGCGCTCCACGCAGCGCTCTTCCTTCCCGCCTCGGTGCTCGGCATGGGCCGCCAAGGATCGCTGTGGCATGCGCACGAGATGCTCTTCGGGTTTGCCCTCGCCACGGTGGCGGGCAACCAGCTCGCCACGCTCGCAGGATGGCGGCTGTACCTGCTCCTCGCCGCGTGGGCTGCCGCGCGCGCGGCCTTCATTGCCGCGCCCGGATCCCTCGCCGCGGGCGTGCTCAACGTGCTTTTCGCCGCGCTGCTCGCGCTGCATGCGGCGCCGCGGCTTCTCGGCGCGGCGAAGAAGTGGCGCAACCAGGCGCTGCCCGCGACGCTGGTTGCCCTGTGCGCCACCGTCGCGGTATTCCATCTCTTTCGCTCGGGGCTGGTGACGGCCGTCCTGCTGCTCGCTCTTCTTATGCTCTTCATGGGAGGACGCATCATCGCTCCAGCGGTGGCGGGACAGCTCGAGCGCCAGGGGCAGCGCCTCGGCCCTCGCGTGCAGCCCAGCATCGAAGGAGCACTGATCGCCGTCATGGCGCTCGCGGCAGCGGCAAGCGTGGCCTCTTTCCAGGTCCTGCTTGGAGGACTTTGCCTGACTGCGGGAGTCCTCGCAGCCTTGCGGATTTGGCGCTGGCGCCTGTGGACACTGCGCGGCCGTCCCGACCTCGTCTGCCTCGCTTCGGGCTACGGCTGGCTCGCCCTCGGGCTCGCGCTCTACGGATCTGCCGCGCTTGCCGGGCGCCACGAGACGGCGGCGCTGCATTTCATCACCGTTGGCGCCGTCGGCACCTTGACCTTTAACGTAATGGCGCTCGCTTCGCTGGTAAGGGCACGCCGCGATCCGGCGCGCTGCGCGGCGCTCGTCTGGGGAACGGCGCTCATCGCCGCCGCGGCGCTCGCCCGCGCCGCAGGACAGTACGAAGCTGCGGCGCTGTGCTGGTCGGCTGCGTTCGCCCTCCTCGTATTCCTGCTGGCCGCTAGCCGGCGGCGTCTGCGCGGGCAGGGCGAGCGGCCTTAGCAAACGTCAAGGTTTCGCAAGCACCCTCGAACGCTGGTGCACGGCAGCGCTCTATCTCTATAGAACCCGGCAGCTTGCCGGCAACCAACTGAGGATAAGCACCATGTTTACAAGAAAGATGAGACAGGCAGCGCTTGCAGTGGCAGTCGCGCTCGTATTTGCGGGCCCGGCGGCATACGGTCAGGCGGCGCACGATCACGGTCAAGCAGCCGGCGAAGTCAAACTGGTTCTCAACCAGGGCCAGAAGTGGACCACCGACGCACCGCTGCGCCAGGGCATGGACAACATCCGCGGCGCGCTCGCCAAGGACGTGAATGCGATCCATGCGGACAAGGCGACGCCGAAGCAGTACGAGGCACTCGCCGCAAAGGTCACCGGCGAAGTGGCGGGCATCGTGCAGAACTGCAAGCTCGAGCCCGCCGCCGACGAGCAGCTGCACCTCGTGATCGCCGAGCTGATGGCCGGCGCGGAGGCGATGGAAGGCAAGGTGAAAGGCGAGACGCGCCGCGCCGGCGCAGAGCGCGTGGCGAACGCGCTGAACGCCTACGGCGAGCACTTCGACCATGCGGGCTGGAAGCGCCTCTAAGCCGGTACGGCAGAGCTAGTGCGCGTGCGGCTCTTCCTTGGCATGGTGGCCGTGCGCCGGCCCCGAGGCTGCTTGCCATAGCCGCTCAACGTAGTGGATGTAGGGCACGTAAGCTTCCACATACTCGCGGCCGGCCCGGACATCGTCCGGTGCGAAACCTTTGCGCGCCACTGCGTGATGGAAGTGCTCATGGAGCCCCTTGCGCACGGCGTCGCCCAGCACCTTCAGCAGCTTGTCGACCGAGCCGTCTTCGAGGGCGCGGTCCGCTGCCGGGATGGCAGGGCCCAGATCGCGCCCCGCCGGCTTGAGTCCGGTGTACGGGGCGCCTTCGCCTGCGCGGTGCACGCGCACCAGCGTCTCGAAGAAATGCTGGTCGGCGAGGGCGCGCGCTTCGCCGCCGAGCTTGCGCACCGCGACGGCGTGCGTGAAGGCTTCGCGGATTTCCGCCTCGTCCTGCTCGCGCACCCAGGGCAGCACCAGGTTGACGTTGCTGTCGTTCAGCGCCCGGCGTGCGAGCGAGACGACCGGGCCGTCCAGGCCGTCGCAATGCCCCAGGCCGAAGGCGAGCAAAGCAACGCCTCCGCCCAGCTCCCCGAGCCAGCCTTGGCTCCCCGTGATCCATGCCGTAGCGCGCTCCAGCGCCACCAGCACGATGACCGTCGCCGCCGCGAGCAGTCGGCGATCATTGATTCGTAGGGCTTTCATGAACGCTCCTCGTTGCGGATTGCTCCAAAAGCAGTCTGCGCCGAACGCGCTGCAGCTTGTTGAGGTAGGTCAACCTGCTCTTCCGCCTCCTGGATTCTCATTTGACTGGATCATGCGGCACGAGCCCGACCTCAAATCTTTCCTAGCGCACCTGCCGCTGTTCGAGGGCCTCAGGGCCGATGAGCTCGAGCGTCTCGCCGCCGGCACCATCCGCCGCAGGCTGCGCAGCGGCGAGACGCTGTTCAGCCGCGGCGAGCCGACGACCGGCTTTCACGCGGTCGTGCACGGCCGGATCGCGCTGGTTGCCAGCTCGGCGCAGGGACGCGAGCGCGTGAGCGCCATCGTCGAGGCCGGAGGCAGCTTCGGCGAGGCGATGATGTTCCTGGAAAAACCCTACATCGTGACCGCGCGGGCGCTGACCGATGCGCTGGTCCTGCGTATCGGCAAGGAAACGGTGTTCGCCGAGCTCGAGCGCAATCCGCGCTTCGCCCGCCGGGTCATCGCGGCGCTCTCGGCGAAGCTGCAGGCGACGGTCGACGAGCTCGAGACGTATGCGCTCGGACCGGGTAGCGCCCGGCTCGCCGCCTGGCTGCTGCGGGAGGCGCCGCCCACGCATCAAGATGGGCCCGCCGTGGTGATGCTGCCGGCGGCGAAAAGGGCAATCGCCTCCCAGCTCAACCTGAGCGCCGAGCACTTGTCGCGAATCCTGCGCGAGCTTGCGCACGAAGGCCTGATCGAGGTCCACGGGCGCAAGATCCGGATTCCGGACGTCGCACGCCTGCGCGACTGGAACTCAATGAGGCAATCCCAATGAGATTGCGGTCTGTTGCAGTGCCTCTTGCCTTGGCAGCGCTTGCCGGCTGCGCGGCGCAGCCGGCGCCGAGGGCAGAAGAGGGTGCGCTTGCCCTGCGCGGCATCATGCGCGACATGGGGCGCGAGCTCACGGCCGCCACCGACGCCCTGTTGCGCGAGGACTACTATGCTGTTGAGCGCTCGGCCAGTCGCCTCGCCGCGCATGCGCAGCCGCCGGCCGAGGAGCGAGTGCGCATCATTACTTGGCTCGGCGGCGAAGCGGCGCGGTTCAAGGGCTTTGACGACGAGGTTCACGGGCACGCGCAAGCGCTCGCCGCCGCGGCCCGTGAGCGCCAACCCAGGCCGGTGCTGGAAGCATTCTCGAAGCTACAATCCGCATGCGTGGAATGCCACGTCGAGTTCCGCAAGCGCTTGCTTGAGCGGTTCTATCCGCTCCAGCCGAAATAAGACGATGTGAGGGAGGCGAGAATCGCACCATGAAGGCGTCCGTTCAGGTCGTTGTGCTCGGCCTGTTGCCGTGTCTGGCGCACGCAGAGCCGAAAAGCGGCGAGCACGTTTACAAGGAAGTCTGCTTCGCCTGTCACGCTACCAAGGTGGAAAAGGCGCCGCAGTTCGGCGACCGCAAGGCCTGGGCGCCGCTCA
>Ga0114129_10000448_pt1 | contig 49147 bp, 38 predicted proteins | sample RhiMetdeltSRZDD1_FD_80071 | JGI IMG/M metagenome (GOLD analysis project Ga0114129, IMG submission 80071) | Populus rhizosphere microbial communities from Tennessee, USA - Rhizosphere MetaG P. deltoides SRZDD1 (version 2) (version 2) | ecosystem: Host-associated > Plants > Roots > Rhizosphere >...
CCCGGCAGCGACTCGCCCATCTCGCCCTCGAGCTCGGCCTTCGGCACGAGCGCCGCGACGGAGTCGATCACGATGACGTCGATCGCGCCCGAGCGGACCAGGTGCTCGGTGATCTCGAGCGCCTGCTCGCCCGTGTCGGGCTGCGAGATCAGGAGCTCGTCGATGTTCACGCCGAGCCGCTTGGCGTAGGCCGCGTCGAGGGCGTGCTCGGCGTCGACGAACGCCGCGTAGCCGCCCGAGCGCTGGGCCTCCGCGATCACGTGGAGGGCGAGCGTCGTCTTCCCGGAAGACTCCGGCCCGTAGATCTCCGTGACCCGCCCGCGCGGGATCCCGCCGATGCCGAGCGCCACGTCGATGGTGAGCGCGCCGGTCGGAACGACGGCCGTCTCCTCGAGCGCGCCCGACGCGCCGAGCTTCATCACGGCGCCCTTGCCGAACTGGCGCTCGATCTGGGACAGCGCCAGCTCGAGAGCTTGCCGCCGGTCCTTGTCAGCCTTCGATTCGGCCTTCGACTCAGCTTTGGACTCCGCCATCACGTCCCTCCGTTCGTCCCCGCGCGACTTCCGGGTCGCCGGGCTTGGTCGCGTGTCTCGCTCCATGTCGGCGCCATTCTAGAGGCGGCCAGGTCGACATGTCAACAGAAGATGAGTGCTCCATCCATCCCGGCGTCCGGTAGCCGTCAGCCGGCCCCCGACGGATCCCCCAGGGGGGCCGCGGCCAGGACGCTGTACCGGGACCCCCCCGGACCCTGCTCGGAGCGCATCAGGTGAAGCATCGCCACCCGGATCTCCCCAAACAGGGGACCCTCGGCCACGGCGCTGGCAAGCCCGCTTGCCCCCCGCGGATCCCGGGCTCGGGCCAGCGTGACGTGAGCGTGGTAGGCCCGGCCTTCTCCCGGGATGCCCCGCGCGGCCAGGGTCGATTCGAGTGCCGCGTGAAGCACCCCGAGCCCCTCGCTTCCGGCCACGACCCCGGCCCACACCACCCGTGGCGCGCGCCCCGGCGGAAACCCGCCGAGCCCGCCCAGCACGACCGTGAACGGGGCGACGGTCGTGGCCGCCGCCGCCAACGCCTCCCGGACCCGCTCGAGCGTCACCGGCTCGACCTCCCCCAGGAACCGGAGCGTCAGGTGAAGGTTGTCCGCCCGCACCCACGCGAGCCCCGGTGCCCGCCCGCGAAGCTCGGCGGCGGCCGCCGCGAGCCGCGCCCGCACGTCATCCGGCAGCAGCACCGCGACGAAGGCGCGAACCCGCTGCCCGCTCACCGGGCCCTTCTCTCCGCGGGCCGCCCGTCATCGATCGCATCAAGCTTGGAGCAACCACGATGCCACGCGCTCGGCGATGCGCCGCATGGCGAAAAGGCGGGTCCAGCCGTCACGACCGGCCGCCGGCCTGGAGGTGTCGGGCGCCGCCGGCGGCACCGCGGGCATACGGGGTGACGAGGGAGAGAGACATGCCGGACAGGAGGTCGGACCGGATCGCCTGGCGGCTCAGCTCGCCTCGAGACAGCGACGGCGAAGGAGGTCCAGGGCGCGGACCGCGGAAAGCGCCTTGTTGCCTTCCCGGTCGCGGTCGAAGCGGTGTCGCTCGACGACGGCGCCCTGCCGATCCGCGAGGCCGACGAACACGGTCCCGACCGGCTTCGTGGGGGTGCCGCCGTCGGGGCCGGCGATCCCGGTGACGGAGACCGCGACGTCGGTGCCGGCACGCTCGCGCGCTCCGCGCGCCATCCACTCCGCGCAAGCCGCTGACACCGCTCCGTGCTCCCGGAGGACGGTCTCCGGCACGCCCAAGAGCGCCTGCTTCGCCTCGTTCGAGTAGACGACGAACCCCCGCTCGAAGTACGCCGAGCTGCCAGCGACCTGGGTCAACCGGTGGCCCACGAGGCCACCGGTGCACGACTCGGCGAGGGCAATGGTCCAGCCACGCGCGCGGAGGAGGCGGCCCACGACGATCTCGAGCGCCTCGTCGTCGACACCGTACCAGGCGACGCCGAAGGCGCCGCGGAGCGCGGGCTCGAGCGCACCGAACGCCGCGGCCGCCCCCGATGGCGAGTCCGCACGGAACCGGACGCGCGCCCAGCACTCCTCCCCGGCGTCGATGACGTGGCCACTCACCCCGTCCGCGCCGCGCAGCGCCGTCTGGAGCTGGGCCTCCGCGCTCCCGACGTCGAGCCCGACCAGGCGGAGCGTGCGGACCAGGATGGCGGGCTCGACGCCTGCCCGCGCCAGGCGCGGGAGGAGATGCGTCCGGGCCAGCGACACGGCGACGGCCGGAACGGCGGGCAGGACGAGGACCACGGCGCTCCCCAGCTCGGCGAGGAGTCCGGGCTCACCGGGCTCGACCGGGGCCACGACCGTGGCGCCCTGAGGCACGAGCGCTAGCTGCTCGGCTCGCCCGGGCATGGCCTGCCCGCGCGCCGCGTAGGCACTCGTGATGGCCTCGAGGGCGCGGCTGCTCAGGACGAGGCGGCTTCCAAGACACCGCGCGAGGGCCTGCCGGAGCGTCCCGCCGCCGTCACCCTCGCCCACCGCCACCACGAAGCCGCCCTCGGCCGCAGCCTGCTGGAGCGCCCGTTCCACCGCCTCTTCCTCGGCAGGCACGACCCGGCGGGCGCGGACGGGGCACCCCTCGCGCTCGAGGAGGCGGCCGACCGCCAGCGCCGCATCGCCGGCGCCCATCCCCCCGGGATCGGCGGACACGGTCACCAGCTCGGCGGTCAGCACGGGCTACACGAAATGACGCAGTTGACCGAGGAGGTTGGCGTAGACCCCGGCGAGCAGGTCGTCCGCCACCACGCCGAGGCCGCCGGGCAGCGCCTGGAGCCTGTCGATGCCGAAAGGCTTCAGGACATCGAAGACCCGGAAGGCCAGGAACAGCCCGAGGACCCAGGGGAGCGTTCGGGGGTGACCACAGCAGGCGATCAGCATTCCGGCGACCTCGTCGATGACGATCGCCCGCGGATCCTTCACCCCGGCGCGCTCTTCTTCCCGGCCGGCCGCCCAGACCCCGACCACCGAGACCACCGCGGTCGCTCCGAGCAGGGCAGTGTCGCCGGGCTGGAGCCACCAGACGGCGAGGGCGATGGGGAGGCTCGTGACGGTGCCAGGGGCGAAGGGTACATAGCCGAGCCCTCCGACGGTCGCGATCCAGCGGGCCAGCTGTGAACCGAGGCCCGCGGGCGAGGGCCGCTCAGCGACGGGCGAGGGTCCCGACAAGGTCGTAGCCGTCGACCTCGACGATCTCCACGGGGACGCGCCGCCCCGGAGTGAGGTCCCGGTCCCGGAGGTAGACGACCCCGTCGATCTCCGGCGCCTGCGCGGCCGTCCGGCCCTCCCACGCGAAAGCCGGGTCCTGGCTTGGGCCGTCGATCAGCACCTCGTGGACCGAGCCCAGCAGCGCGGCCTGGCGCTCCCAGACCAGCCGGTCCTGGGTCTCCTGGACCAGTCGCGCCCGCTCCTCGGCAACCTCCCCCGGCACCGGGGCCGGCAGCGCGACCGCCGGCGTCCCCTCCTCGGCGGAGTAGACGAAGCTCCCCACGCGATCGAAGCGCATCTCGTCGAGGAACGCGAGCAGCGTCTCGAACGCGGTCTCGGTCTCGCCCGGGAACCCGACGAGCACCGTCGTCCGGAGCGTCGCGCCCGGGATCGCCTCACGCAGCGCGGTGACGATCTCCGCCATGCGCCGCCGCGTCACCCCGCGCCGCATGGCGCGGAGCACCGCGTCGTCGGCGTGCTGGATCGGCATGTCGACGTACGGCAGCGCCCGGGCTTGCCCGAGCTTCCGGACGAGCCCGTCCGTCACGTGCGCCGGGTGGAGATAGAGGTACCGGAGCCACGGGATCACCGTCTCGGAGAGCGCGAGGAGAAGGTCGCCGAAGTCCGAGCGCCCCGGCCCCGGCAGATCCTTCCCCCACGCCAGCGTGTCCTGGGAGACGAGCACGACCTCCTGCACCCCGTCTCGCGCGAGGGCCTCCACCTCGGCCACGACGTCGGCGAGCGGCCGGCTTCGGTGACGCCCGCGCATGAGGGGGATCGCGCAGAAGGTGCAGCCCATGTTGCACCCCTCGGCGATCTTCACGTAGGCGTACGGCACCCCGCCCAGACGCACCCGCGGCGCGTCGGCGCGGTAGACGTATCCGGGGGGCGCGCCGGCGACCCAGGCCGCGCGCGCGTCCAACCGTCGGACCACGTCCACGATGCGCGGCAGCTCCCCGGTTCCGACCAGGGCGTCGACCTCGGGCAGCTCGGTCAGGAGCTCCGCGCCGTAGCGTTGGGGCAGGCACCCCGTCACGACGAGCCGCCGGCCCGGCACCCGGGCCTTCCACGCCGCCAGCTCGAGGATCGTCTCGATCGACTCCTGCTTGGCCCGGTCGATGAAGGCGCAGGTGTTGACGACGACGCAGTCGGCGGCCTCGGCCTGGTCCACGGGGGCCACCCCGTCGCGGGCGAGAAGGCCGAGCATCAGCTCGCCGTCGACCTGGTTCTTGGGGCATCCGAGGCTCACGAGGTGGACGTTCATGGCAGGGATCGAGTATAGCATCGGGCTCCACGCGCCCGGCCCGCGGTACCCCGATCGCGACGCGCGCGGCGTCGCGACATCGCGAGGTCCTTCAGCTCGGGCGCTCCGCCACGCAGACGGTGAGGTAGCCGTGCCGGCGCAGGGCGGGAATCCGGCGGTACATCCAGGCAAAGACCCGCACCGGACCCGCGGTGAGCGTCGTGAGATCCGGGCGGCGGGTGTGGAGCCAGAGGTCGAGCATCCGGAGCCAGCCGGGGATGAAGAGGATGCCCGTCCGCGCGGTGACCCGGAAGCCGGCCGATTCCAGCAGGCGCTGGAGCGCGCCGGGGGTGAAGGACTTCTCCATGCCGTAGCCGTAGAGTCCCCGGGCGTTCAGCACGTGGACCAGGAGCGGCCGGAGGAACGGGTCGAGCTTGTTGGGCGCGCCGACGATCGCCGTGCCGCCGGGTTTGAGGACCCGGAAGATCTCCCGGACCGCCGCCGCGTACTCGGGAAAGTGCTCGATCGTCCCCATGGAATACACGAGATCGACCGAGGCCCCGCGGAGCGGCAGTGCCCGCACGTCGCCGCCCGCGAAAGCCGGCCGGTGGACCCGCAGGACCTGTCGCGCCTCGCGGACCACGTCGACCGATACGTCGATGCCGGCCGGCCGGCCGCCCTGCTCCGCCACCCACCGCAGGATCTCCGTGTTCTTCGCCTCGTCCCAGAGATCGGTCTTCAGGACGACGAGGTCCCGGAGCTTGGGGGCGAAGCGGTCGAAGAGGAGGCGCTCGCACTCGAAGTAGTAACCGGTGGAGGGAGCCCCCTTGAGCGAGGGGAAGTGGGCTCCGACGTCGTCCCAGAACGAGACCGGCTGGCCGATCCGGCGGATGCCATCGGCCGCCTACGATGCCACAGTCTCGCCTCGTCCGCGAGGGCGGATCTGGAGGGGGGCGTGGCCAGGTGGCCACGGCTTCCCGTCTACGTGGCCCGTGAGCTCACCGCCGCAGCCGCTGGACGTTGAAGACGGCGACGGGGCGGAGGAAGCCCCGGAGGGCCACCTCGCCCAGCGGCTCCACGTCCACCAGCTCGTCGAGCGCCGCGAGGACCCGATGGGCGACCAGCACCTGCCCCGGCCGGGCCTCGCCGCAGAGCCGCGCCGCGAGGTTCGTCACTGTCCCCAGGGCCGCGTAGTCCCACCGTCCCTCGAAGCCGATCGCGCCGAGCGTCGCGTAGCCGCGCGCGATGCCGAGGCCGAGGTCGAGCTCGTAGCCCTCCCGACGCCACTTGGCGGCGAGCTCGGCGACGCGATCGCGCATGGCGACCGCCATGCGCACCGCCCGCTCCGGCGCGTCGGGCACCGGGATCGGATCGTTGAAGAACACCATGAGCCCGTCCCCGGTGAACCGCTCGAGCGTGCCCTCGTGAGCCAGGATGAGCCGGCCCATCTCGCCGTGGTACTCGCGGAGGACGGCCATGACCTCCTCCGGCTCGGCCGTCTCGGCGAAGGCGGTGAACCCCCGGAGGTCGGCGAAGACGACGGTCACCTCGCGCCGGTGCGTCCGGAGGGGGTCCTCGGCGCCGCCCTGGACGATCGCGTCGGCGAGGTGCGGCGAGAAGAAGCGCTTGAGACGCCCCAGCCGCTCGAGCTGCTCGACCTGCACGCGCACGCGGCTCTCGAGGGTGCGGTTCCACTCGCCGAGCACCGCCGCCTGCTCCTCGACCGTGTCGTGAAGCGCCTTGATCCGGAGCATCGACTTCACCCGCGAGACCAGCGCGGCCTGGTCCACCGGCTTCGTCAGGTACTCATCCGCGCCGGCGTCCAGTCCGGCGACGACGTCCCGCGAGTCGGCCTTCGCGGTGACGAGGATCACGGGCATGAAGGGAAGGGTGGGGTCGGCCTTGAGGCGGCGGCAGACCTCGAGCCCATCGAGCCCCGGCATCATGATGTCGAGGAGGAGGAGGTCGGGCTGCCGCTCGCAGGCCAGGGCCAGGGCCGCGTCGCCATTGCTCGCAGTGAGAATCTCGTAGCCCTGGGCGGCGAGCCGGGTCCGGAGGATGTCGACGTTCAACGGGTTGTCGTCGGCGACGAGAATGCGCGGCGGCGTCCTCACGACATCATCCGAGGTACTCGCGGACCTTCCCCAGGAGCGCGCGCGGGCTGAACGGCTTCGTCACGTAGGCGTCGCAGCCGGCCGCGAGCGCCTTCTGGTCGTCGCCGGACAGCGCGTAGGACGTGACCGCGATGATCGGGATCGCGCGCAGGGCGGAGTCCGCCTTGATCCGGCGCGTCACCTCGTAGCCGTCAATCCCGGGCAGCTGGATATCCATGAGGATGAGATCCGGGCGCTCACGGGCGGCGGCGGCCACGCCATCCTCGCCGGTGAGGGCCTCCAGCATCTCGTAGCCCGCGTGCGTCAGGAGATCGCGCAAGATCCGACGGTTCTCCTCGTGGTCCTCGACGACCAGGATGCGCTTGGCCACGCTCCGCTCCTCGCCGCTCAGGCGACGGCTCCGCGCAGTTCTCTCGATCAGCTGCGCGCGACCTGGCGCTCGACCCGCACGGGGACCCGAAAGCTGAAGATCGATCCGCGCCCGACGGCGGAGTCTACCCAGAGCCGGCCGCCGTGGAGCTCGACGATCCGCCGGGCGATCGAGAGTCCGAGCCCCGTCCCGCCCTTCTTGCGCGTGCTCGAGCTGTCCGCCTGCTGGAACTCCTCGAAGATCCGCTGCCGGTCCACCTCGGCGATTCCCGGCCCCGTGTCGGCGACGGACACGACGAACGCGTCTCCGTCTCGGTAGGCGGCGACTCGCACCGAGCCGACCTCCGTGAACTTGATGGCGTTGCCGACGAGGTTCAGCAGCACCTGGGCCAGCCTCCGCTCGTCGCCCCGCCCCGCAGGCAGGTCGGGCGCGACGGCCACCTGGAGGGTGAGCCCCTTCTCGGCCGCCAGCGCCTCGACTTGGGTGGCCACGGCATTCACGATCTCAGTCAGGGAATAGTCGGCGAGCGCGAGCTCGAGCTGACCTGCCTCGATCTTGGACAGGTCGAGCACGTCGTTGATCAGGCCGAGGAGGTGCTTCCCGCTCCGGTCGATCCGCGTCATGACATCGCCGGCCTTCGGGGACAGCTCCCCGTAGATGCCGTCGACCAGGAGCTCCGTGTAGCCGAGGATCGCGTTGAGCGGCGTGCGCAGCTCGTGGCTCATGTTCGCGAGGAACTGGCTCTTGTGCCGGCTCGCCACCTCGAGCTCCCGACTCTTCGCCTCGATCTCCCGGAACAGCCGCGCGTTCTGGATCGCAAGGGCGGACTGGGTGGCGAAGGTTTGCAAGAGCTTGACCGTGTCGGGCGGGAGGCTCCCGGGCTCTCGACGCCAGACGGTGAGCGCCCCGAGGATCCTCGATTCCAGCAGGAGCGGGACGGCAAGAATCGAGCGATACCCGAACCGGTTCAGCGTCGACCGCAACACCGGCGTCACCTGATACTGCTGATCCTCGAGCGTGTCGACAACCTCAACCGGCACCCGCCGTAAGGCGGCTTGACCGGTCGCTCCCTCCCCGAGGCGAACGGGCCTCGCTCGCAGCACCTCGACCAGCTCATCCTCGGTCCGATAGCTCGCCTGCAAGTGGAACTCCTCGGTCGCTTCGTCGTACTCGTAGATGCCGCCGCCGTTCGTGCGGGCGAGCTGGACGGCGCGGGTCACGATGGTGGCGAGCACAGTGGGCAGGTCCAGGGTCGAGCTGACCGCTCGCCCGACCTCGCTGAGCGCCTGGAGCTCATCCACCGAGCGCGCCAGCTCGCCCGTCCGCGCGTCGAGCTCGCGGAACAGGCGCACGTTCTCCACCGCGATCACGCCCTGATCGGCGAACGTCTGGAGCAGCGCGATCTCCTTGTCAGTGTAAGGTCGAGACTCTCCGCCGGGGCCGCTTCTTCCCACGCCGATGGCTCCGACGGCCCTCCCGCTTCGCAGCATCGGCACGAGGACCCCCGTGCGGTAACCGCCCGTTCGCGCGATCCGCCGAACCGCCTCGGAGGGATCACTCAGGAGGTCCGGGTTGTTTACCACTGCCCCGTCGCGGATCGACCGGGTCGCCATGGTCTCCGCGCTCAATGGTAGGGGATAGGCCTGCTGCAGCTCCTGCAACGCGGCAGGGGTCTGGCCGAAGTGGGCGACCACGTGGACGAGCGTGCCGTCGAACCGAAACACCAGGCAATGGCTTCCGCCGCACACGCGGACGGCGCGTTGCGCGATCGTGTCGAAGACCGGCTGGGTGTCCGTCGGCGACGCCGAGATCGCGCGCAGGATCTCGCTGGTCGCCGTCTGCTGCTCGAGGGTCTCGGTCAGGTCACGGTTCCGCGCCTCGAGCTCCGTGAACAGGCGAACGTTCTCGATGGCAATGACGGCTTGGTCCGCGAACGTCTGGAGCAGCGCGACCTCTTTGGCCACGAATGGGAACGGTCCTCCGGCCGCATCGGACCGCGTGACGGTGATGCACCCGATGGGGGTCCCCGCTCGCAACATCGGCACCGCGATCCCGGTTCGGTAGCCGATGGCCCGGGCCCTTTGGCGGGCCGCCTCGTCGATCTCTCGATCGCTCTCGTAGTCGGGGCTGTGAACGACAGTCCGGCTCTCGATCGCCCGCGCCGTCAGGCTCCGCGCAGCGGAGGGGCGCATAGGGTATGCTCGTTTCATCTCCTCGCGACCCTCCGCACCAAGATTGTGGTGGGCTGCAAGGTGGATGAGTTCACCGTCGAATCGATAGACCGTGCAGTACCGACCTTCGCACAATCTCACCGCGCTGTCGGCGATCGTGTCGAAGACCGGCTGGGTGTCGGTGGGCGAGCTCGAGATCGCCCGGAGGATCTCGCTCGTCGCCGTCTGCTGCTCCAGCGACTCGGTCAGCTCGCGGTTCCGCGCCTCGAGCTCCGTGAACAGGCGCACGTTCTCGATCGCGATCACCGCCTGCGCCGCGAAGGTCTTCAGTAGCTCGACCTGGCTGGTGGGAAATGACCCGACCGCGCTGCGCCCGATAGCGATAGCACCGATTGGCGCCCCATCTCGCAGCATCGGCACGCCCACCAGACTTCGCATGCCCAGCGACCGGCTGACGTCGTGGAGTTGGTACTCGCGATCCGCCTCCAGATCCGGCGATTGAACGACCATGCCGTCGAGGAGAGCGCGCATAGCGAGCAGGCCGCGGTGCGGTCGCATCGGGAACGTGGCGCGAACGCGTTCAACCAACTCCTCGGGTAGGTTGTACGAACCCGCGAGATCGACCAGCCCTCCCTCCAGGCGGTAGATCGCGCCGAAGAGTCCACTGCACAGGCGCGCGGCGCTGGCCACGATCGTGTCGAAGACGGGCTGCAGATCCGTGGGAGAGGCGCTGATCGCGCGAAGGATCTCCGCCGTGGCCGTCTGCTGCTCCAGCGACTCGGTTAGCTCGCGGTTCCGCGCTTCGAGCTCCTGGAACAGCCGCACGTTCTCGATCGCGATCACCGCCTGCGCCGCGAAGGTTTGGAGAAGGCCGATCTCCCGATCCGAGAAGGCACGCGGGGTACGGCCCGGGCCGGCGCGCGCCACGGTCATCGACCCGATGACCTGGCCCTCCCGGAGCATTGGTACGGCGACCAGGCTCCGGTATCCCGACGTTCTTGCGCGCGCCCGGAATTCCTCCGTTAGCCCAGGATCGGTCTCGGCATCGACCACATGGAGCGTCGTAGCCTCCGCAAACTGACGACGCGCCAACGGTTCCGCCTGGTCCAGGGGTCTGGGGTAGGCGGCGCGGAACACGGCATGCGCTCCCTCGACGGGATTCGCGTGGGCGAGCTGGTGAATCACGCCGTCCACGAGGCGGAATAGAGCACCGGATTGCCCGTCACATAGCCGCATCGCGCTCTGGACGATCGTGTCGAAGACCGGCTGGGTGTCCGTCGGAGAGCTGCTGATGACCCGAAGAATCTCCGCCGTCGCCGTCTGCTGCTCCAGCGACTCGGTCAGCTCGCGGTTCCGCGTCTCGAGCTCCTGGAAGAGCCGCACGTTCTCGATCGCGATCACCGCCTGGTCGGCGAAGGTCTGGAGTAGGGCGATCTCGCGCTCGGAGAACGGCCGGGATTCGGTGCGGTACGCGCTGAAGGCGCCGACGGCTGTCCCTTCGCGGAGGAGCGGAATCCCGATCGTGGTTCGGATGCCCGTGTCCCGCCGCGCGTCCGGGTACTCTCGAACCGCCTCCGCAGACTGGTGGTCCGGTACGTGGATCGTCGTCCGGTCGACGATGGCCCGGCCGCTCACGGTCGTACGGCGGATAGGTCGAGTCTCACCGACGCGAAGCGCCGTGAGCGGTGGGCCCTGCTCGGCCACTTTTCGCATCAGGTGGCCTTCGACACGGTACAGCGAGACATTAGCCGCCCCGCACAGCCGCGACGCATTCTGCGCGACGGCGTCCAGCACCGGCTGGAGATCCGTGGGCGAGCGGCTGATGACACTGAGGATCTCGGCGGTCGCCGTCTGCTGCTCGAGGAGCTCCGTCAGCTCGCGGTTCCGCGCCTGGAGCTCCTGGAACAGCCGGACGTTCTCGATCGCGATCACCGCCTGGTCAGCGAACGTCTCCAGAAGCCTGATTTGGCGCTCCGTGAAAGGCCGGACCTCTCCCCGCCGAGTCGCGATGACGCCGATCGCGACTCCCTCCCTGAGGAGAGGAACCGCCATGTTCGAGCGATGTCCGCCTTGACGCTGGTAGGCCTTGCCCTCTGGGAATTCCTGGTCGGATTCGGACGCCAGGTCGTGGATGTGGATGGTCCGTCGGTCCACGACGGCACGCCCCGTGACGGATCCTCGACTGATGGGGATTCCCTCATCCGGCCACCAGCGGTCCATCGGACCATGGGACGCCACGACCTTCAGCACACCCTGGTCCACCAGGGCGATCGAGACGTCCCGGGCGTCACACAGCCGCATCGCACTCTCGGCCATTGCGTCGAGAACGGGCTGAATGTCGGTCGGCGACCCGCTGATGACCCGGAGAATCGCGCCGGTGGCGGTCTGCTGCTCCAGCGCCTCGGTCAGCTCGCGGTTCCGGGCCTCGAGCTCCTGGAAGAGCCGCACGTTCTCGATCGCGATCACCGCCTGGGCGGCGAAGGAGCGGAGGAGCTGGATCTGGCGCTCGGTGAAGCCGCCCTCGGGCCGGGTTACGTTGAGGGTGCCGAGGGCGCGACCGTCCTGCAGCATCGGCACGACGACCACACTGCGGAATCCCTCCGCGCGGGCAATCTCCCGTGCGAACTCCGGGACACGCGGATCAGTGAGCATGTCCGGGCAGTGCACGACCGACGCGTCGCGAATGGCGCGTGCCGACAGACCCTCCGCGTCCAGGCTTCTCGGGAAATGCCGGCCGAGCGCCTCGATCCTCGCGGGAGACAAACCGTGGTGTGCCGCCAGCCGGATCTCCTTGCCGTCGGAGCGGTAGACCTGACCGTAAAGGCCGTCGCAGACGCGCGCGGCGTTCCGGGCGATCGTGTCGAGGACGCGCTGGAGGTCCGAAGTGGAGGCGGCGATGGCGCCCAGGATCTCCGCCGTGGCGGCCTGCTGGTCGCGGGCCTGCCGGAGCGAGCGCTCCCGCGCGTCTGCCTCCCGGCCCCCTCGGGTGTCCGCTCGGCGGAGCGCGAGGAAGGCGGCGGCAGCGACAGCCGCGCTCACAGCGAGCAGGAAGAGGATCCGCACGCCCGCATTCGCGAGGCGGCCCTCGGTGAGGAGGGCGGCCGCGAGCGGCCCGCCGGCGAGGGCCATGCACGCTGCGAGGCGGGTCCAGGAGCGAGAGCCCGCGAGTCGGGAGGACGGCGTCGCTTGCCTCCGCACGGGGCCTCTGGCGACCAGTCATCGCCCCGGTCCCCGCTCCGATCGTCCATTCCGGCGGCCCGGGCCCGCGCTCCGCGCGGCGGGCTCCCTCGGACGGGTTGGAAGACCGCGCCATTATAGCGCTGGACAGCGGCGGGGGAGCCGCAGCGGCACCCTCCGGGCAGAATGCGCTCTTGACGCAGGCACCTCGGCCGACTAAGGTGGTCGGCACGATGCGACAGGGTGCCCAGGACCCCCGTCGGCCGGCCGGGCAGCGCTGGTGGTCGTGGCGCTGGTGGCGCCCCTCTGCCCAGGAGGGATCCCGACCCGCGTAGCGATCACCGACCGTAACAAGAGCAGGACGAGTCGGAGCCGAGGTGAGCGGGACGGTCCCCGCGAGCCCCGGCTTTTTGGTTTTCGCGACGACCAGTAGGCCGCTGCGTCCCGCCGCAGGCCGGAGGCCGTCCTTTCGGCCGTAGGCCCGAGGCGCGCCGGCCGAGTCGGCCAGTAGGCCGCCGCGTCCCGAGGGCCGTAGGCCCGAGGCGCGCCGACCGAGTCTGAGAGTCGGAAAGGAGCCGTCGATGTCGACCCGTGCCAAGCCGTCTCTGGTCTCCGTCCCGGGTGCTCGGGCCGCGCTGGCGGGCGCCCCCAACGTGGTGCCCGTCTCGCGCGAGCTCCTCGCCGACCTGGAGACCCCGATCTCCGCCTACCTCCGTCTCCGCGACCTCCCGTCGAGCTTCCTGCTCGAGAGCGTCGAGGGGCCGGAGCAGGTGGCGCGCTTCTCGGTCCTCGGTGGGGATCCCCGCCTGCTGCTGGAGTGCGACGGCGCGGAGGTGCGGGTCCTCCGGCCCGACGGGACCCTGCTCGAGCGGGGGCGCCCCCTCGAGACGCTCGCACGCCATCTCGGCCGCTACCGATCCGTGCGGGACCCGGAGCTGCCCCCGTTCACCGGCGGCTTCCTCGGGTACCTCGCGTACGACGCCGTGCGCCTGTGGGAGAGGCTCCCCGACCGGCCGCCCGACGACCTCGGCCTTCCGGTTTTTCGCCTGGCCTTGATGGACAGCGTCGTCGCCTTCGACCACCGGCGCCACACGATGCGCATCGTCGCGAACGCCTTCCTCGACGAGGATGGCGGCGCCGAGGCGGCCGAGGCTCGGGCGCGCGAGCGGATCGACCAGATCCTCGATCGCCTCCGGAGCCCCCGACCCCCCGAGCCGCCGGCGGTGGCGACGGCGCTGGCGCCCCGGTCGAACTGGACCCCCGAGGCCTACTGCGCGGCCGTGGAGCGCGCGCAGGAGCACATCCGGGCCGGTGACATCTACCAGGTGATCCTCTCGCAGCGCTTCGCGACGCCGGTCCCCGGGCTCGACCCCCTCGCCATCTACCGCGCCCTCCGCGTGGTGAATCCCTCGCCGTACATGTTCCTCCTCGACGCCGGGGACGGCGCGACGCTGGTGGGCTCGTCCCCCGAGCGCCTCGTTCGACTCGAGGACGGCCGGATCGAGATGCGGCCGCTCGCGGGCACGCGCCCCCGCGGCCGCGACCGGGAGGAGGACGAGACGCTCGCCCGCGCGCTTCTCACCGACCCGAAGGAGCAGGCCGAGCACGTGATGCTCGTCGACCTCACCCGGAACGACGTGGGGCGCGTCGCGCGGTATGGCTCGGTCCGGGTGAGCGAGCTCCTGGCGATCGAGCGCTACTCCCACGTGATGCATCTCGTCTCCCACGTCGAGGGCGCCCTCGCGCCGGGCCGGTCCCCGTGGGAGGTGCTCCAGGCGGTGTTCCCGCACGGCACCGTGAGCGGGGCGCCGAAGGTGCGGGCGATGGAGATCATCGACGCGCTGGAGCCCGTGGCGCGGGGACCCTACGCCGGGTGCGTCGGCTACTTCGGCTTCGACGGGTCGCTCAACACCGCCATCACGATCCGCACCGTGCTCGTGCGCGAGGGCACGGCCTACGTCCAGGCGGGCGCGGGCGTCGTCTACGACTCGGTGCCGGAGAAGGAGCAGGAAGAATGCGTCGCCAGGCGCGGGCGCTCATGGCGGCCATCGAGCGGGCCGGACGGACCGGCGGGAGACCGTGATGCTGCTCATGATCGACAACTACGACTCGTTCACCTACAACCTCGTCCAGTACCTCGGCGAGCTGGGGGCCGAGCTCGAGGTCTACCGGAACGACGCGATCACCGTGGACGAGGTCGAGCGGCTCGCACCGGCTGGCATCGTCGTGTCGCCAGGGCCCGGCGCCCCGCGCGACGCAGGCGTGTCGGTCCCCGTTATTCGCCGGTGCGCGGAGCGCATCCCGATCCTCGGCGTCTGTCTCGGGCATCAGGCCATCGGCGAGGTCTTCGGGGGCGTGGTCGAGCGCGGGCCCGTGCCCGTCCACGGGAAGACGGCCTGGATCCACCACGACGGCCGCGGCGTCTTCGCCGGGCTGCCGAGCCCCTTCGAGGCCACCCGCTACCACTCGCTCGTGGTGCGGCGGGCGGGGCTGCCCGCGTGCCTCGAGGTCTCCGCCGAGAGCGAGGACGGGCTCGTCATGGGGCTGCGCCACCGCTCGCTTCCGGTCGAGGGCGTCCAGTTCCACCCGGAGTCGATCCTGACGGCGTCCGGGAAGGCGCTCCTCGGGAACTTCCTCGACCGGCTCGGGCCGAAGGCCCCTGCCGCCGACGGGGCGGGCGCCGGGCGAGACCCCCGCTGGTTCGAGTGAGCCCCTCGGGGAGCCGGCGGGAGGGCGGGACCCCGGCGCGCCGCCCGCGCGTCTTCAGCGGCATCCAGCCGTCCGGGGACGTGCACCTCGGGAACTACCTGGGCGCGGTCAAGCGCTGGGTCGACGGGCAGCGCGACAAGGAGAATTACTTCTGCATCGTCGACCTCCACTCGCTCACCGTCCCCCAGGACCCGGACACCCTCCGGGGACAGACCCGCTCGCTCGTCGCCCTCCTGCTGGCGGCCGGTCTCGATCCCGATCAGTGCACGCTCTTCGTGCAAAGCCATGTCAGTGCCCACGCGGAAGCCTGCTGGCTCCTCAACTGCGTCACGCCGCTCGGCTGGCTCCACCGGATGACGCAGTACAAGGACCGGGCCGCGCGGCACGAGTCCGTGGGGGCGGGTCTCCTCGACTACCCGGTCCTGATGGCGGCCGACATCCTCCTCTACGACACCGACGAGGTGCCGGTGGGCGAGGACCAGCAGCAGCACGTCGAGCTCGCCCGCGACATCGCCGAGCGGTTCAACCGGCTGTACGGCGACCTCTTCGTCCTGCCGGTGGCCGTCATCCCGGACGCGGGCGCGCGCGTCATGGGTCTGGACGATCCGACGGCCAAGATGTCGAAGAGCCACGCCGACGTCCAGGGCCACGCGATCCGGATCCTCGACGAGCCGGAGGCGATCCGGCGGGTCATCGCGCGTGCGGTCACCGACTCGGGGAACGAGATCCGCTTCTCGGAGGACCCGGCCCGGGCCGGCGTGGCCAATCTCCTCGGCATCTACCAGGCCATCACCGGGAAGAGCACGGAGGCGGTCGAGGCCGATTTCGCCGGCGCGCGGGGCTACGGAGACCTCAAGCGCATCGTGGCCGACGTGGTGGTCGCGGAGGTCACGCCGATCCGGGAGCGCCACACAGCGCTCATGCGGGACCCGGCCGAGCTCGACCGGCTCCTGGCCCGCGGCGCGGACCGGGCCCGGGCGGTCGCCGACCCCAAGCTCCACGAGATAAAGCGCCGGATGGGCCTGCTCCTCCCCGCCTGACGCCGGGCACGGGAGCGGCTCTCCGGTTCGAGCACGAACCCCGGTGAGTTGACTTACCGATTTCTGATCGATAGGTTCTTCGTAAGACGGTGGATACGGTGACCCTCTCCAGCAAATACCAGCTCGTGCTGCCTCGTGCCACCCGCGAGCGACTCCGGCTCCAGCCCGGGATGAAGCTCACCGTGGTCGCCAAGGGAGGGATCATCTTCCTCGTCCCCGAGCGGCCGATGCGGGCGTTCCGCGGCGTGGCACGGGGGGCGAGCGCGCACGGGCTGCGCGAGAAGAAGGATCGCCTCTGACCCTGGTCGACTCGAGCGGCTGGATCGAGTACCTTGCCGACCGGCCCCGAGCCGCTCGCTTCGCCCGCTACCTCGAGGGCCCGCAACCGCTTCTCGTCTCGGCGATCGAGATCTACGAGGTCTACAAGGTCATCCGCCGGGACCTCTCGGAGGAGCGCGCCCTGGAGGCGGTGGCGGCGCTGCGGCGCGCGACGATCGCGCCCGTCGACGAGAGCCTGGCCCTCGAGGCGGCGGACCTATCCCTGGCGCATGGTCTCGTGATGGCCGATTCCCTGGTCTACGCCACGGCACAGCGTCACGGGGCCACCCTCGTCACCGCCGACGCCGACTTCCAGGGACTGCCCGACGCCGTGGTGGTGAGGTGAAGGGCCACAGGGGGCGCTCGCCCCCGGCGGAACAGCCACGGAGAACCGCCGGAGCCCGCCGGGCTGGCCGGCCCGGAAGGGTCTGGTTCGCGGGGAGGGTTACTCCGTGCGGTAGTTCGTGAACTGCATCTCGATTCCCAGGTCCTGCTCCCGGAGCGTCTTGATGACCGCCTGGAGGTCGTCCCGGTTCTTGCCGAAGACCCGGACCTGGTCCTCCTGGATCTGGGCCTGGACCTTGAGCTTCATGTCCTTGATCAGGCGGACGATCTCCTTCGCCTTGTCCATCGGAATCCCCTGCTGGACGTCGATCCGCTGGCGCACGGTGCCACCGGCGGCGGGCTCGACCTTCCCGTAGGTGAGCGCCTTGAGGGGGACGCCCCGGCGGTGGAGCTTGGACTGGAGGACGTCGAGGACCTGCTTCAGCACGTAGTCGTTGTCCGTGTGGACGGTGATCGCGTCCTTCTCCAGCCCGAGCTCGGTCTTCGTCTGCTTGAGGTCGTAGCGCGTCTGCACCTCGCGGGTCGCCTGGTGGACCGCGTCGGCGACCGCCTGCGGGTCGACCTTGCACGCCACGTCGAAGGAGTTGTCCCCCTTGGCCATCACGGTTCTCCCGGCGTCACTGCTGGACGACGGCGACGCCCGGCGGGGGCACGAAGACGAACAGCCGGTCCGGCAGCCCCGAGTTCACCACCGTCTCCCCGAAGCGCACGGTCACGGTGTTCCCGAGCTCGTCGTGGACGATCGCCTGGCGCACGAGCCAGCTCTTGGGGTCGACCGCGACGATCAAGCGGGCAAGGAGCGGCTGGGGCCGTTTCGGCCGGAGGTCCAGGACGACGAGCCCCGCGGCGTCGGTCGGCTGGGCCGGGTTGAGGAAGCGGGGCTCGAAATGCTCACGCACCTGTCCCAGGCCCTCGAGGAAGCTGCCGGCCGGACCGGCCAGGGCCGCCGGCGCGGCGGTCACGTTCACCTGCTTCAGCGCCGGCGTGTAGATCCAGAGCCGCGTGCCGTCGGACACGATCTCCTGGGGCGTCGGGGTCTGGTACTCCCAGCGGAGGCGTCCCGGCTTCTTGAGGTAGAGCGTCCCCTGCGCGTCGGTCGTCTGGTTGAGCGCCTTGTTGTACGCGGCCTGCTGGAACGGGGCCTTGAGGTCGGTCACCCGCCGCTGGGCCTGCTCGAGGGCGGCCACCGCCTCGTCCAGCGTCGGCGCGGCCGTCGCGGCGGGTTCGAGCGCACACGCCAGCACACCGGCGAGGGCCACCGTCAGGCAGAGCGCAGAAGGTCGAGTACGCATCACGGCAGCGGGGTGACGCCGACCGGGGTCGGCGTCCGATCTAGAGTCCGAGCTCCTCGAGAGCCTCGACGATGACGCCCTTCGATGCGAGGTGGACGTCGTTCAGGTGGATCAGGTAACCGGAGAGCCCGTCCGGCAGCTGGAAGGGAATCTCGCACTTCCGGCACCACTCCTGGCGCGCGGGCACCGCGATCCGATAGGTCTGGATCACCCACCGTAGGAGCTGGCTCTCCCGGCGGACGCCCACCCGTTGGGTCGGCACGCCGAAGGCCTCCTCGAACATCTGAGCAACGGCGCACGCGCGGTCGCCGTCCGTCAACCTGCCAAACGCCTGCGGGCGCGTGCTCTGTCGCAGAAACTCGCTGAGCGTCATCGCGTTCCATACGATGCCCGAGCGGCCCGGGCACTGTCAACCACCTGAAGGGCGTTTGGCGTGTCACGCTGGCATCGGCCGACGACACCACCGGTCGTGGGTCCGCAAAGGGGCGGCCCCCGTCACCAGGGTTCGCGCCGCGGCGCGTCAGCGGGAGGCGGAGCGGCGGAGCAGGTACTCGGGACCGACCAGGATCTGGCGCGGCTTGGCCCCGTCGCCGGGACCGATGATGCGGTCCTGCTCCATGAGGTCGATGAAGCGGGCCGCCTTCGGATAGCCGAGACCCATCCGGCGCTGGATGAAGCTGATCGACGCCTGCTTCTGGCTCACGACCAGCTCCACCGCGCGCCAGTAGATGTCGTCGCGGTCGTCCTCGCCGCCCCCCCCGTTGGCACCCCGCTCCTCGCGGACGGGCTGGACCAGGCCTTCCTCGAAGACCGCCTGGCCCTGCTCCCGGAGGAAACGGACCACCTCGCGGACCTCCGGCTCCGAAACCCATGCGCCGTGGATGCGGACCGTGCGGGACGTGCCGGGCGGCACGAAGAGCATGTCACCTCGCCCGATGAGCTGCTCGGCGCCGTTCTGATCGAGGATCGTCCGCGAGTCCACCTTCGTCGCGACCTGGAAGGCGATCCGCGCCGGGAAGTTCGCCTTGATGAGGCCCGTGATCACGTCGACCGAGGGGCGCTGCGTGGCGATCACCAGGTGGATACCCACCGCGCGGGCGATCTGGGCGAGTCGCGCGAGCGAGCTCTCGACATCGCCGGCCGAGACCATCATGAGGTCGGCCAGCTCGTCGACGATGATGATCCAGTAGGGGAGGCGCTCGGCGGGCTCGACCGCCTGGTTATAGCCCTCGATGTTCCGGACCGACTTTTCCGCGAGGAGCTTGTAACGGTCGTCCATCCGACCGACGATCCACCGGAGGCGGGAGGCCGCCTCCTTGGCGTCGGTCACGACCGGCGCCAGGAGGTGCGGGATGCCGTCGTACACCCCGAGCTCCAGGCGCTTAGGGTCGATCATGAGGAAGCGCGCCTCGGCGGGGGTACGGCGGAAGAGGATCGAGCAGATCATCGCATTGAGCCCGGCCGACTTGCCGGCTCCCGTCGCTCCGGCGACGAGGAGGTGCGGCATCGACGCGAGGTCCGCGACGGCCGGCTGGCCGATCGCGTCGCGCCCGAGCGCGAGTGCGAGCGGAGCCTTCGCCTCCTTGAACTCCTTCGTGAGCAGAATCTCGCGGAGGGACACGGTGGAGGGCTCCGGATTCGGCACTTCGATGGCGACGCTCCCCCGGCCGGGCACCGGCCCGAAGACCCGCACCGCGCCGGCCTTCATCGCGAGCGCGAGGTCGTCCGCCAGGTTCACCACCTGGTTCACCTTGATCCCCGGGCCCGGCTCGAACTCGTACCCGGTGATCACGGGCCCGGGGTTGATCCGCGCGATGTGCCCCTTGACCCCGAAGTCCTCGAGCCGCTTCCGGAGGTGCTCGGCGTTCTGGCGGAGCTCCTCCTCGCTCTCCGTGCGCCGGCGCTCGCTCCCCGCCGGCGCCTTGAGGAGCGAGACGGGCGGCAGCTGGAAGGTCGCCCCCGGGTGGGCGAACCCGAAGATCTCCTGTCTCGCGCGGCGGCTCTCGCCCGGGCGGGGCCGCTCCTCACCCGTCCCGGCCCGGTCCGCCGACGAGCGTGGCCGCTCCTCGCTCCGGACGCGCGCCCGCTCAGGGGCGCGCTCCGTGGCCACCGTCGCCGGTGGCTCAAGGGGCAGCGCGATGGCGGGCGCCGGGGGCGCCGGGCGCGGCTCGACGACCACGGGCGTCGGGGGCGCGGGGGCCGCGGCGCGGACCGCTGTCCGGCGCCCGCGGCCCAGGCGCACGATCCCGGCCAGACGGGCGACGAGAGCGCGCGAGGCACCCGCGTAGGACGCCTGCGTGATGCAGAGGCCCGCGACCGCCATGAGCGTGAGGAGCAGCACCAGCCCGCCGATATCGCCCAGGGTACGCCGGAGCATCCCCGCCACGGCCCAGCCGAGCCACCCGCCCCGGTCGAGCCAGACCCCCCGCGCCGGCCCCGAGAGCTGCGCGAGGAGCCCCGTGACCGCCAGCACCCCGAGCGCCGCGCCGACGACGATCGAGAGGGTCCCAACGGCGACCGGCCGCGTGAACGCCGCGAACGCCCACACCATCAACACGACCGGAACGAGGTAGGCCGCGTAGCCGACCGTCGTGAAGAGCGCCCATCCCACCCAGAGGCCCACGACGCCGACCCGCGCCTCCTGGTCCACCCAGCGAAGCGCCGGATCGTAGGACAGGAGCGCGACGCCCAGATACGCCGCGAGCCCGAGGGCGACGATGCCCTGGACCTCACGGAGCCACCGAGCCGCGATTTGGGGCTGGGGGGGCCGGGTCTTCGGCTTCGCCATCAGGCTTCCAGGACGACCGGCAGCACGATCGGCTTCCGGTCGTACCGCTGGCTGATGAAGCGGCGGAGCGTGCCGCGAAGGAGGGCGACGAGGGCGTCGCGCTCGAGGGGCGCCTTACCGCGCTGCTCGGCCAGGGCCTCCCGGAGCGCCGTCTTCGCCTCCTCCAGCACGTCCTCGGCCTCGCGCTCGTAGACCCAGCCCCGGGAGACGATCTCCGGTCCCGCGACGATCGCCCCGGTGGCGCGATCCACGGTCACCGCGACGACGACCATTCCGTCCTCGGCGAGGAGCTGGCGGTCACGAAGCACCACCGCCCCCACGTCCCCGACCCCCTTCCCGTCGACGAGCACCCGGGCGAGGGGGACGCGCGCGAGCACGCGCGCACCCGTCTTTGTGAGCTCGAGCCCCTCCCCGTCCTCGATCACGAACGCGTGCTCGGCCGGGAGGCCGACCTCCTGCGCCAACCGGGCGTGCGCCAGGAGATGCCGGTACTCGCCGTGGACGGGGACGAAGAACTGGGGCCGGACGAGGCTCAGCATGAGCTTCAGCTCGTCCCGGGACGCGTGGCCCGAGACGTGGACGAACGCCACCCCTTCCCACAGGACCTCGGCGCCCTGGCGCAGGAGCTGGTTGACCACGCGCGTGATCGTGCGCTCGTGGCCGGGAATGACCCGGGCCGAGAGAATCACGAGGTCCCCCTCGCCCACCCGGAGGTACTTGTGCTCCGCGGCCGCCATGAGGGCCAGCGCCGAGTTCGGCTCGCCCTGGCTCCCGGTGGAGATGATCACCTGCCGATACGGCGCCAGCGTCGACAGCTCCTCCAGGGGAAGGAGCGTCCCGTCGGGAACGCGGAGGTAGCCGAGCTCCGCGGCCAGGCGGACGCTCGTCTCCATGCTCCGCCCGAGGAGCGCAACCTTGCGCCCGAAGGTGACGGCCAGGTCGAGGATCTGCTGGATGCGGTGAACGTGCGAGGCGAACGTGGCGACGATCACGCGCCCGGGGGCGCGACGGACCCGGTCGCTCAGCGCCCGGCCGACCTCGTGCTCGGACGGCGTGGTCCCCGGCCGGTCGACGTTCGTGGAGTCAGCCATGAGGCAGAGCACGCCCCGCTCGCCGAGCTCGGCGAGGCGGTGATAGTCGGAGCGCTCGCCGTCGATCGGGTGCGGGTCGAACTTGAAGTCACCCGTGTGGACGAGCGTGCCGACCGGCGTCTCGATCCCGTAGCCGAGACCGTCCACGACCGAGTGCGTCACGCGGATCGGCTCCACCCGGAAGCCGCCGACGTCGAACGCCCGGCGGGGCTCGACCGGAACGAGCCGGGCGCGGTCCTGGAGCCCGTGCTCGCGGAGGCGCTCACCGGCCAGGGCGAGCGCCATGCGGGGGCCGTACACCGGGACGTCGAGCTCCCGCAGGAGGTACGGGAGGGCCCCGATGTGGTCCTCGTGGGCGTGGGTCAGGATCACCCCACGCACCTGTCCGCGCTTCGTGAGGAGGGGCGAGAAGTCCGGGATGACGTAGTCGATCCCGGGCAGCTCGTCGTCGGGAAACATGAGCCCGCAGTCGACGGCGAGGAGATCCTCCCCGGACTCGACCAGCATCATGTTGAGACCGATCTCCCCGAGGCCGCCGAGCGGGAGGATGCGAACGCTGGGCTCGATCGCAGGGTCGCCCGGAGCCCCGGCCGGAGCGCTGGCCGGGATGACGCGGTCGGTCATACCGCGGCTAGCGTATCACGCGGCCTCGGAGGCCCCCAAAAAGCGGGGGCCGCAGGACGGGGGGCCGACACGGCGCGCGCGACGTCAGCCGGGCGCCGCGCGGCCGAGCGCGTCGGCCAGGCGGGCGAACTCCTCGAGCGAGAGTGTCTCGGCCCGGCGCCGCCCGTCGATCCCCGCGCCCCCGAGGGCGGTCGCGAGACGCTCCGGACTCCCGAGCCCGCCGCCCCGGAGGGCGTTCCCCAGGGTCTTCCGGCGCTGGCCGAAGGCCGCCCGAACCACGCGCGTGAAGGCGGCCTCGTCGGCGACCGTCACGCGGGGGGCCGCCGCGAACGTCGCTCGCACCACCGCCGACTCGACCGCGGGCGGAGGCCGGAAGGCCGCCGGCGGCACGACCAGCAGCCGCGTCACCTCCGCCCAGCGCTGCCAGAAGACCGACAGCGCGCCGTACTCCCGCCCGCCGGGCGTCGCGGCGAGGCGCTCGGCGACCTCGCGCTGGAGCATGAGGACCGCCAGGTCAAGCGCCGCGCGGGCAGCGAGGAGCCGGTCGAGGATGGCCTTCGACGCGCTGTACGGAAGGTTGCCGACGACGAGCACCCGGCCGGCCGGCGCGGGACGAAGGGCGGGGAGCGCCTCGTAGGCGAAGGTACACGCGTCCGCCTGCCGGATCTCGACCCGGGCGGCCTCCGGCCAGTGCTGCGCCGCCGCGGCGAGCCGGTCCCGGAGCGCGGGATCGATCTCGAGCGCGAGGAGACGACCGGCCCGGGCAGCCAGGGCCCGCGTCAGCGCACCGGGACCGGCGCCGATCTCGCACACGAGGTCGGCGGGCGTCGCGCCGACGGCCTCCACGATGCGCGTTGCCACGCCAGGATCGGCCAGGAAGTGCTGGCCAAGCGCCCGGCGGCGGCCCGTGGCCCTGGGCGCGCCCCCGCGCGACCCGGCCGGGCCGCCGGTCACGAGACCGGGCCGGTCGCGGCCCGCCGGGCGCGGTGCTCCGCGAGGAGGGCAGCATGGACCGCGCGCACCTGGGCCGCGGTCTCTTCGGGCGCGCCGGAGTTGTCGACGACGAAGTGCGCGTGCCGCACCTTCTCGGCGAGCGACATCTGGCTGGCGATGCGCCGCTCGGCCTCCGCGCGGTCGAAGCCGTCCCGGCCCATGAGGCGCTCGAGCTGGAGGTCGCGCTCGGCGTAGACCAGGACCACGCGGTCCACGTGCGCCGCGGCGCCGACCTCAATGAGGAGCGGGATGTCGAGCACGACGACGCCGTCAAAGCCCTCGGCCGCCCAGGCGTCGAGGATCGCCTGTCGCCGCGCCATGATCGCGGGATGGGTGATCGCCTCGAGGACCTTGCGGCACGCGGGATCGGCGAAGACGAGGGCGCCGAGGCGCTTTCGGTCGAGCTGACCCGCGGGTCCCAGGACCTCCCGCCCGAATTCGGCGACGATGGCCCGCCAGGCCGGCTTGCCGGGCGCGACGACCTCGCGCGCGAGCAGGTCGGCGTCCACGACCCGGCAGCCCAGCTCCGCGAGCTGCCGGCTCACGGCAGACTTCCCCGACGCGATCCCGCCGGTGAGGCCCACGAGGAGAAACGCCCGCGATGCCGGCGACCCCGTCTCAGCGCCTCCGATCGTCACGCCCGTGCACCGTCAAGGCCGAGCTCGGGCTCGGACAGGCGGTCCCGCGACGTGATCCCGTCACTCGGCTCGCGGGCGACTTGCCTGTCCGTCTCCGGACGACGGTCTCCGGGAGGCCTTGCCCCGGTACTCGCCGAACAGAAACTCGATGAAACGGCTGACGGCCAGGACGTCCCGCTTGACGTTGGCCTCGGCGTAGTCCCGCCTCTCCACCTCGGCGAACGCTTCGACCGCCTCCCGCAGGTAGGCCCGAATTGCCCGATCCAGGAGCATTCCCGTCACCTCTCATTCGGCGAGATCGAGCACGTCTGGAACGACCGGCCCCCGCGCGCTTCACGAGAGGGGCTCAGCTCGGCAGTCGAAACTCGCCGCGCGCCACCGTGACGGCCGACCCGCCGACCTCGACCCGCTCGATCCCGTCCGGAGCGCCGTCGGCGCGGGCGAAGAGGACGCTCGGCCGGTGGATCTCGGCGCCCTGGCGGATCTCGATCTCCTCCCCGAAGGGGATCCGACCGTGGCGCGCCAGGTGGCAGGCGAGCGGGCCGGCGGCCGAGCCCGTGGCCGGATCCTCCTGCGTGCCGCCGCCGGGCGCGAAGGCGCGCGTCTTCCAGCGGCGCCCCGCGCCGGCAAAGCAGTTCGTCGTCACGCGCGGGTACAGGCGCGCCAGCGCCTGGAAGTCCGGCTGGAGCGCGGCGACCTCGCGCTCGTCACCGAGCGCCACGAAGACGTGCCGCGGGCCGGTGTCGTAGAGCTCCACGGGGAGCGTGGCGCGTGGGACTCCGAGCGCGCGGAGGAGCGCGGCAGGGTCCTGAACCGCCTCGATCCGGGGCAGTGGCTGGACCATCCGGCCGAAGACGATCCGCGGCCCGTCCCGCTCGAGCCGGACGGGCACGGGCCCGACCCCCGTCTCGAGGACGATCTCCGGAAGCTGGAGCGGCGCCGCCAGGACGAAGGCGGTCCCCAGGACCGGGTGCCCAGCGAAGGGGAGCTCGTGACGCGGGGTGAAGATCCGGATGCGGACGTGGCCGGTCCCCCGGGCCAGGTAGCAGAACACGGTCTCCGAGAGATGCATCTCGCGCGCGAGCGGCTGGAGGAGCGCCTCCGGGATGCCGCGAGCGTCCGTGAAGACGGCGAGGGGGTTGCCCTCGAGCGGGCGATCGGTGAAGACGTCGCAGATCACGTAACGGAACTCAGGCATCACATTCCCTCAAGAACCCTTGACCAGCCAATGGTGCTACCGATGAACCAGGTCCCATCGACCGCGAGGACGCCAAGATGCGACGGTCTCGGTCGCGCCCTAGACCTCGGCCCAGTCGCGGCCCTCCTTGACGTCGACCCGCAGGGGCACGGTGAGCGTCACGACGGCCTCCATGACCTCGGGCAGCTGCTCGCGCACGGCCGCCGTCTCGGCCTCCGGCACCTCGAGGAGAAGCTCGTCGTGGACCTGCAGCAGCATACGGCTCCGGAGCCCCCGCGCGGCGAGCGCCGGGGCCAGGCGCACCATCGCCAGCTTGATGATGTCGGACGCGGTGCCCTGGATCGGCGCGTTGGCCGCCATCCGCTCGGCGGCGCCCCGCGCCGCGGGATTCCGTGCGCCGAGCTCCGGCAGATAGCGGCGCCGCCCGAGAAGGGTCGTGACGTACCCTTGCGCCCGACCCTCCGCCACCACGCGGTCGATGTAGGCCCGGACGCGGGGGTGACTCGCGAAGTAGTCGTCGATGAATCGCTGGGCGTCGGCCCGGCCGATCGACACGGCCTGGGAGAGTCCGAATCCCGAGAGGCCATAGAGGATCCCGAAGTTGACGACCTTGGCCAGGCGCCGCATCTCGGACGTGACCGCCCTGGGCGCCACTCCCATGATCTGCGCGGCGGTCCGCGTGTGAATGTCCTCCCCCCGCTGGAAGGCCTCGACCAGCGCCGGCTCCTCCGAGAAGTGCGCGAGAATCCGGAGCTCGATCTGCGAGTAGTCCGCCGCCACGAAGCGCCAACCCTCCTCGGGGATGAACGCCTGGCGGATGCGCCGCCCGAGCTCGGTCCGAATGGGGATGTTCTGGAGGTTCGGATTCGAGGACGACAGCCGTCCCGTCGCCGCGACCAGCTGGTTGAACGAGGTGTGGATGCGGCCCGTACGCGGGTGAATGAGCGCGGGGAGCGCGTCGGCGTACGTGCCCTTGAGCTTGGCGAGCTGGCGGTATTCCAGGATCTTCCCCGGCAACGCGTGCCCGAGCGCGAGCTCCTCGAGCACGTCCACGTCGGTCGAGTAGCCGGTCTTCGTCCGCTTGACGGGCGGAAGCCTCAGCTTCTCGAAGAGCACGACTGCGAGCTGCTTCGGGGAGTTCGGGTTGACGGCCTCGCCGGCGAGCTGGTGGATCTCTCGGAGGAGCGCGTCGAGCTGCGTGTCGAGCTCCTTCGTGAGCTGTCCGAGACGCTCGGGATCGACCCGAATCCCGACTCGCTCCATGTCGGCCAGGACGGGGACGAGCGGGACCTCGAGCGTCTCGTAGAGCCGCTCGAGCCCGTGCTCCCGGAGGAGCGGCGCCTGGGACTGGGCGAGCCGCCACACCCCCTCGGCCCGCGCGCCGGTCCAGGCGGCAACGTGCGCGGGATCGGCGTCGCTCGCCGGCGCGCCCTCGAGGAGGGTCTCGAGCGCGCCCGGCACGGAAGAGCCGCCGGCCTCGGCGCACAGCTGGTCGAGCGGATAGCCGCTCCGGCCCGAGTTGAGAAGGTACGCGGCGATCGCCGTGTCGTCGAGGGTGCCCGCGCCCAGCGTGGCACCGGCGCCGCGCGCCCAGCCGACGAGCACCTTCGTGTCGTGCCCCACCAGGCGCACGCCGGCGGGAGGCTCCGGCCAGCCCACGTGGTAGACGGCGCCCGCCTCCGGCGCGTACGCCGCCACGCCGTGGAGGGTGAGGTCGGGCGCGCTCCCCCCGAGGACGGGCTCCACGGCGAGGCGCCCGCCGGCCCGGGCCAGGAACTCGCGCCACCCCGCCCGGTCGACCAGCGGCACGGTCCCGGCGGGCAGGGTCACGGCGCGCGCCGGCACCTGGCGGAGAAGCGTCGTGAACTCGAGCTCGGTCCAGAGCGCGCGGAGGCGCTCCCACTCGGGCTCCCGGACGCGGAAGCGCTCCAGGTCGAACTCGATGGGCAGCGCGCCCTCGAGGACGGCCAGCTGACGCGAGAGGAAGGCTTGATCCCGGTTCCGCGCGAGCGTCTCGCGGAGCTTCGGGCCGGTGACGACCGCAAGATTCGCGTAGAGAGCCTCGAGGCTCCCGAATTCCCGCAGGAGCTTCTGGGCGGTCACCTCCCCCACCCCGGGCACCCCTGGGATGTTGTCGATCGAGTCGCCCATCAGCGCGAGGATGTCAGGGATGCGCACCGGCGGGACGCCCCAGCGCTCCTCGACCTTCGCGGCGTCGTAGAGGACGCGCTCCCCGGTCCGGCCGAGGACCGAGAGCACCATGACGCGCTGGTCCACGAGCTGGAGGGCGTCCTTGTCCGCCGTGACCAGCACCAGCTCGATCGCCGTCTCGTGGAGCCGGCGCGCGGCGGTCGCCAGGATGTCGTCAGCCTCGTATCCCGGCAACTCGAGGAGCGGCAGGCCGAGCGCCTCGAACGAGCGCCGCACCCACGGGATCTGCTCGACGAGGTCCTTCGGCATCCCGGGGCGCTGGAGCTTGTAGGCTTCGAACTGCTGGTGCCGGACAGTCGGACCCGGCGCGTCCCAGGCGATCCCCAGGTAGCTCGGCCGGTCCTCGCGCAGAAGTTTCCAGAGCATCATGGTCATCCCGAGCGTCGCGTTGGTCGGCAGCCCGCGCGACGTCGACAGATGACCGATGGCGTGATAGGCGCGATAGAGGTAGGACGGGCCGTCGACGAGGTAGAAGCGCTCGGACGCGGGTTCGCTCACGCCTCTCCTCCCACGGCCCCCTCGACCCCCACGACCCGAAAATACTCCGCGCGCACGAACTCCGCCACCTCGCGGTGGCGCGCGAGGAGCGCCCGGCCGCCGTCCTGGCCTGCCTCCCGCGCGAGCCGCGCGAGCACGTGACCCGTCGTGGGGAGACAGTCGGGCGGGCGCGCCTGGCCGAGACGGAGCGACCGGAGGAGCCGGCGGAGGAATTCGAACGCCTCCAGGAGCCCGCGGGCGGTGGCGTCGGGCAGGAGACCGAGCGCGCCCAGGCGCTCGAGCGCGAGCCGCGTCGACGGGGTTCGGAGCGTCCCGTGGCGCACGCCGTGGGTCAACTGGAGGACCTGGACGAGGAACTCGATGTCCACGAGCCCGCCCGTGCCGAACTTCAGGTGGACGCGGCCGGGCCCCTCGCGCCCAAGCTCCACCTCCATGCGCGTCCGGACGCGGTGGATCTCCGCGCGCTCCCCGTCCGAGAGCCCCGGGCCAAAGACGCGCGCGCGGCGGAGCGCCATGAACCGTCGCGCGAGCGCGGGATCGCCGAGGATCGGGCGGGCGCGCACGAGCGCCTGGCGCTCCCACAGCGCCGCCTCCTCCCCCAGGTAGCGGTCGAGGCTGTCCAGGGCATGGGCGAGCGCGGTCGCCTTGCCGCCCTGGCGGAGTCGGAGATCCACCCGGAACACCTGGCCCGTGCGCGTGATCGCGGTGAGGAACGTATAGAGGTGGTCGACGACGCGGTCGAAGTAGACGTGGACCTCCGGGCTGGTCTCGCTGGGCCCACCGTACAGGACGACCAGGTCCAGGTCGGACCCGTAGTCGAGCTCGCGGCCCCCGAGCTTGCCCATGCCGACGACGAGCGCGGGCACGGGTCGTCCGCCGATCAGGGGCTCGCCCAGCTCGGCGCGAACCCGGGCGAGGGCCTGCTCCCAGGCGATGGCGAGACACGCTTCGGCCAGCTCCCCGAGCGCCCACGCGACCCGGGTCGACCGTTCACCGAGCACGACGTCGCGCCAGGCGATCTCGACCTCCTCCCGCTGCTTGAACAGCCGGAGCCGGTCGGTATCATCCCCCCCCGGGGGGGCGAAGCCACGGAACGCCGCCCGGAGGAGGCGCGCGGACCGGGGCGCCGCCCCGGCCGCCGAGCCCAGGGCGTCGAGCAGCTCTGGCCGCGAGATCAGCGTCTGCGCGAGCCGCTCCGACCGCGTGAAAAACGTGAGCACCCCGCCGAGGAGCGCCGGCGTCGAGGCCAGCCGCGCGAGGTAGGCCGTCCGCGGCCCGGCCGTGGCGACGAAGCGCTCGAGCGCATCGAGGGCCGCGTCGGGATCCGGCACCGTCCCGAGTGCGGCGAGCGTGGCGGGGAGCAGCGTGCGGAGCGCGGTCCGGACCGCCGGGGGGACGGCCACCAGGGCCGGCCCTTCCCACAGGAGCCGGAGGTTCTGCCGCGCACGCTCGGGATCGGCGAAACCGACCCTCGCGACCGCCGCCGCGTCCCACGGCGGCGCCACCGGCCCCTCGTGCCCCGGCGTGTCGAAGAACCCCTCGAACGCGGTGCGGACCGTCCGGCGCGTCCGGTCGTAGTCGAGGAGGAACGTCCGCGCGGCGACCTCCCGGTCCCCCGTGTATCCGAGGCGGCGTGCCAGCTTCGCGAGTTCCTCGGGATCGGCGGGCAGCGTATGCGTCTGCAGGGCGTGGAGGATCTGGAGCCGGTGCTCGATCGTCCGCAGGAAGACGTAGGCACGGGCGAGCCGTCCCGACTCCTCCCAGGAGAGGTACCCGCGCTCGGCGAGCCGGTGAAGGGCCCGCAGGCTGTTCCGTTCGCGGAGCCAGGGGTCCTGTCCCCCGTAGAGGAGCTGGAGCGCCTGGATGTGGAACTCGATGTCGCGGATCCCACCCACGCCGAGCTTGACGTGACGCTCTTGCTGGCCGCGCGCGCGCAGACGCCGGTCGATTCGGTTCTTCATGGCCCGGATCTCGCCCAGCGCCTCGCGCTCCTGTCCAGGACGATAGACGATCGCGCGTGACAGATCGAGGAACGCCTGCCCGACCCGCTCGTCCCCGGCCGCCACCCGCGCCTTGATCAGCGCCTGCCGCTCCCAGAGGGCCCCGCGCGTCGCATGGTAGGCGCGGTACGCGGAGAGCGGGAGCGCCAGAGGACCGCCGGCGCCCTCCGGCCGGAGCCGGAGGTCGACCCGGTACACCGTGCCCTCCTCCGTCATCGCGGTCAGCGCGCCGACCAGCTGCTCAGCCAGGCGCGCGAAGTACGTCCGGCTCGACACGACCTCCGGGCCGTCCGTCTCACCCTCGGCCTCGTACACGAAGCAGAGGTCGATGTCGGACGAGTAGTTGAGCTCGCTGCCCCCGTGCTTGCCCAGCGCGATCACCGCGAACCCGGTGGGTGTCCGGCGGCCGTCGGCGGCGACGTGTCCCGGCCGGCCGTACCGTTCGAGGACCGCCGGCTCCACCATCGCCAGGGCCTGCGCCAGACACGCGTCGGCGAGCTCCGACAGCTCCTGAGTGGTCGTCACGAGATCCGCGTCCCCGAGCAGGTCCCGGAGGCCGATCCGACACAGCTCGCGGCGCTTCACCCGCCGCAGCGCGTTGAACCGCGCCTCCCCGGTCCGGAAGGGACGACAGGCGCCGGCCACCTCGGCGCGCATCGCCTCGCGAGAGCGCGTCGTCATGACGCGAGGGTCGAGGAGCCACGGGACGATCTGCGGGGAGCGGATCAGCGCGTCGGTCAGGAACTGACTCGTCGCGGCAAGCGTCGTCAGGATCGGGATGGCCTCCGGATGGGTAGCGAGCAGGGCATAGAAGCCACGCCGGTCGAGCGCCGTCGCGGCAAGACGCTCGAGGTTGTTGAGCGCCATGTCGGGATCGGCGGAGGCACCCAGGTGGTGGAGAAGCCGCGGCAGGAGCGGCGCCAGTTGGTCGCGCACCTCGGGCGTCTCGGCGAGCCGGCGGAGGTTCGCCAGCGCGCCGGCAGGGTCAAGGAAACCCAGGCGCCCGAGCGCCTCGAGGCAGGCGGGCAGCGGCACCGCCGGGTCAAGGAAGTCGGCGGCGGTCGGTAGCGCCGCGGGCCCGGAGCGCTCCGTCAGCACGCCACCATTCCCCGCGCTCGGGCCGGGCCAGGGCACCGGGGTCGCGCGACCGCCACTTCTACCAGGCGCGCGCGACCGCGGGCGGGTGGGGGGCTAGATCGCGTCTTCGCCCCGCTCGCCCGTCCGGATGCGCACAGCCTCCTCCACGGGCAGGACGAAGACCTTGCCGTCACCGATCGAGCCCGTTTTGGCGGCCGCGATGATCGTCTCCACCACCTTCGCTACGAGCTGGTCGGCGACCACGAGCTCCACCTTGACCTTGGGGAGGAAGTCGATCGTGTACTCCGAGCCGCGGTAGAGCTCGGTGTGCCCCTTCTGGCGCCCGAAGCCCCGGACCTCCATGACCGTCATGCCGATGACGCCGATCTCGGTGAGCGCTTCCTTGACGTCATCGAGCTTGAACGGCTTGATGATGGCCTCGATCTTCTTCATGCGTGCCTCCGGGCCTTGCGAATAGCCCTCCGGTAGCAGGTGACATACGACTCGGCCGAGGCGTCCCACGAGAAGTCGGCCGCCATGGCGTTTGCGACGAGGCGACGCCAGGCCGCCGGCTCAGCGTGCGCCGTGAACGCGCGTGCGAGCGCCGTGGCGCAGGCGTCGGCCGACAGCTCGTCGAAGAGGAATCCGGTGCCGTCGCCGGTCGTCCCGTCCCAGGGCCGCACCGTGTCGGTAAGACCCCCGGTCCGCCGGACCACGGGCACGGTCCCGTAGCGCAGCGCGATGAGCTGGCCGAGCCCGCAGGGCTCGTAGCGCGACGGCATGAGGAACACGTCCGCCCCCGCGTAGATCCGCCGGGCGAGGCGGTCGTCGAAGCCGATGCGCACGGCGACCGACCCCGGATGGTCCCGCGCCAGCTCGCCGAGCAGCCGCTCGAGAGGCTCCTCGCCGGCCCCGAGCACGACCAGCTGGCCCCCGGCCGCCAGGATGGCGGGGACCGCCTCGGCGACCAGGTCGAGCCCCTTCTGCGCCGCCAGGCGGCTTACCACGCCGACGAGGGGCGTCCGCCGCCCGGAGTCGGGGAGCTTCATCTCGTCCCGGAGCGCTGCCGTGCACGCGGCCTTGCCGCCCGGGTCGTCGCGGTCGAACCGCTTCGGGATATCGGCATCGGTGGCCGGGTTCCAGCTCTCGATGTCGAGACCGTTCAGGATCCCGAGCAGGTCCGCGCTCCGCTCGCGAAGCACGCCGTCCATTCGCTCCCCGAACGCAGGAGTCTGGATCTCCCGCGCGTAGGTCGGGCTCACCGTGGTCAGCATGTCCGCGAACACGAGGCCCCCCTTGAGGAGCGAGAGGTGCCCGTAGAACTCGAGGCCGGCGGGGGTGAAGAGGTCCCAGCCGAGTCCCGTCATCGGCAGGTCGTAGTGCCAAAACACGCCCTGATAGGCGAGGTTGTGGGCCGTGAAAACCGTCGCCACGTCCGCATACGCCGGAGTGTCGCGGTAGAGCGTCTCGAGGTACACGGGGATCAGCCCGGCCTGCCAGTCGTTCGCGTGAACGATCTGAGGCATCCACCCGAGGGCCGGCAGGGCCGTGAGAACGCTCCGGCAGAAGAAGACGAAGCGCTCGCAGTCGTCGCTCGCCCCGTAGAGCGCCGGACGATCGTAGTACCCGTCATGGGCCACGAAATAGACGGGCACCTGGCCGCCGAGGCGGCCCTCTAGGAGCGCCCCCTCGACGGTACGGTCGCCGATCGGCACCGCCACCCGGGGTACGGCGACCCGGAGCCGGCCGGTGATCGCCTCGACGCCCCGGTAGAGGGGCATCACCACGCGGACGTCGTGGCCGAGCCGCGCGAGCGCCGGCGGCAGCGCCCCCGCCACGTCGGCCAGGCCCCCCGTCTTCGCGAACGGCGCGACCTCGGCCGCGACGTAGAGGATGCGGAGCCGCTCGCGCGCGGGCCGGGAAGTGTGTCCCGGGGCAGGACGGGCGGTCGGGCTCACTGCTCGACGATCGGGTACACCAGCGCCGTCACGTGCGAGCTGATGCGCTTGAGGTTCGTGAGCACGTCCAGGTGGATCTCCGAGGTCTCCACGGACTCCGCCAGCCCCGCCCGGAGGCGGTCGATGTGGGACTGCCGGAGATCCCGCTCGCGCTGGCGGATCACGGGTCGCTGCTCGAGAACCTCCTGGGCCAGGGCGCGGTCGCCGGCCGTGAAGGCCACGACCGCCCGCTCGAAGTTCTTCGAGACGAGCGCGTGGAAGTCCATGAGCTCCGCCTCGCCGGGCTCGGAGAAGCGGCGGCCCTGGTAGAGCTTCTTCCGGGCGAGCTCCATGAGGTTCTTGTCGATGATGTCGCCGATGTTCTCGAGATTGCCGATGAACCCGAGGAGCGCGATCTCCCGGCGCGCGAGGTCCTCGGTCATGATCTGGCGGTCCAGCCTGGTGAGGTACAGTTTGACCTCCCGCTCGAGATAGTCCACCTGGTCGTCGCGCCGCACCACTTCCTCGAGGAGCTCCTGGCTCCCGCTCCGAAACACGGCGGCGGCGTCCCGCAGCATCCCCTGGACGATGTCCGCCATCCGCGACGCCTCGCGGGAGGCCTGACCGATCGCAAGGCTTGGCTGCTCCATGAACCGTGCGTCCAGGTAGCGCGTGCCGAAGCGCTGCTCCGTCTCGGGCCGGTCCGGCACGGCCGCGATGATCAACCGGGCGGCGAGGGGCTGGAAGGGAAGGAACAGGAGCGAGATCGCCACGTTGAAGAAAGTGTGAGCATTGGCGATCTGGCGCGCGGGGTCCGCCGCGCTGGCGGCCACGAGCCCGACGAACGGGTCGAGGAACGGGAGCACGATCGCCACCCCGAGCAGCTTGAAGCCCACGTGGGCGACGGCGACCCGCCGCGCCTCCGTCGAGGAGCCGAGGGAGGCGGTGAGCGCCGTCACACAGGTGCCGATGTTGGCGCCCAGGACGAGCGGAAGCGCGCCGGGCAGGGTGAGGAGCCCGTGCGTGGCCAGCGCGATCACGAGCCCGATCGTGGCCGCCGAGGACGCGACCAGGGCGGCGAAGGCCGCGGAGGCGGCGACCCCGAGGATCGGCGTCTCGGCGAAGGCGAGCAGCGCCTGCGTGAGGATGACGTTGTCCTTGAGGGGCTCCATGCCCTCGATCATCAGCTTCAGCCCAAGGAAGATCAGCCCGAAGCCGAGGACGGCGTGCCCCAGGTCCTTGAAGAGCCGCCGCTTGCCGAGGAAGGCCGTCGCGAACCCGACCCCGACGAAGAGCAGCGCGTAGTCGTAGATGTGGAAGGCCAGCAGCTGGACGGTGAACGTCGTCCCGATGTCGGCGCCCAGGATGATGCCCATTGCCTGGTGGAGGGAGAGGAGCCCGGCCTGCACGAACCCGATCACCATGATCGTGGTCGCAGTCGACGACTGGATGAGGGCGGTCGCTCCGGCGCCGGTCAGGAGGGCCGCGAACCGGTTCGCCGTCAGGTGGGTCAGCACCTGACGGAGACGGGCGCCCGCCAGGCGCTGGAGCCCGTCCCCGGTGTGCTGCATCCCGTAGAGGAGCAGCGCCATCCCGCCCAGCAGGACGATCAGGAGACGCGAGGTCACGGGGTCGCCGTGCCCGCCTTCGCCGCGGCCAGGTGGCTCGGATCGTTGAGGTCGAGGTCCCAGGTGGACTCGCCGTGGCGGACCAGCCAGCACTCCATCGGGGCGCTTACGCCCGCGGTACGCGATCCCGGAATGCGCGGAGGCGGCGCAACGTCGTCTCCCGTCCCAGGTCGGCCATCATCGAGAAGAGTGGAGGGCTCGCGGTCTCGCCCGTCAGCGCCAGGCGGATCGGCTGCGCGAGGTCGACAAGCTTCACGCCAAGCTCACTCGCCAGCTGGCGGCACGCCCCTTCGAGCTCGGTCTCGGTCCAGAGCTCGAGGGTGGCCAGGCGAGCGAGGAGTCGGTCCAGGCGTGGCCCGAGCGCGGGGGTCACCAGCTTGCCGAACGCGGTCGGGGCGTACTCCGTCGGGTCCTCGAAGTAGAAGCGCGCCCTCGGCACCATGAGGCCGAGCGTGCTGACGCGCGTGGTCAGATTGACCACTGCACTCTCGACCAGCCGCGTCGGAGGGCTCACGATTCCGGCGGTCTCCAAGTGGCCGGTGAATCTTTCGACCTGACGTTTCCGACCCTCCGGATCCTCCAGAAGCCGCTTCATCCAGACCTGGTTCAGCCACTCGAGCTTGGTCCGGTCGAAGATCGCCGGTGTGGCGCCGACCTGTCGGAGGTCGAACAGCTGGATCAACTCCTCCCGCGTGAACACCTCCTGGTCCCCGTGGGCCCAGCCGAGCCGGGCGAGGTAGTTCACCATCGCCTCGGGCAGGAAGCCCTCGTCCCGGAACGCGAGGACGGACGTCGCCCCGTGACGCTTGGACAGGCGCTTCCGGTCCGGGCCGAGAATCATGGGGATGTGCGCGAACACCGGCCGCGGGTAGCCGAGCGCCTCGTAGCAAAGGATCTGCTTCGGCGTGTTCGAGAGGTGGTCGTTGCCTCGGATCACGTGCGTGATCTTCGTGGTCACGTCGTCGACGACCACGCAGAAGTTGTAGGTCGGCGTCCCGTTCGATCGGACGAGGATCCAGTCGTCGAGCGTCGCGCGGTCGAACGTGACGTCCCCGTGAATCAGGTCGGGTACGACCGTCGTGCCCGTGTCCGGGATCCGGAGCCGAAGCGCGGCGGGGACGCCAGGACGCGGCGGGGCGTCGCGGCACCGGCCGTCGTAGCGGAAGGTCTCCCCGCGCGCCTGGGCGGCCGCGCGCCGCGCCTCCAGCTCCTCCGGCGTGCAGTAGCACCGGTAGGCCCGGCCCTCGGTGAGGAGTCGCTCGGCGTGGATCCGGTAGATCTCGAGCCGGCTCGTCTGCCGGAAGTACCCCCGGTACGTTCCGCCGTCCTCCGGGCCCTCCTGATCCCAGTCGAGCCCGAGCCAGGTCATGGCGTCGAGGATCTGGTGGATCGCCTCGTCCGTCGACCGGTCGCGGTCGGTGTCCTCGATGCGGAGGAGAAAGGCACCGCCGTGATGGCGGGCGAAGAGCCTGTTGAAGAGCGCCGTCCGCGCGCCTCCGACATGGAGGTGCCCGGTCGGGCTCGGCGCGAAGCGTACGCGAACGGATTCGGTCATCGCGGCACGATATTAGAGGAAGTCGGGCCCTGGCCTCAAGGAAGCTGAGCCCCGGCTCGCCGGGCAGCGCTTGGGGCCGCCGAGGGCCGCGGCGCGTCAGTAGCGGGCGAAGAGCCGCCCCCAGCCAGTGTCCGCGAAGGCCCGGATGCGCCCCAGGCCCACCGTCGGATACCAGAGGAGGTCATGGTAGACGTTCGAGGCGAACGGGGCCCAGACCACCAGGGGTGAGTGGAGCAGAAGCCGCTTGAGCGGCCGCAGCGGGCCCTTCCGGATCAACTGGTCCCCCCAGATCACGAGGCTCCGCGAGGTCTGACAGTGGAAGTTCACATCGGCCACGTCGTCGCCGACCAGCTCGATCTCCCGGGGGTCGGCCACGCCGAGCCCCCGCTCGTGAGCCATCCGGAGATAAGGGATGGCGAGCGGGTCGTAGCCCATGAGGCGCGCCGCGATCGCGTCAATCGCCACCGAGTCGGCCGAGGCGAGTATGAGGTTCCCCTCGCGCGGAAGCATCGTGCGCGGACCCGCCCCGTCGCCCACCACGGTGCCGTCCATGACGGCGAACACGGCCGGGTGAAGCTCCCGCTGCATGTAGAGCAGATCGACCAGGACCTCGTGGATGAACTCGTGCGCGTAGTGACGGACCTCCTTCAGGAGCCCGCCGAACGCGTTCTTGACCGCGCCGGTCGTCGTGGAGTGCCCGTGCGTCTTCACCGTCGGCAGGTGGAGCACGCTCGCCCCGACGTACATCTTGGGGATCTCGATCCCCTCTGGAAAGATGCGGTTCAGCTTGAGCAGCGGGCTCTTGAAGCGGTAGACGATCCACTCGACCTCGGGCAACGGGATGAAGGGCAAGCCGTGGCGGTCCAGGATCGGCCCCCACTTGTTGGCGACGAGGCCCTTGCGCGGGTTGGTGACGACGGTTTTGTTCTCGACCGGGTGGATCCGCTCCGGCCGGTACCCATCCTCGAGCAGCGCCCGGACCACGCCGTCGAGCTGCCACGGCTGCGTCGAGCACGCGGGAAAGTACTTGGTCCACGAGAGGTTCAGCTTGAGGAGAAGCTCTCCGTCGCGCGGCAGGACGGCCTCGTAGTCGCAGAGCCGCATGAGACGGCCGTAGTCGGCGACGACGCTGTCGGGGGTGGTGCGGAGGACCGCAACCCGGGCGGACATGGACGGAATTCTACCACCGCCCGCCCCGGACTCGGGACGGAGGTGGCGGAGCCCGCCGCCGGCGCTATGATCGTGAGAATCGGCCCCCGGAGAGCGCGCGGTCCCGTTGCGTCCGGGAGGTCCTGGACGCCATGAAGCAACTGGTCCGCGAGGGGATGACGATGCTCGTCGTGACCCACGAGATGGGCTTCGCGCGCGAGGTCGCCCACCGGGTCGTCTTCATGGACGAGGGGCGCATCGTCGAGGTGGGATCGCCTCGGGAGATCTTCGACCGGCCGCAGAGCGCGCGCACCCAGACCTTCCTGAGCAAGATCCTCTGACCCGCGGCCGCGGGGCGGCGGCGACCGGGCACTTCAAAAAGCCCGGAGCGCCTTCTGAGGACAACGTCCAGGGCCACCGGGCCTGGGCGGCCGAGCTCGCCGGTGTGGTGTCCCCTTCTGAGCGATCCTGCCCGGGAGGCCGCGCGCGCCAACGAGGCCCTCAACGAGGCCGACACCCGGACGTTTCGTGCGACGTCGTCAATCGGGTGGCTCGTGGGCGCGCTTTTCGATACGGTCGGTCTTCGGGATGGTCGTGCCCTGCGTCGCCCGCGACGGCCGTGCGGAGACGTGCATCGCCCAGGCGGGCGACGCTACCGTGCCACGTAGAGGATGAGGACGACCGTCACACCCCAGAGCCCGATGTCGAGGAGCAGCGCCCGGTCGGTCAGCAGGTGCTCGGACGGGTTCCCGCCCAGCTCGCGGCGATAGAGAAGGTACAGGTAGCGGAAGATGCCGTAAAGCACGAACGGGATCGTGAGCGGCAGCAGCGAGGTCCCGAGCCGCGCCTGCGTCTCGGGCGCCACCGTGTAGAGGGCGTACGCCATCAGCGTCGAGGCCGTCACGACCGCGATCATCTGGTCCAGCAGCTGCGGCGAGTACTCCGACAGGATCGGTCGATGGTCCGCCGCGCCCCCCTCGAGTGCGATCAGCTCGTGCCGCCGCTTGCCGAAGGTCAAGAACAACGCAAGCAAGCTCGTGCACAGCAGGAACCAGTGGGAGAAGTCGATGTCGAGCACCACCACCCCCGCCAGGGCGCGCAGCACGAAGCCGGCGGCGACGACCAGGGTGTCCACGATGACCACGTGCTTGAGCCCGATCGAATACGCCGTGAGCAAAGCGACGTACCCAACGGCCACCACCCCGAATCGGGCCGACAGCCAGAACCCCACCGCCGAGGTCCCGACCAGGAGGGCCACCCCCGCCGCGAGGGCCACCCGAGCGGGGAGGCGGCCGGACGCGACGGGGCGGTAACGCTTCCGGGGGTGGGCCCGGTCGCGCTCGGCGTCCATCACGTCGTTGATGAGGTAGATGCCCCCGGAGAGCAGGCAGAAGAGCACAAATGCCAGCGCCGACCGGGCAACCAGCGCAGGCTGCTGGAGGCTCTGGGAGAAGATCAGGCCCGCGAAGACCAGAAGGTTCTTGGTCCATTGACGCGGTCTGAGCGAGGCGACGAGAGCGCCGAACACCCCGAGAGGCTCTCCTAGCCCATGCCGGTGTCGCGCAGGTGCTCGATCACGCGCTTGAGCGTCTCGTCGAGCGACACGCGGGGCCGGTACCCGGCGACACGCTCCGCCTTCCGGATGTCCGGAACGCGCCGCCGAAGATCCTCGAACCCCGGCTGATACGCCTCCTCGTAGGGGACCAGCACGATCGGCGAGTCGCTGCTCGCCAGCGCTCGCACGCGCTCGGCGAGCGCCCCGATCGTCAGCTCGTGCGTGGTCCCCACGTTGAACACCTCGCCGACCGCGTCGGGGGCGAGCGAGAGCGCGATCGTCGCGCGCACGGTGTCTTCCACGTCCGTGAAGCACCGGGACTGGCGCCCATCGCCGTAGACCGTGATCGGACCCCCGTCGAGAGCCTGGCGGACGAAGCGCGGGACCACCATGCCATACCGCCCCGTCTGGCGCGGTCCGATCGTGTTGAAGAATCGGACGATCGTCACGGGCAGCTGGTACTCTCGGTGGTACGCCAGCCCCAGGAACTCGTCGATCGCCTTCGAGCAAGCGTAGCTCCAGCGGCTCTTCGTTGTCGGGCCGAGCACCCGGTCGTCGTCCTCGGAGAGGGGCACGCGATCGTTCTTGCCGTAGACCTCGGACGTGGAGGCCAAAACCACGCGGGGGCGCCCCTCGCGAGCCGCCCGAAGGACCATCTCGGTGCCCACGATGTTCGTCTCGATGGTTTCCACCGGCCGATCGAGGATCAGCCGCACGCCTACCGCCGCCGCCAGGTGGTAGACGACGTCGGTCCCGGCCACGAGCTCCTGCACGACGGTCGCGTCCGTGACCGAGCCCGTCTTCAGCTCGAGGCGAGGATGCCCCTTCACGGCCGCCAGGTTCTCGATTCGCCCCGTCGAGAGGTCGTCCAGGACGACCACCTCGTGGCCGGCGGCCAGCAACGCCTCAGCGAGATGCGACCCGATGAACCCGGCCCCGCCCGTGATCAGCGCCCGCACGCGCGGCCTCGGGCCGGTCAGAGCCGGACGACCCCGGTCCGGTCCACCCTGACGTCGCGCGTGGCGTTCCGCGTGTCGAAGACGAGCCGGGCGTGCGCCACGAGCCACACGTAGTCGACGCTCTCGTGGTCCGTGTGGATCACGACGCAGTCGGCGGCCGCGACCACGTCCCGCCCGAGTGGCACGGACTCGAGCTCTCGCGTCCCCAGGCGCAGGCGTGGCACGAAGGGATCATGATACGAGACGTCGAGGCCGCGCGCCTCGAGGAGCTCGAGGATCTTCAACGCGGACGAGTTGCGGATGTCGCCCACGTTCCGCTTGAAGCTGACGCCGAGCAGGAGCACCCGGCGGCCGCGGACGTCCCCGCCCCCCTGCGCGAGGATCCGCGCGAGCTCTCCGCGACGAAGTAGGGCATGTTCGTATTGATCTCGACCGCCCGCGTGATGAAGCCCGAGTAGCGTAGCCGAGCCCGGCCACGTCAACTGCCGCAGTCCCATCGGTCAGGCGCGCTCGCAGCGGCTCGAGGGGCGCCGTATCCGTCATCGTCGCGCCATTATTGACGGTGCCTCACGGGGTGTCAAGGAACCGCGCGCCCACCGCGCCCCATGCGAGCATCGACTTCCTTCGCTCGCTCCTGTGAGGCAGGGAGACTCGCGGGGCCACCGACTCGCTGACCCGCCGCCACGCGCCGGGCTCCCCTGGTTTCGAGCGGCCTACGGCGCTACCCTGACCCTGCCTGCACGGGGCCCACCTGGTAGATGGAGAAGGGAGTGTCCGACGTCTTGCATCTGCTGAACAAGCATCAGCGCCCGAGCGACAACCCTGCGCTCCAGGGCAAACGGGTCGCCGAGCTTGTGGGCTTTGCAGGAAGGGGGACGGGATGAGTGATGCCAAGTCCCGCCTGGTCCGCGTGGGCTCTGTCGACGAGCTGAAGGCGAATGGCTGCCTGGTCGTCAGCGCCGGTCGCCATGGCGTCGCCGTCTTCTGGCACGAAGGCCGGACATGGGCGGTGGACAACCGTTGCCCGCATATGGGTTTTCCCCTCAGCCGAGGAACGGTGCGCGACGGGTTGTTGACCTGCCATTGGCATCACGCCCGGTTCGACCTGGCCTCGGGCGGGACCCTGGATCCCTTCGCGGGGGACGTGCGGCCCTATCCGACGGTCATCGAAGGCGGCGACGTGTTCGTCGAGGTCAGCCAGGACGGTGACTTGGCTGCGCAGTGGTGGCGCCGACTCGAGCAGGGGCTGGAAGACCAGCTCGCACTCGCCCTGGCCAAGGCGGCCCTCGCCCTCTTCGCCGGGGGTGCCGAGTCACGGGAAATCGTGCGCGTGGGAGCCCGCTTCGGCGCCCGCTACCGCGCGGCCGGCTGGGGCCCTGGCCTGAGCATCCTGACGGCGATGGCGAATGTCCTGCCGGCGCTCGGCGCGGACGAGCGGCCGCTCGCGCTCTTCCACGGTCTCGTGCGGGTGGCTGAGGACTGCGCCGGGAGGCCGCCGCGCTTCGCTCTCGACCCGCTGCCCACGACCCGCCTACCGGCAGCTCGGCTGAAAGCCTGGTTCCGGGATGCCGTCGAGGTGCGGGACGCCGACGGCGCCGAGCGGGCGCTCCGCACGGCCATCGAGGCGGCCCCGCCGGCGGCCGCGGCCGATCTTCTCTTCGCGGCCGTCACCGACCACTACTTCGTCGACGCGGGCCACACGCTGGACTTCATCGTCAAGGCCTTCGAGCTCCTGGATCATCTCGACTGGACCGAGGCGCCGGCGATCCTGCCGAGCCTCGTCGGCGGCCTGTGTCGCGCCGAGCGGAGCGAGGAGCGGAGCGCGTGGCGACGGCCGATCGACTTGACCGCCCTGCTCGAGCCCGCCTTCGAGACACTCGAGGCAGTCATCGGGGCTGAGGCGAGCCGCGGAGCACCGCTGCGCGCCGGTGAGTTCGACGAGCTCGTGGCGGTGCTGCTGGGAGACGAGCCCCAGTCCATCGTCGAGGCGCTCCTTGGGGCCGTGCGCCGCGGAGCCGCGCTCGCGGAGCTCGCCCAGGCCGTGGCGCATGCCAGCAGCCTCCGGATCGCCCGGTTCCCGACCAGTAACGAGTTTGGCGACTGGGACACCGTCCACAACACGTTCAGCTCGTGCAACGCCCTCCACCAAGCGCTCCTCCGAGCGCCCTCGCACGCACTGGCGCGAGGACTCTTCCACGCCGCGATGAGGATCTACCTGGATCGGTTCCTGAACGTGCCGCCGACCCGCCTGCCCGACGAGGAACAGGGCGACGCAGTCCCGCCGAGGGCGGCCGACGCGCCGATGGCCCTCCTGGAGCTCCTGGATCGAGAGCAGCAGGTGGCTTCCGCCGGCCGCCTCGTGGACGCCTACCTCCGATCAGGCCGCGACGATCGGCTGATGATCGAGAGCCTGGGCCGTGCCGTCCTGCGGGAGGACGCGGGGTTCCACGACTACCAGGAGCTGGAGGGCGCGTTGCGGCAGCATAACGCCCTCAAGGCCGCACGTCCGGCGGCCGCCCGCCGCGCGCTGGTCGCCCTGGCGCGCTTTGAGGCGGCGCACAGCCCGACCCCGCGTGCGCTGCGTCAGACGTTCCAGATTGCGCTCCGTCTTCAGCGCGGCGAGGAGCTGTTTCAGGCCGCCGAGTGAAGCGGGACGATCTGCGCGCGCCGCTACGCGTCGCGGGCCCGAGGCCCAGGCTGTGTACCTCGGCGTTCTCCGGAATCCCTCGGAACGAGTCGCAGGCATGGAGTCGCCGTCCGCTGAGCTTGGCGCCGATGCTCAGCTTGGCGGTGCTCCCGCCCTTTTAGCAGCCCGCTTCCACGACCGATCGGGCAGACGCTCGCGCATCGCCTGGACGAATGCCAGCACCTGCCTCTGGGAATGTTCATGGTCGACGCCCACCGACATGCGATAGGTCGAGGGAGTCGCTTCCCGCTACCGTTCTCAGGAGCCGAAGTCGGCGTTTCAGCGCCGATGGGACGGACTCGTGCCCGACCCCCGACGTCAGCGTGTGCCCTCCCGGGTCGGTCCTCGCTGGACGACGACCGTCACCACAAGGAAGCGCCAGCTCGACGGCCGACCCCGCCCCGTCACTCGAGCCGCACCGAGGCGCGCAGCACCACCACCCCGTGTGCCGCGCAGGTCGACTCCAGGCGCCGAAGCCGCTCGGGCGGGATCTGGCGCGAGGCGACGACGACCTCCTCGACCGGGTGCGCCCGCAGCAGCGTTTCCAGCTCGTCGAGCGGGCCCAGCACGGGCACCCCGTGGATGCGCGTGCCCGTTTTCGCCCGGTCGTCGTCGATGAATCCCAGCACTTCGCGCGCGAGCACCGCGTTGTTGCGGAGTTCCCGGAGCGCGAGCTCCCCGCCATCGCCCGCCCCGTAGACGAGAACCGGCCGCGCACCGGTGCGCGGCGCCCGGAGGGCCTCGCCGAGCATCCGGAACGACACGCGGCTCGCCCCGACCAGCATCGCGAGCAGGAGCCAGTCGACCACGAACACGGCTCGCGACAGACCGGCGAAGCGCGTCGTGAACAGGAGGTAGAGGACGCTCACCACGGTGCCCAGCGTGATCCCGCGCCCGAGCCGCAGCAGGTCCGACAGACCCGTGTACCGCCACATGCCCCGGTACGCCCCCGAGAAGGCGAGCCCCGAGAGCTGGCACACGAGAACCGGTACCAATGTGCGGATCAACATCGGCTTGTTGACCGCGAACGCCTCCTCGAAGCGCAGGACGTACGCCGCGTAGTACGCGACCACGATGAGGATCGAGTCGAGAACGACGGACGCGACCTCCCGCTTGTACGGGAGATCCTGCACGAGCCGGACGGCGGCCCGCTCCGGTGGCGGCGGCCCGGACCGCACGACCTCGACCCGGCTCAGGTGGATCCCGAGGAGCGCCAGCCCCACCACGAGCAGCGGCAGGAGGACCACGGCGGTCCCGAGGTCGGCCCGGTAGGTGAGGAGCGCAACACCCCCGCCGATGATCGACAGCCCGAAGAGCACGACGAGGGCCCGCCTCTCGCTGCTGCCGAGCGCGACGAGCCGGTGCGAGGTATGGTCGCGCCCCCCCTGGGAGACCGGCTGACCCCGGAGGAGCCGCGTGACCGTCACGAAGGTGGTGTCGAAGATGGGGATCAGCACCAGCAGTACCGGCACGGCGAGCACCGCCATGATCCCGCGCGAGTAGTAGGCGGCGTCGACGACGAGGCAGAGACTGCTCAGGAAGAAACCGAGGAAGAGACTGCCGGCATCGCCCATGAAGATCCGGGCCGGCGGGGCGTTCCGCACGAGGAACCCCGTCACCGCTCCCACGAACCCTGCGGTCAGGGTCGCAGCGGCCAGGTCGCCGTCGAGCAGGAAGAGCGCGAACCGAAACCCGCCCGCGATGACCGCCATGCCCGCGGCCAGGCCGTCCATGTTGTCGAGCAGGTTGAACGCGTTCGTGATGCCGACCACCCAGACGAGCGTCAGTACCACGTCCAGGACGGGCACGCCGGTGAGCCGAAGCACGAAGTCGAGCTGCACCAGGAGGCCCGCCAGGGTAATCTGAATCAAGAGCTTGACCTGTGGGCGCAGCGGCCGGAAGTCGTCCACGAGCCCCACCGCGCCCATCGCCAGCGCGACGAGCGTCAGCTCCGCGAGGCGGCCCCGGAACCCGCCCGCCCAGACCAGCGCCGGTAGGACGCCGAGCATGATCGCCACGCCGCCAAGGAGCGCCACGGGCCGGCGGTGCCAGCGGTCTGCCCGTGGCTCGACGACGAGCCCGAGCCGGGGGGCGAGCCGCTCGCAGGCGAGCGTGGCCGACAGCGCGACCATCAGCGAAGCGGCGAACGCGAGGCCGACGGCTGCCACCGGGCGTCAGGGGGCCAGGCCCGCGGCCCCGTGGCCCCCGACGGCGGTGAGGGGAGACCCTGCGTTGGATCGCCGATCCACGAAGGTCCGGTCCCTGAGCTCGAGCACGACGAAACTCCACACCTGGTAATGCCAGCTTCGCACCTCGCGCCCGTGCTCGTCGAGGAGCCGGCGCACAACGGGCTCGCGAAAATGGTTGCGCTCGAGCGCCCCGGCGTCCAGCAGGACGTGGTTGACCATCGTGCGACGCTCTCCGAGGAAGCGTTGGTCGATCGGCACAGCGAAGCCCTGCTTGGGCCAGTCGACCGCTGGGGCTGGCCGGAGATCCCGCACCGCTCGCGTCGGCGCCCGTCAGCGGCGCGCCGCTCGCTCGGCCAGGTACCAGCGCACTGTGCGCTCAAGCCCGTCGGCGAAGGTCGTTCGCGCTCGGAAGCCGAACTCTCGCTCGGCCCGCGACGTGTCGAGACAGCGGCGCGGCTGCCCGTCGGGCTTCGAACCGTCCCAAACGACCCGCCCCTCGTAGCCCGTGAGGGCGACGATCCGCTCCGCGAGCTCCCGGATCGATATCTCGAAGCCGGCGCCCACGTTCACCGGCTCACTGCGGTCATAGCGGATCGTGGCGAGCACGATCGCCTCCGCCGCATCCTCAACGTAGAGGAACTCCCGCGTGGCCTTGCCCGTGCCCCACACGACGACCTCGTCCTGGCGCGCGTCTCGCGCCTCCACGCACCTCCGGATGAGGGCCGGGATCACGTGCGATGTGGCCGGATGGAAGTTGTCTCCCGGACCGTAGAGGTTCACGGGCAGGAGGAAGATGGCGTTGAACCCGTACTCCTCCCGGTAGGCCTGCGCCTGCACGAGCAGCATCTTCTTGGCCATCCCGTACGGCGCGTTGGTCTCCTCGGGGTAGCCGTCCCAGAGCGCCTCCTCGTGGAAGGGCACCGGCGTGTGCTTCGGGTAGCAGCACACCGTACCGACGGCGACGAACTTCTCGACGCCGTGGCGCCGAGCGTAGTCCATGAGCAGCGCGCCCATCATGAGATTGTCGTAGAAGAAGCGCCCGGGGTTCGCGCGGTTGGCGCCGATCCCACCGACCCGCGCCGCGAGGTGGATGACGATGTCCGGGCGCGGCGCCTCGTAGAGTCTCCGGACCGCGGCCTCCTGCACGAGATCCGAGTCGCGGCTCCGCGGGACCATGATGGCGGGGCACCCGGCGGCCTGGAGGCGGCGGACCACCCAAGACCCGAGGAACCCGGCCCCGCCGGTCACCAGCACGCGCTTGCGGGCGAGCTCCTGCATGCCCGGCTATCTTCGCACGGCACCCAGATGGGCCGGGAGCAACTCAGCCGCCGAGGGCCTGGAGCGCTCGCCACCGCAGGCGGAAGGTCTCGACGAGGTCCGGCTCGATCCGCACGCGGTCGACCGCGAAGCTCCCGCGCCCCGTCGCCTCGACCTGGAGGGCCATCGGCGTCGGCGGCCCCTCGTGGACGAAAGGCACCACGACGTCCCCGGTCCGTCGCCCGTCACCAAGTTCCTCGGCCGTGACCGGCCGGGACGCGAGCAGCCGGCGCTCGGCGAAGACGCGGAGCACGGCGCTCTCCTGGCCCAGGCTGCCCGGGCCGCCGCGGAGCGCGAACCGCGCGCGGTACGCGCCCGGAGCGATGTAGAGGAGAGGCCGGGGGCCCCGCGGCCCGTTCAGGATCACGCCAGGGCGGTCGACCCCTCGCTCGAACACCGCGGCGACCCCGCCGGGTGTCGCCGGGTCGCCCCCCAACCGTCCCTGCGCAAGGATCCCCTCGACGCGCACCTCCCTGGTGAGCGCCGGTGTGAGCAGCGCGGCGTCGAGTCCCGTGACGCGCTCGAAGGCGAGGGTCCACGCCTCGGGGCGCTGGGGGCCCTGCCCGAGCTGGCGGACGGCGCTGATGTAGTCGGGCGCCTCGGCCTCGAGCCGCGTCCCGACGCGCCGCGCGTCTCCCGCCCGGCCGAGTTGCCGATACGCCGTGCCGAGAAGGAGGAGCAGCTCGCCATCCCCGGGGCGCGCCGCCATGGCCCGCTCGAGGTAGGGAACAGCCGCCTCCCAGCGTCCCCAGGCGGCGTACGCCTCGCCGATCTCCCGAGCACCGGCCCGGATCTGGACCAGCGCGCTCCGCCCCTCGGGCAGGAACCCCACCGTGACCCGGTAGAGGACGGGACGGCCCGGCCACCACCAGCGCGGGCGGAAGCGGAAGACGTGCCACTCCCCGGGCTCGAGCAGACGCCACCGCCTCGCCCACCCGACCTCCACGCGGATCCGGCTCGGCTCGGACCCGTTGGCGACGAACACGAGGATCTCGTCGACGGCCGCCGGGCCCGCGAGGATCACGTCATGGCCCTGCGCCCCGCTCAGGAGGAGCGTGCGATCGTCCCGATCGTAGGGGCCGGGGTCGAGAAACGCCACGCCGCCATTCCAGGTGTGGTCGTAGGGCCGGGGCAAGAACAGCGCCGGGGCCCCTACCACGCGCGGCGGATGCGTGGCGTAGACGGCAATGCTCGGGTGGGCGAACCCCAGCGGCGCGAGGGCGAACGTCCGCATGCGGGGCGCCTCCTGCGGCAGCGTCTGGAAGAAAGTCCGGAGGGCTGCGGGGAACTGCCGCCGGGGGTCGAGGTATCGCCCGTGCTCGAGGGAGCTCGTGACCAGAACATCCGCCGCCGCGAGCGCCTCCGGTAGCGGCTTCCGGGGTTCGAAGAAGCTCGCCTGGGGCCACTCGTTCACCCCGAGCGGGTAGTACCCCTCCATCGCTACCCGCGTCGAGCGCGGGACGTGGGCCTCGAACCACCGGCCGGCCAGCGCCCGCGTATCGGGAAGGCTCAGGAGGACGTCCTGCCAGGCGGAGCGCCCGAGGTCCCCGCCCAGAAGGGCCAGCGTCGCCAGGAGGACGGCGGCCCGCGCGAGGGGCCGGCCCGCGGCGCGGGCGCCGACGCCAATGAGGAAGCGGGCCAGCAAGACGGCAGCCGGCGGAATCAGATAGACGAAGAACCGCTCATCCATGAACGGGATGGCGGCCGCGGCCAGGAAGGCCGGCACGAGGAACGCCACCAGGACCAGGTCAGCGAGCCGCCGCCGCCAGACCGCCGCACCGACCCCGAGCCCGAAGGCGAGCAGCGCAGGCCATCCGAGCCACTCTTCAAGGAGCGCGATGGCGCGCACCGAACCGTACCCGACGGTCGGGCCGTAACGCGTGATGAAGTCCCAGACGAACGTCGCCTGGTCCCGAGCGCCGGTGAGCGGCGAGAGCGAGTGACCCGTGTGGAACACGCTCACTCCCACCAGGACCACGAGCAGGAGGGCGAGCGTCGCGAGCGGCACCCAGCGCGCCCATCGCCGGCGCCAGGCCAGCGCGAGCCCGGCGGCCAGCGGCGCCACGATTACCAGGCCGGCCGGCTTGAGCGCGATCGTGAGGGCCGAGCCGACGGCGGCACCCGCGTAGGCGAGGGGCCGCGGCCGCGCGGCCAGGCTCACGCACGCCGCGAGGGTGAGCGTCAGGGCCAGCACCATGGGGACATCGCGATACGGGTAGTGGGAGTGGAAGCTGTGAAGCGGCGAGACGGCCACGAAGGCCGCCGCCAGGAGCCCGACCCGGTGGCCAAAGGCGCGCACGCCCAGGACGTAGACGGCCAGGATCGTCAGCGTGCCCATCACGGCCGTGAGGAGCGCGAGCACGCTCCCGATCAGCGCGAAACTCCATTGCGGCGGGTACCCGACCACCCGCCCCACGAGGTCGGTCGCCTCCAGCGCGAGCCAGGTGAGGAACCCGTGCGCCGCGCCGAACGTCGCGGCTCTGAGCGGACCTCCGAGGTAGAGGTGCCAGGCGCTGAATCCCGCGAGGTGCGCGTCGGCGTGATAGATCAGGCCGTCGGCCAGCCCGTGGAAGATGCCCCAGAGGCGGAGCACCGCCCCCACGAGGACGATCAGCGCGAGGCGAATGGGGCGGGATTGCGCCAGACGGCCCACGGTCGAGTCGGACCGCACGATGCCCGGCTCCCAGAGGGTGGCCGGCGACCCGCGGTCAGCCGCGGCCGACGACCCCGAGCGCCCGTTCCGCGGCCGCCGCGATCTCCTCGACCTCGGGGTCGCCCATCGGGGTCGATAGGCACCCGAGCCCCGTCGTGTGGAGCAGCACGCCCGAGTCGAGGAGGGTCCGGAAGAGGCGCTCCATGCGCGCCTCGGCCGCCTGGTCGACGTCGCGGTAGCTCCGGAGCGGCCGGTCGGTGAAGAGGAGCCGGAAGAGGGAGCCCTCGCCGGTCGCCTGGCCGGGGACGCCGGCGGCGCGGAACGTCTCGCCGAGACACACACGCAGCCGCACGCCGAGCGCATCCA
>Ga0114129_10000449_pt1 | contig 49109 bp, 41 predicted proteins | sample RhiMetdeltSRZDD1_FD_80071 | JGI IMG/M metagenome (GOLD analysis project Ga0114129, IMG submission 80071) | Populus rhizosphere microbial communities from Tennessee, USA - Rhizosphere MetaG P. deltoides SRZDD1 (version 2) (version 2) | ecosystem: Host-associated > Plants > Roots > Rhizosphere >...
CTTCGGCGACGGGGACCGCTGCAACATGGCGTTCCACTTCCCGCTGATGCCCCGGATGTTCATGGCCAACCGGATGGAGGATCGGTTCCCGCTGATCGACATCTTGAACCAGACGCCGCCGATCCCCGACACCACGCAGTGGGCGACGTTCCTGCGCAACCACGACGAGCTGACGCTGGAGATGGTCACCGACGAGGAGCGGGACTACATGTATCGCGTCTACGCCGAGGACCCGCAGGCGCGAGTGAACCTGGGGATCCGGCGCCGGCTCGCGCCGCTGCTCGGCAACGACCGCAGGCGGATCGAGCTGATGAACGTCCTGCTCTTCGCGCTGCCTGGAACGCCGTGCATCTACTACGGCGACGAGATCGGGATGGGCGACAACATCTACCTCGGCGACCGTAACGGCGTGCGGACGCCGATGCAGTGGAGCGACGACCGCAACGCGGGGTTCTCCCACGCGAATCCCCAACGGTTGTACCTGCCGCTGGTGGCCGACCCCGAGCACCACCCGTCCGCGATCAACGTCGAGGCGCAGCAGAACAACCCGTCGTCGCTGCTGTGGTGGATGCGGCACCTGATCGGGGCGCGGCGCCGGTCGCCGTCGCTGGCGCGAGGCGACATCGAGTTCCTCTATCCGGAGAACCGCAAGGTCCTGGCGTTCGTTCGGACCTTCGGCGACGAGCGGACGCTGGTGATCGCGAACCTGTCGCGCAGCGCGCAGTTCGTCGAGCTGGACCTCTCCCGGTTCGACGGGCAGGTGCCGGTGGAGCTCTTCGGACCCACGCACTTCCCGCGGATCGGACAGCTCCCCTACTTCATCACGCTGGGCCCGTACGGCTACTACTGGTTCCGCCTGCAGCCGGACGAGCGCGAGGAGGAGCTGGCCGCGTCGCCGGTCCCGTCGATCACGTCCACGGGATCGTGGGACCGGGTGCTCGAGGGGGCGGCGGCGCGCGCGTTCGAGCGCGCGCTGCCGCGGTTCCTGATCCGGCAGCGCTGGTTCGGGGCGAAGGGCCGGCGGATCGCGTCGGTGGACCTCACCGACGCGATCCGGCTCCAGGACGGCAAGGGGGTCCTCGCCTTCGTGACCGTTGCCTTCCGCGAGGGCGATCCCGTGACCTACGCGCTCCCGCTCGCCGGGATGCGGGAGGGCGACGACGTCGCGCCGGAGTACGTGATCGCGCGAGTCCAGGCGAACGACGGCACCTGGCTCCTGGTCGACGGCTTCCGTGATGCCGGGCTGGTGAACGGACTGGTGGACATGACCGAGCGCCGCCGGGTGGCCCGTGGGCGGCATCGCCGGCTGGTGGGCACCCGCGCGGAGGGGTTCGCTCGGCTCCGCGGGAGCGGACCGCTGGAGCCGCAGTTCGGATGGGGCGAGCAGAGCAACACCTCGGTCACGTTCGACGAGCAGCTGGTCTTGAAGCTGTTCCGCCGGGTCGAGGAGGGCGTCAACCCCGAGCTGGAGATCGGACGGTTCCTGACCGACCGAACGGTGTTCCGCCACTCGGCCCCGACGGCCGGCGCGATCGAGCTCGACAACGGGAAGGAGGGCTCGACCGTCGCCGTGCTCCAGGGCTTCGTCCAGAACGAGGGGGACGCCTGGCGGTACGCGCTGGACGCCGTCCGGGAGTCCTTCGAGCGCTGGCTGTCGATGCCCGCCGACGAGGCGAGGCCGCTCGTCGATCAGCCCGTGATGGAGCTCGTCGGCGAGCTGCCGACGCTGGCGACCTACGACCTGATCGGTCCGTTCCTGGGATCGGCCTGGCTGCTGGGTCGCCGGACGGCGCAGCTCCATCTGGCGCTGGGGTCGAGGCCCGACGACCCGGCGTTCGCACCGCAGTCGATCACCAGGATGTATCAGCGTTCGCTGTACCAGCAGATGAGGACCCAGGCGGCAACGACCCTCCGTCGCCTCGGACACGATCACGCCGGTCCGGAGGTCGAGGAGCTCCTGGCCCGACAGGACGAGCTGGTCGCCCGGTACGCGGTCCTGACGGGCGATCGGATCAGCGGCCAGCGGATCCGGATCCACGGCGACTACCACCTGGGGCAGGTGCTGTGGACCGGACGCGACTTCATCATCATCGACTTCGAGGGCGAACCGGCTCGGCCGCTCAGCGAGCGACGGATCAAGCGATCGCCGCTCCGCGACGTCGCCGGCATGTTGCGCTCGTTCGACTACGCGACGCGGACGGCGATGCGATGGCCCTGGGTCGAGGACCTCGCGCCGGACCGCAAGGCGTCGCTGGCGGAGTGGGCGCGGTCGTGGACCCGCTGGGTCTCGGCGACCTTCCTCGGCCACTACTTCGAGGTGGCCGGCGACAGCCCGCTGCTGCCGCAGACCAGCGACGAGACCCGGCGGATGCTGCACGCGTCGTTGCTGGACAAGGCGGTGTACGAGGTGGCGTACGAGCTGGACAACCGCCCCGACTGGCTGTCGGTGCCGGTCCGAGGCGTCCTCGATCTGCTGGACGAGGGCCCGTGACGGACGAACGCCGGGCGCTGCGCGATCTGGCCCGCCTGCACGGCGTCCAGGCCAGCTACACGAACGTCTTCGGCAGGCGGGTGCGGGCCAGCGTGCAGAGCACGCTGGCGGTGCTGCACGCGATGGGCGTGCCGGTCGCGTCGCTCCGCGACGCGCCCGACGCCCTCAGGACCCGGACCGAGGAGCTGTCGCGCCGCCCCCTGGAGCCGGTGATCGTGGCCTGGGACGGACGGCTGGACCCGCTGACGGTCCGCGTGCCGTCGCGGCTGGGCGGTCGCGAGATCGCCACGGCGATCACGGGGGAGCACGAGGAGCCGGGCCTGTGGGAGACGGCCGAGGCGTCCGTCTGCGGCGACGAACGATCCGGCTTCGTCCCCCAGCAGGCGGAGGTCCGCCGGCGTCTGCCGCTCGGCCGGCACCGCCTGTGGGTCGACGCCGAGGGCGGCCCGGTGAGCGCGCTCGTGCTGTCGGCGCCGCGGCGGGCGCCGCAGCCCGACGGCCGATGGTGGGGCGTGTTCGCGCCGCTGTACGCGCTGCGAGGCCCGGACGACTGGGGCGTCGGCAGCTTCGACGAGCTGACCGGGTTCCGTGGATGGATCGACGGGCTGGGGGGTGAGGTCGCGGCGACGCTCCCCCTGTTCGCCCAGTTCCTCGACGAGCCGATGGTCGAGCCCAGCCCGTACTCGCCGGTCAGCCGATTGTTCTGGAACGAGACCTACATCGACGTCGCCCGCGCGCCGGGACTGGACGGGTGCGCGGAGGCCCGCGAGGTGCTGGACGACCCGACGTTCCGCGAGCACATCGCCCGGCTCCGGAAGGCGGACCTCACCGATCACCCGGCGGTCGCCGCCGCCAAGCGGCGCGTGCTCGAGCCGCTCGCCCGGACGGCGTTCGAGGGAACGACGCCGCCGGGCCTCGCCGCGTTCGCGGCGAGGCCCCGCGCCGCCGACTACGCGCGGTTCCGAGCCGAGGCAGAGCGGCGCGGAGCGTGGTGGGGCACATGGCCGGCGCCGGAGCGGGACGGCGCCCTCGGGGGATCCGCCCTGGACGACGGCGACGCCCGGTACCACCTGTTCGTGCAGTGGGTCGCGGCGGAGCAGCTCGCCGAGGCCGCCGCCCGCGACCACGCGGGCGGCGGCCTGATGCTCGACCTGCCGATCGGCGTGAACGGCGCCGGCTACGACGTCTGGCGCGAACGAGGATCGTTCGCGCCGGACGCCGCCGCCGGCGCCCCGCCCGACGCGTTCTGGTCGCAGGGCCAGGACTGGGGCGCGCCGCCGCCGCATCCCGACGGCGCGCGCGAGGACGGCTACCGCTACCACGCCGAGGTCTTCGAGACGCTCTTCCGGTACGCGGCGATCGCGCGGATCGACCACGTGATCGGCCTGCACCGTCTCTACTGGGTGCCGCGCGGCGCGTCGCCGAAGGACGGCGTCTACGTGAGGTACCGCTCCGAGGAGTGGTACGCGCTGTTGACGATGGCGGCCAACGAGGCGAACGCCGTCGTCGTCGGGGAGGACCTCGGGACGGTTCCCGGCTACGTCCGACCGGCGATGCGCGCGCACGGGCTGCTGCGGACCTTCGTGGCGCAGCGCGAGGCCGACGGGACGAGGGGACTCCCGGAGCCGCCGGCCGAATCCGTGGCGGCGCTCAACACGCACGACATGCCGACCTGGGCGGGGTTCTGGCGCGGCGCCGACGTCCCGCTCCGCGAGGAGCTCGGCCTGATCGACCGCCGGCAGGCGGAGCAGATGCTGGCGGCGAGACGGAGCCTCCGCGAGCGACTCTCGGCGACCCTGAGCGACGGCGACGACGGCGACCCGCGAGCATCGCTCGAGGGATCGCTGGGACGACTCGCCGGGAGCCGCGCCGCGATCGTGATGGCCTCGCTCGGCGACCTGCTGCTCGAGCCCGATCCGCAGAACGTCCCGGGGACCGGATCCGAGCGCCCCAACTGGCGCCGGCGCTACCCGTGGACGCTGGATGAGCTGGAGCGGCGGCCCGAGGTGGTCTCCGCCCTCGGGAAGATCGACGGAGCGAGGAAGGGCTCCACGCCGGAGGACGGAACGACGTGACGCGAACGGCGACCGGCGGTCGCCTCTCCGACGACGATCTCCACCTCTTCGGCGAGGGGACGCACGACCGGCTGGCCGAGAAGCTCGGCGCGCACCTCGTCCCCGGGGGCACCTGGTTCGGCGTGTGGGCCCCGAACGCCGACGGCGTCTCGGTGATCGGCGACATGAACGGCTGGGATCGCGGCGCGGACCCGCTGGCGCCGGTGGGCTCCTCGGGGATCTGGGCGGGCGTCGTCGAGGGAGCCGGGGCCGGCCAGGTCTACAAGTTCCACATCCGCTCGCGGGACCGCGACTACCGCGTCGACAAAGCGGACCCGTTCGGCGTCCGGACCGAGGTTCCGCCCAGGACCGGCACCGTGATCTGGGACCTCGGGTACGAGTGGGGGGACGACGACTGGCGCGAGCGGCGCGGCGAGCGCAACGCGCTCGCCGCGCCGCTCTCGATCTACGAGGTCCACGCGGGGTCGTGGCGGCGGAGCGCCGACGGCGGCTGGCTCGGCTACCGGGACCTCGCCGAGCCGCTGGCCGACCACGCCCTCGGCGCCGGGTTCACCCACGTGGAGTTCCTCCCCGTGATGGAGCATCCGTTCTACGGCTCCTGGGGCTACCAGACGACCGGCTACTTCGCGCCCACCGCCCGGTACGGCACGCCGCAGGACCTGATGTTCCTGATCGACCACCTGCACCAGCGGGACCTCGGCGTGATCCTGGATTGGGTGCCGTCGCACTTCCCCGCCGACGAGCACGGCCTCGCCTACTTCGACGGGACGCACCTGTACGAGCACGCCGATCCTCGCCGCGGCTACCACCCCGACTGGCACACGTTGATCTTCAACTACGGCCGCAACGAGGTCCGGAGCTTCCTGCTCTCGAGCGCCGACCATTGGCTCCGCACGTATCACGCCGACGGGCTGCGGGTCGACGCGGTCGCCTCGATGCTCTACCTCGACTACTCCAGGAAGCAGGGCGAGTGGCTGCCGAACGAGCGCGGCGGCCGCGAGAACCTCCAGGCGGTCTCGTTCCTGCAGCGGATGAACCAGGACGTCTACCGGGAGCACCCGGACGTCCAGAGCTACGCGGAGGAGTCGACCGCGTGGCCGATGGTGTCGCGTCCCACCGACGTCGGCGGGCTCGGGTTCGGCTTCAAGTGGGACATGGGGTGGATGCACGACACGCTCGAGCACTTCGCTCGCGATCCGATCCACCGGCGATACCACCACGGCGAGCTGACGTTCCGGCAGGTGTACGCGTGGTCGGAGAACTTCGTCCTTCCGCTGTCACACGACGAGGTCGTTCACGGGAAGGGGTCGTTGCTGAACAAGATGCCCGGCGATCGATGGCGGCGATTCGCGAACCTCCGGCTCCTCCTCGGCTACCAATGGGCCCAGTCGGGCAAGAAGCTCCTGTTCATGGGGGGCGAGCTGGGGCAGCCCGAGGAATGGGACCACGACGCCGGCGTGGCCTGGCACCTGATCGACGACGAGTCGCACGCCGGCGTCCTCCGGTGGGTGCGCGATCTGAACGCCGAGCTCCGGAACGCGCCTGCGCTCCACGTCCTGGACGACGAGCCGCGCGGGTTCGAATGGATCGATGCCGCGGACGCGGACGGCGGGACGCTCGCGTTCCTCCGTCGCGGCCGCGAGGACCGGGACGTCGTCGCGATCGTCCTGAACCTCACACCGATGCCGCACGAGCGGTACCGGCTGGGCCTCCCGTTCGAGGGCGACTGGCGCGAGGCGTTGAACAGCGACGCCGTGACCTACGGCGGCTCGGGGATGGGCAACATGGGCCGCGTGCACGCGGAGCCGACGCCGTGGCACGGCCGGCCCAGCAGCGCGCGGCTGGTGCTGCCGCCCCTCGCGTGTGTCTTCCTCCGGCCGGACGGGGCCCCGGCCTCGTGACGGCTCGGGTCTGGCCGGGGTCGCCGTACCCCCAGGGGGCGACGTGGGACGGCGAGGGCGTGAATTTCTCCCTGTTCTCCGAGCACGCCACCGGCGTCGACCTCTGCCTCTTCTCACGCGAGGACGACGCCGTCGAGACCGAGCGGGTCCCGCTCACGAACCGGACGGACCTGCTGTGGCACGGGTACCTCCCCGACGTCCGGCCGGGCCAGCTCTACGGGTACCGGGTCCACGGACCGTACGAGCCCCGGGAGGGTCATCGCTTCAACCCGAACAAGCTGCTCCTCGATCCATACGCGAAGGCGGTGAGCGGCCCGGTCCGGTGGAACGACGCCGTGTACGGGTACCTGATCGGCGATCCCGACGAGGACCTTTCGTTCGACCGACGCGACAGCGCGGGCGCGATGCCCAAGTGCGTCGTCACCGACGCGGCGTTCACGTGGGGCCACGACCCGCGCCCGCAGACGCCGTGGAACCGGACCGTGATCTACGAGACCCACGTGAAGGGCCTCACCCAGCGCCATCCCGCCGTCCCTCCCGAGATCAGGGGCACGTACCTCGCCGTCGCGTACGACGCGATCGTCGAGCACCTGACGTCGCTGGGGGTCACGGCGGTCGAGCTGATGCCCGTCCATCAGTTCGTCGACGACCGGAGCCTCGTCGACCGGGGGCTCTCGAACTACTGGGGGTACAACTCGATCGGGTTCTTCGCGCCACATCACGCGTACGCCACCCGGTCGGTGGGTCAGCAGGTCTACGAGTTCAAGTCGATGGTGAAGACCCTGCATCGCGCCGGGATCGAGGTGATCCTCGACGTCGTGTACAACCACACGGCTGAGGGCAACCATCTCGGGCCGACGCTGTCGCTCCGCGGGATCGACAACAAGGCCTTCTACCGCCTCTCCCCCGAGGATCCGCGCTACTACATCGACTTCTCGGGCACCGGGAACAGCCTGAACATGCTCCACCCGAGGACGATCCAGCTGATCATGGACAGCCTCCGCCACTGGGTCACCGAGATGCACGTCGACGGGTTCCGGTTCGACCTCGCGCCGGTCCTCGCCCGCGAGCTCTACGAGGTGAACCGGCTGGGGACGTTCTTCGACATCATCCAGCAGGACCCGGTGCTCTCGCAGGTCAAGCTGATCGCCGAGCCGTGGGACGTCGGTCCCGGCGGCTACCAGGTCGGGAACTTCCCGGTGGGCTGGGCCGAATGGAACGGCAAGTACCGTGATTGCGTGCGGCGCTTCTGGCGCGGCGATCCCGGACAGCTCCCGGAGCTCGCGTTCCGGCTCTCCGGATCGGCCGATCTGTACGAGGCGAGCGGGCGCCCCACGTACGCCTCGGTGAACTTCGTGACGGCGCACGACGGGTTCACGCTGGAGGACCTGGTCACGTACGAGCACAAGCACAACGAAGCGAACGGCGAGGGGAACGAGGACGGATCCGACGAGAACCTCTCGTCGAACTGGGGGGTCGAGGGTCCGACCGAGGATCCGACGATCGCGAAGCTCCGCGAACGGATGGAGCGGAACCTGATGGCGACGCTGGTCTTCTCCCAGGGCGTGCGGATGGTGCTGGGCGGCGACGAGATGGGCCGGACCCAGCGGGGCAACAACAACGCCTACGCGCAGGACAACGACCTCAGCTGGTACGACTGGGAGCATCGCGACCGGGCGATGCTGGCGTTCACGCGGAAGGCGCTCGAGATCTTCCGTGCGAACCCGGTCCTGCGTCGTCGGTCGTTCTTCACGGGAGGCTTCGGCGGCGGGCGCAAGGACGTGATGTGGGTCCGCCCCGACGGCGACGAGATGACCGACGAGGACTGGGCCGACCCGGAGAACCGCGTCCTGGGCATGCTGATCCCGGGCCGCGCGACCGACGAGCGGGACGACCGAGGCCGCCGGATCCGCGGCGACACGGTGCTGCTGCTCATGAACGGGGGGTCACGATCGAGGAAGTTCACGCTGCCGGCGTTCGAGGGGAGCGGCGTCTGGCACGAGATCCTCCAGACCGTGAACCCCGGAACGACCCGCGCGATCCGTCGCGATGCGCTGAACCTCGTGGCCCACTCGCTGATCCTTCTCCGCTTCGAGGGGACGGAGCGGTCGACGTAGGGTCGCGCTCGCTAGGTCTGCAGCGCCTCGACGGCCTTCTCGTTGTCGCTCGTCACGAGCACGCCGCGATTCCTCGTCGCGAGGTAGGCGACGGAGATGTTCACGCCGAACGAGGCGACCCTGCCGGCCATCCGGCCGAGCGCCCCCGGACGGTCGGCCTCGTCCGTGAGGTCGATCACCACGGCGTCGGACTCGCCCTCGACCTTCAGGTCGGCGAGGATCAGCGCGTTCTGCGCCACCATCGCGTTCTCCACGAGCACGTGCACGATCCCGATCCCGTCCTGGGTCGTCGCGCAGAACCCCTCGATGTTGATCCCCGCGTCGCCGAGCGCCTCGCCGAGGTGCGCGAGCTGCCCGGCGCGATCGTCCACCACGACGGTCAGATCCGTCGCCATCGCGCTCCCCCTCCCGTGGGTCGTCGCCCGCGGTGTACCACGGTCGACGCCCGCCCGTCGATACGTCGAACGCGCTGCGCCGTTCGGCTACATGCCCAGCGCGGCCCTCGCCTTGTCGTTGTCGTCGGTCACCGTGACGGCGCGGTTGTTCGTGCCGATGTAGAGCGCCCTGATGTTCACGCCCGCATCGGCCATCGCCCGCGCCATCCGCCCCAGCGTGCCCGGCGTGTTCACGTCCGCGCCGACGTCGCCGATCAACGGCTCCGCCTCCGCCTCGACCATGAGCCCGGCGCCCTCCAGCGCCGACCTCGCGGCGGACGCGTCGTCGACCAGGACGTGGATCACCCCGCGGTCGCCGAGCCCGATCCCGCACACGCCCTCGATGTTCACGCCGGCGTTGCCGAGCGCCTCGCCGATCGCCGCGAGACCGCCGGGCTGGTCGTCGACCGAGATCGTCAGATCCGTCGCCACGTGTGCCCCCTTCCCTCGATGACCCCTTCGTCCGTGTCCCTCGGGCCGGGTCTACGCCCGAGGATGCAGCCCCGTCAAGCCCGTCCGCTTCCTCCGGCGGCCGACCGGCCGCCCGCGTCCGTTATCACCCGACCCCCGAGGGCGGCGCCTCCGTGGGCGGGGTCGGCACCTCGGTGGGCGGATGCAGGACCTTGGTCCGTGCCGAGGCCAGATCGACCCCGGTCACCAGCGGCACCGGCGGGATCGCCCCGCTCGCGTCGACCGCGAACAGGTCGAGGGGGCCCTCGCAGTCGCCGGCCGCGACCAGGAGCGTGTTCGCGTCGAGCCAGCCGAGCCCGCGCGTGGGGCGGGTCTCGTCCGGGAGCGCCGGCGTCCCCTCGGAGCCCGACACGATCAGCGCCCGCCGTTGATCGCAGTCCTCGCCGAGGTCGATCGACTTCAGCTTGCCCTGGGGCGCGAACCGCAGGTCGGTGGCGAAGCTCCCGGCGTCGCCCTTCCACGTCGTGCCGAACCCGGTCCGGTCGTCGAGGTCCATCGAGTGCAGCTCCGAGAACCCTTCGACCACTTTGGCGGTCCACCACAACTGCTTGCCGTTCGGCGTGAACCCGATCGAGGGGAACACGGTCCCGTTCGCCGAGAACACGAGGCGCTCCGGGTTCTCACCCTCGTTCGTGGAGATCCAGATCGCCTGGCCTTCGTCGTCTTCGACGACGAAGGCCAACGCGAGACCGCTGGGGTGGTACACGACCTGCAGGTAGCGGCCGGCGGGCAGCTGGGACAGGCGTTCGACGTGGCCGTCGTCGGTGAACCGCTTGAACGGGTTCCCCTTCTTGTCCGCGTAGGCCACCGCGAGCCCGATCGGGTGCCCCCAATCGAACGCGGTCAGGGTCGGCCGGATCGACGGGAGATCTGGCGCGTCGGCCCCGATCCCGTGGACCTCGAAGCCGCCCAGGAGGACCCGGTCCCCTTGCGGCCCCCACGCGAACGGGCCGGGGTCGTTCACGGGGAACAGACAGGCCAGATCCCCGGTGTCCGGATCGAGCGCCCAGGCTCGTTCCTCGGCGACGAAGGCGACCGTCATCGCGTCCGAGGCGCCACCGGTGCACCCCGACGGGAGGGCCGATCCGTCGGCCAGCCGGGCGCCGGTCGGCTCGACGCTCGGCGACGTGGTCGTCTCGGATGGCGTCTGCGAAGTGGGCGGCGGCGGCTCCTGGGTGCACGACACGACCAAGAGCACGAACGTCACGCCCCAGCGGACCACCCCCCGCATGGCTCGGACGGTACACCCGCCCGCGTCCACGCGGGATACGTCATCGCGGCTACAGGTGCCCGCGAAGCCCCCAGAGCTCGGGGAAGAACCGCTTGTCGAGGGTCTTCCTCAGGTACCCGACGCCGGAGGACCCGCCGGTCCCGCGTTTCGCCCCGATCTCCCGTTCGACCATCAGCACGTGGAGCGAGCGCCACCGGGCGACGCTCTCGTCGTGGTCGAGCAAGCCCTCCGAGACGGCGAAGAGCTCCTGTTGCGCCTTCGCCATCGCGATCAGCGAGGCGATCCGCCGCTCCTCGTCGTCGGCCGGCATCGGCAGGCCGTTCGCCTCGAGGAGCGTGCAGAACCCGTCCCAGAGCGTCGGCTCCTCCAGCCGGCGCTCCAGCCGGGCGTGCTCCTCCGGCGACGCCGCCAGGTCGTCGAGGAGCCGCCGGTCCTTGAGCCCGCTCAGGAACTCGAGCTCCCGGAACTGCGCCGACTGGAACCCCGAAGCTGGCGCGAGGTGGTCCCGGAACTCCAGGAAGTCCTGCGGCGACATCGTCTCGAGGACCTCGAGGTGCTCGATCAGGACCCGCTCGATCGCGCTCACCCGGGTCAGGTAGTGACGCGCTCGCTCGGTGGCACCTTCGAAGAGCCGGTCGCGGACCGAGCCCAGCTCGAAGAGCAGCTGCTTGAACCACAGCTCGTAGGCCTGGTGGACCACGATGAACAGGAGCTCGTCGTGGACGGGCGGATCCGAGAGGAGCTGTTGGAGCGACAGCAGCTCCGGCAGCTTCAGGTAGTCGCCGTAGGTGAGGAGCTCATCGCCGGCCTCGCTCGTCCGGCCGAACCGCCGCTGCCTGCTGTCGGCCATGCGGGCCGAGCCTAGCGACGGCCCGGCGCAGATGCCTTGAAGGACGGGCGTCGTATCCTCGGGGTCCGCTCCGGGCTCTGAAGGGAACACCGTGAACGACACCGAGCGCGCCGAGGAACGACCGGACCATCGCGCGGCCGTCGTCCCCGCCTCGCTCGGCGCCGAGATCCTCGATCAGCTGGCGGACGCCGTCTTGATCACAGACGGCTCCGGTCGGTATGTGGAAGTGAACCTGGCGGCCGCGACCCTCCTGGGGCGGACGCGCGCGGAGATGCTGGGGCTGTCGGTGGCGGATGTCCACGCGGAGCCCCGGGAACGAGCCGAAGCGGCGTTCGCCCGGCTCTCCGACGAGGGGTTCTGGCAGGGTCACCTCGCGCTCAGGCGCAAGGACGGCTCGGTCGTCGAGGTCGACGCCCGGTCCAGCATCCTCGAGACCCCGGAGGGCCGGTGGGGGGTCACGATCGCTCGGGAGACCGACGACGAGGCGAGGGCGCCGCTCGAGGCCGCGGAGCGTCGGCTGGCGGCGGTGGCGCGATCGTCCGACGACGCGATCTTCAGCATGACCCCCGACGGCCTGATCGACACCTGGAACGCGGGGGCCGAGCGCGTCTACGGCTACCGGCCGGAGGAGATCATCGGACAGCACGTGCGGAACACCGCGCCACCGGAGCGGCGGTACGAGGTGGACGAGAACGTGCGGCGCGCGCTCGCCGGAGAGCCCGTGCGGATGGAGACCGTCCGGCTGGCGAAGGGCGGAGACCGGATCGACCTGGCGATCACGGTGTCGCCGATCCTCGATGCGGATGGGTCGGTGACGGGGATCTCGCAGATCTCCCGCGACATCAGCGACCGGCGCCGGGCGGAACAGCGGTCGCAGATGCTCTCGGAGCTCGCTCGGGCGATCACGTCGGCGTCCTCTGAGAACGACATCGCGAACGCCGCGCTCGACGCGGTGCAGCGGACGCTGCAGGTGGAACGCTCCGGGTTCTTGCTCCCCGAAGATGGGGTCCTCAGGTTCCGAGCCTCGCGAGGCATGTCGTCGAAGCTCCGCGAGGCGATCGAGCACGTCCAGGGATCGTTCCTGGGAACCGGTTCCGATCCGACCTCGGTCCCGGACGTCGAGGTGGACCCCGACCTCGCCGACCGACGGGCCGTGATCAGAGGCGAGGGCGTCCGGGCGCTGGCGTTCCTTCCGCTCGCGCACGCAGCGGAGCCGATCGGAGCGGCCGTGGTCTGCTTCGAAGAGCCGCGCGACCTCTCGCCGGAGGACTCCCGATTCGTGATCGCCCTCTGCGGGCAGGTCGGGACGGCGATCGCCCGCCACCGCGCCGAGCGCGCGCTCACCGAGGCGCGAGACACGCTCGGCCTCCTCACGGTTGGCGCCGGGGACGGCATCACGATCCAGGACGCCCGAGGCCGACTGCATTACGCCAACCTCGCGGCGGCGCGCCTGTCGGGGTTCGACTCGGTGGAAGCGATGCTCGCCTCCGAGCCGGCGGCCCGGTTGATGAGTTGGACGATCCTCGACGAGAACGGGAACCCGCTCCCGGCGGACCAGCTCCCGGGCAGGAAGGTGCTCGGCGGCGCCACCGAGGCAGACGCCGTGCTCCGCGTCCGGGACGAGCGCGACGGGCACGAGTTCTGGTCGCTCATCCGGTCGACCGGCACGTTCGCGGAGGACGGCAGCGTCCGGTACGCGATCAACGTCTTCCGCGACATCACGTCCCAGAAGCTCGCGGAGCTCGGTGCCCAGCGACAGGCCATGCTGATGTCCCATCTCTACGCGATCACGGCGCGTCTTTCCGAGACGACGGACCGGGAGGTGATCGCGGACGCGATCGCCGACCTGGCCCTCTCGCCGATCGGCGCCGACCGCGGAGCGGTCGTCGTCCGATCGGAGGACGGCGGCTCCCTGGAGACGCTGGCCTCGAGAGGCTTCGACGACGAACGGATCAGCCCGTGGCGCAGGTTCCCGCTCGACGGCCGTACCCCCATCGGCGAGGCGGTCCGGACGAACCGGCCGGTCGTGATGCCCGATCGCGAGGCGTGGCAGCGCAGCTACCCCGATCTCGACCCCGAGCGGATCCCGGCCGCCGCCGCGGCGGTCCCGCTCGACGTCGGCGGCCGGGCGATCGGAGGGATCGCCCTGAGCTTCGACGAGCCCCGCACCCTCTCCGACGACGAGCTCGAGTTCATCCTGGCCGCCGCGCGGCAGGGCGCCCAGGCGCTCGAGCGCGCCCGGTCCGAGGCGATCCGCCGGCGTGCGGAGGATCGCCTTGCGATCCTCGCGCAAGCCGGCGGACTCCTCGCGGACACCCTCGATTACCCCAGGACCCTGGTCGCGGTCGCCGACCTCGTCGTTCCGCGGCTCGCTGACTGGGCCTCGGTGGAGCTGCTCGAGCCCAACGGCGCGATCCGCTCGGCGGCGATCTCGCATGCGGATCCCGCCAAGGCGGCCCTCGCGCGCGAGTTCCGCGCACGACGCCCTCCCGACCTCTCGTCCCCCGGGGGCGTCGGCCGCGTGATCGCCACCGGCGAGCCCGAGCTGATCCCGGAGATCACCCAGGAGATGTTCGAAGCGATCGACGACCCCGAGGTCCTGGAGGTCGTCCGCCAACTCGACCTCCGATCGGCGATGACCGTCCCGCTCAGCGCGCGCGGCCGCACCCTCGGTGCCCTGTCGCTGGTCTGGGCCGAGTCCGGGCACGTCTACTCACCCGCCGACCTCGAGTTCGCGAGGACGCTGGCCGCCCGGATGGCCCTCGTGATCGACAACGCGCGGCTGTACCGCGACCGAGACCACATCGCGCGGACGCTCCAGCAGAGCCTGCTCCCTCCGCAGCTCCCCGAGGTGGACGGGATCGAGCTGGCCGGCCGGTACCTCCCGGCCGGCGAGGGGATCGACGTCGGCGGCGATTTCTTCGACGCGTTCGAGATCGGTGAAGGCGAGTGGGCGCTGGCGCTCGGCGACGTCTGCGGCAAGGGCCCCGACGCCGCCGCCCTGATGGTGATGGTCCGTCACACGATCCGCGCCGCCGCGGTGCGGGAACGCGCCCCGGCTCGCGTGCTCTCGACGCTGAACGCGGCCGTCCTGCGGCAGTCGAGGGACGATCAGTTCTGCACGGTCGTGACCGCTCGGATCCGACCGCAGCCCGACCGGGTGATCGCGTGGCTCTCCGTCGCCGGGCACCCACCACCCCTGGTGCTGCGGGCCGACGGCCCGATCCAGTGGGTCCGTCGCTCCGGGGACGTCGTCGGGATCTTCGACGACGCCGAGCTCTCGGAGGTCGAGATCGCGCTCGGCCGCGGCGACACGCTCGTGCTCTACACCGACGGCGTGACCGACGAGCGCAACGCCGACGGGCGGGAGTTCGGGGAAGAGGGCTTGCTCGCGGCGGCCACGTCGGCATCCGGCGCATCGGCGGCGGAGATCGTCGACGGGATCGAGGCGGCGGTCCTCGCGCACGGACCGGGCGAACCCCGGGACGACATCGCGATCCTCGCGATGCGCGTCAGCTCCTAGTCGAGATCAGCCCGCGGGCTGCCACGCGCCGACCGCGGTGCGGAAGGGCTTCACCTCGATCTCCTTCCACACGCCTCCGGTGACGTAGGGATCGGCCTCGAGCCAGGCATCGAGGGCGGCTCGATCCGGGAAGTCCACCAGCAGCATCGACCCGATCATGTCGCCGGAGGCCGAGAGCATCGCCCCGCCGACCAGGACGGTGCCCTCCTCGACGAGCGGCGCGATCGACTCCAGGTGCGAGGGTCGCACCTGCAGGCGCCGTTCGACCGCGTCGTCGTCGGTCCCGTCTCGTGCGATCACCAAGAACTGCACGGCGCCCTCCCTCGTCCGGTTGCCCGCACCCTAACGGGCGGCCGCATCGAACCTTGCTACCGTCCGGCCGAGCGCCGGGAGGGCAAGGGTGGACCCGAACCACGAGATCCTGTTCGAGCCGGTCCGGATCGGACCGAAGACGCTCCGTAACCGCTTCTACCAGGTGCCCCATTGCTCGGGGTTCGGCACGGAGAAGCCCTGGACACAGGCGGCGCACCGTGGCGTGAAGGCCGAGGGCGGCTGGGCCGCCGTCTGCACGGAGTACGCGCCGTTCTCTCCCGAGTCCGACGAGGCGCCGCTGATCGCGGCGCGGTTCTGGGACGAGGACGACATGCGCGCGCTGCGCTTGATGACGGCGACGGCGCACGAGCACGGCGCGCTGGCCGGGCTGGAGCTGTACCACGGCGGCGCGCACACCGGGAACCACCAGACACGGGTCCCCTCGCTGTCGGCGAGCCAGCTCGCCAGCGACCTCGAGCCTCACCTGGTGCCGAAGGCGATGGAGCTCGACGACATCGCTCGCGTGCAGCGCCAGTGGACCGAGGGGGCGATCCGCGGTCGGGACTGCGGGTTCGACATCGTCTACGTGTACGGGGCGCACGCGTACCTGCCGATGCAGTTCCTCTCGTCCTTCTACAACAAGCGGACCGACGGCTACGGCGGTGACCTGCAGGGTCGCGCGCGGTTCTGGCTCGAGACGCTGGAGGCCGTGAGGGAGGCCGTCGGCGATGACTGCGCGGTCGCGACGCGGATCGCGGTGGACTCGCTCGGCGTGGCGGGGATCCACCTTGAGGAGGCGCTGGAGTTCGTCGAGTTCGCTGACGAACTCGTCGACCTGTGGGACGTGAACGTCGGGTCGATCGCCGAATGGAGCAAGGACTCGGGGAGCTCGAGGTACTTCGGCGAGGGCTATCAGCTCGAATGGACGGGAGGGATCCGGCAGGCCACCGCGAAGCCGATCGTCGGCGTCGGCCGGTTGACCGGTCCCGACCGGATGGCCTCGATCGTCCGGAGCGGCGCGTGGGACCTCATCGGTGCGGCGCGGCCGTCGATCGCCGATCCGTTCCTGCCCGCGAAGATCCGAGAAGGTCGCACCGACGAGATCCGGGAGTGCACGGGCTCGAACGTCTGCATCATGAAGGTCGACGGGTTCGGGCACCTCGGGTGCATCCAGAACGCAACGGCCGGCGAGGAGCACCGCCGCGGGTGGCATCCCGAGCGGTTCGAGCCGGCGTCGAACGCGGACCGCGCCGTGCTGGTCGTCGGCGCCGGGCCCGCGGGGATGGAATGCGCGGTCACGCTGGGGCGCCGCGGCTTCGAGGCGGTGCATCTCGTGGAGGGAGAAGCGGAGATCGGCGGTCGGATGCGATGGGTGCGGCGGCTGCCGACGCTCGGCGATTGGGGACGGATCGTCGACCACCGCCGGGTGGTGCTGTCGAAGCTCCGGAACGTCGAGGTGATCACGGAACGGCGGTTGTCGGCCGAGGACGTCCGCGACTACGGCGCGGCGATCGTCGTGGTGGCCACCGGCTCCCGGTGGTCCGGCGAGGGGTGGCAGGCATCGACGCACGAGCCGATCGATGGCGCGGACGACTCGCTCCCACACGTGCTCACGCCGGAGCAGGTGATGGAGGGGAAGCGCCCGCGGGGGAAGCGGGTCGTGGTCTACGACGCGGAGGGCTACTTCGTCGGTCCGGGGATCGCGGAGGTGCTGGCCGCCGACGGGTTCGAGACGCATCTGGTCACCGCGCTCGAGGTGGTCTCGCCGATCTCGGACCTGACGCTCGAGGGGCCGCTGCTGCGCCGGCACCTCCATGAGGCCGGCGTGGTCGCCCATCGGGGGGTGACGGTCCTCTCCGTGGAGGAGGGCCGGGTCGCCGGCGAGGACGAGTTCGAGGAGCAGTGGTCGCTCGAGGCCGACGGCATCGTGCTGGTGACGCAACAGGTCTCGGACGACGCGCTCTATCGCGAGCTCGTGGCGGATCGAGGGTTGCTGGAGGCGAACGGGATCGAGGCCGTCTACCGGATCGGGGACTGCGTCGCGCCGCGGATGATCTCAGAGGCGGTCTTCGACGGGCATCGGCTGGCCCGAGAGATCGACGGACCGCACCCCGACATCGCCCTGCCCTTCGATCGGGAACGGGGCATCCCGGACGTGGCCCCGATGGTGACGAGATGATGGGTTCTGATGGAGACCCTCGGAACGGAGCTGCCGGCCGGCACGCGGTTCATCGGACCGGAGGAGGGCTTGGAGCCGAACTGGGCGCCCGGTGACGCGCCCACCAAGGCCGACCTGGACGCCTGCGTCGCCTGCGGGCTGTGTCTCCCCCACTGCCCGACCTACCGGCTGACCGGCGAGGAGTCGGCGTCGCCGCGCGGCCGGATCGCGGCGATGCGGGCGGTCCACGAGGGCCGCGCGGCGACGGATGAGACGTTCGCTCGGTTCATGGACCTGTGCCTCGTCTGTCGCGCATGCGAGGACGTGTGTCCCTCGCACGTGCCGTTCGGCCGGATGATGGAGCGCGCGCGGACGCAGATCGAGCCGAAGCGATCACGAGGAGCGCGGTTCGTTCGATGGCTCGGGCTCGACGTCGTGCTGCCGTCGCGAGCTCTGACGTCGGTGGCGGCTGCGTTCGCGCCGCTCGTCCGTCCGTTCCTACCGCGGCGGATCCGCTCGCTCGTCCCGCCGGGCTTCGCGTCGTTGGGGCGGCTGCCCGAGGTCACCGAGGCCGAGAGCGAGACGCGCGGCACGGTGGCGCTCCTCGCCGGCTGCGTGCAGGACCGGTGGTTCCGTCGGGTGAACGAGGCGACGATCCGGGTCCTGTCGCGGAACGGATGGCGGGTCGTCGTGCCCCGCGGGCAGACCTGTTGCGGCGCGTTGGCGGCGCACAACGGCCACCTCGGGACGGCGCGGAAGCAGGCCGAACGGAACGCGCGGGCGTTCGCGTCCTTCGATCGTGTGATCGTGAACGGGGCCGGCTGCGGCGCCCACATGGCGGACTACGCCGAGCTCGTGGAAGGAGCGGACCTGCCGGTCCGCGACGTGATGGCGTTCCTGTTCGAGGAGGGCATCCGCGGCGACGCTGCTTCGCTTCCGTCGACGCGGGTCGCGTACCACGACGCCTGCCATGCGCTCAGGGCGCAGGGCATCCGGCTGCAACCGCGTGCGCTCCTCGGCGCGATCGAAGGCATCGAGCTCGTCGAGATCCGGAACGGCGACCGCTGCTGCGGCGCCGCCGGGATCTACAACGTCACCGAGCCCGAGATGTCCTCACAGCTGATGCGGGAGAAGGCCGAAGCGGTCGTCTCCACGGGTGCAGCCGTGGTTGCCTCCGGCAACCCCGGCTGCACGATGCAGCTCACCGCCGGCCTCCGCGCTCTCGGAAGCTCGATACGGGTGGTCCACCCGATCGAGCTCCTCGATCGAGCTCAGGCTGGGTGATCCCGCGCTACCAGCGGCCCTGGTCGGCCGTGAGCGCCTTGTCGCCGGTGCATTCGGTCCCGGAGCCGTAAAGGGGATCGCCTCCGCGGTCCAGCTTGAGGTAGAAGCACGCGCCCGGGCGGATCTGGACGGCGGCCGCCCACGTCGAGTCGGACGCCGACACGCTCACGTCGTTCAGACCCGCGGACGACTCGTCCCCCGGCCGGAACGACAGCTTGGGCATGCGAGCCGAGAGACCGTCGGCGTCGGCGGCCTCGAACCCTCCGGTCCGCGCGAGTGCGATCTCGGCGCCCGCCTGCGCCTCACGCAGGGTCTCCTGGGCATGGCCGATCGAGTCCGCGAGCGGCCGGTTCGCGAAGATCTCGACGACCAGGAAGATCCCGCCCAGCAGCAACGTCCCGACCACGACCCAGAACCCACGGTTGGACCGCGGAGGCGGTTCGGGGCCAAGTTCCTCGTCGTAGGCGCGGATGATGTCGTCGTCTGCGGCCACCAGGACAGAGTACGGAACCGGTGCTCCGATACCTTCCGTGCGATGCCGCAGGAGATCGCGCGGAACGTGCTGTCGTGGGCAAGCGAGCTGGACGACCTGACGCGCGCCAGCGGAGGGCACGGCGCGCCTCCCGATCCTCGCCGGACACGTCGCGTTGATGCCCGACGCGCACCTCGGTATGGGCGCCACGATCGGCTCGGTGATCCCGACCGAGAGCGCCGGGATCCCCCCGCGGTCGGCGTCGACATCGGGTGCGGGATCGCCGCGCGTCGGCTCGACCTCACGCTGGATCATCCCCGACGCGCTCGAGCCGTGGGTCACCGAGCTGGCAGCCACGGTCCCGGCCGGGCTCGGTCGCTGGTACGGCGAGTCCTCGGAAGACACCCTGACGTCCGCGCACGGCGCCGGCCGGAGGGATGTCCCGCCGCCAGGCGAGGAAGCAGCTCTCGCTGGAGAGCTTCAACGAGGCGACGAGCGTCGCGGCGTGGCAGCACGCGAGCGCAGCGGAGCTCCTCGACGAGCATCCGTCCGCGTACAAGCCGATCGACGTCGTGATGCGCGACCAGGCCGACCTCGTGGAGATCGAGCACGAGCTCCACGGCATCGCGAACTACCAGGGGCGTGGAGCCCGCGAGACGCTCCCGCTAGCCGGCGAGCGTTCGGGACAGCTCGGACAAGCTCTCGAGGTTGTGACCCGAGAGGAACACGTCGACCGACGGCAAGGCAGCCGCCATCCCGCGAGCCAGCGGCTCGTACCTCGGCGAACCTTTGAGCGGATTGACCCACACGACCTTGTGCGCCAGACGACCGAGCCGCTCCATCTGTGAGCGCAGCAGCACGGGATCACCGCGTTCCAACCCGTCCGAGCACAGCACGACCACGGCGCCGCGCAAGGCCGCCCGCTGGCTCCATCCGTCGAGCAGCGACCTCAGCGATTCGCCGATCCGGGTCCCGCCCTCCCAGTCCTCGACCGTCCTCCCGATCTCGTGCAGCGCCCGATCAGGGTCCTTCGATCGGAGTGTTCGGGTCACGCGCGTGAGCCTCGTCCCGAAACAGAACACCTCCACCCGCCGACCCGCTGCCATCGCCGCGTAGCCGAACTGCACCAACGCCCGAGCGTACGGCGACATCGAACCGCTCACGTCGAGGATCAGTACGAGCGGCCGCCCGCGGACGCGGCGGTCGCGCCAGGCCCGCTCGAACGGCTCCCCACGCGTCCGCAGCGACCGCCGCAACGTTCGACGGATGTCGAAGCGGTCGCCCTTGGCCGAGGGCCGCGTCCGGCGCATCCGCTCTTCGGGCAGCGCCACGGCGAGCGCCCGGATCAACCGCCCGACCTCGTCGCGCTCGTCGTCGGACAGGTCTGCGAACGACTTCGAGCGCAGCACCTCGACGGCGCTGGCGACGATCCGGATCGCGGCCTCGTCCCCCTCCGCGGGCTCCTCGTCGTTTTCGCCCAGCGAGTGCCACTCGGCCGCCGTCTTCCCCAGCTGGACCTCGAGTCCCTCGAGATCCTCGGCGCCGTCGATCCCCCGCCGGGCCAACTGCGGGAGGTCGAGCTCGATCTCGAGCTCGGCCTCCGGGCGCAGCGACCGGTACCAGTCCTCGAACGCGATGTCGTACGCCGCGAGGTCGCCCTTGCGGGAGACCATCGAGATACGGCCGGCCCAGTAGAGCGAGAGCCGGTCGACCAGGCCGAGCGCCGCGACCGCGCGGACGAACGTCAGGATCCTGCCGGTGCCGACGGGGAGGCCGCGAGCGCGGAGCTCGCGGCCGAACCGCACCAGCGGGCCGAGCGGCTCCGCCGCTCGGCCCGCTTCACGCATCCCGGTCGCCGACGACCTCGACCAGCCGCGGCTCCACCAGCTCCTGGTCCTCGTGGTCCTTCACGACGGCGCCGAGCGTGTCGCGGGCCAGCTCGGGGCTCAGCCGATCGGCCCCGAGGAACGCCAGCGCGTTCGCCCAGTCGATCGTCTCGGCGACGCCGGGCAGCTTGGCCAGGTCCATCGCCCGCAACCGGGCGACCGCCTGCGCGACGTCGCGGGCGAGCAGCTCCCCGACCTTCGGCGCTCGCGTCCGGACGATCTCGACCTCGCGCTCGAGCGCCGGGTGATCGATCCAGTGGTAGAGGCACCGGCGCTTCAACGCGTCGTGCAGCTCCCGCGTCCGGTTCGACGTCACGACGACGGCCGGCGGCGTCTCCGCAGCGACCCGTCCGACCTCCGGGATCGTCACGGCGAACTCCGAGAGGATCTCCAAGAGGAACGCCTCGAACTCGTCGTCGGCACGGTCCAGCTCGTCGACGAGCAACACGGCCCCCGCTCCCGCCCGGATCGCCGCCAGCAACGGCCGCTCGACCAGGAACTCCGGCCCGAACAGATCCTCGACGTGGCGCTCGGCCTCCGCCGCGTCCATGGCCCGGACGGCCAGCAGCTGGCGCGCGTAGTTCCACTCGTAGAGCGCCTGCGCCGCGTCGATCCCCTCGTAGCACTGCAGTCGGATCAGCCGGCGCCCCAGCAGCTCGGCCAACACCTTCCCGACCTCGGTCTTCCCGACGCCGGCTTCTCCCTCGAGCAACAGGGGCTTGTCGAGCGAGAGGGCGAGATGGATCGCCGTGGAGAGCCCGCGATCGGCCAGGTAGGCGTGCGCGCCCAGCGCCGCCTGGAGCTCCTCCACCGTCGCGAACGCGCCGTCCATCGGGGCACATCGTACGGGCCGGACCGGGTTCGACGGGAGCCCCGCTCCTGAGGTTGAATGTTGGCCCCCGAGGGAAGAGGGCCAGAGGAAAAGGGCCAGAGGAAAAGGGAAGGGCGCGATGGCCGAGATCCTGATGGATCACGTCTCGAAGATCTATCCGGGCGGTGCGAACGCCGTCTCGGATCTCAACCTGGACATCGGGGACGGCGAGTTCATCGTCCTGGTCGGTCCGTCGGGGTGCGGCAAGACGACGGCGCTGCGGATGGTGGCCGGTCTCGAGTCGATCAGCGACGGCACGATCTCGATCGGCGATCGAGTCGTGAATACCGTTCCTCCGAAGGAGCGGGACATCGCCATGCTGTTCCAGAACTACGCGCTGTACCCGCACATGACCGTGTTCGACAACATGGCGTTCGGCCTCAAGCTGCGGAAGCTCTCCAAGGACGAGATCGGGCGCCGCGTGAACGAAGCGGCGAAGATCCTCGGCCTCGACGAGTTCCTCGAACGCAAGCCGAAGGCGCTCTCCGGCGGACAGCGGCAGCGCGTCGCGATGGGCCGCGCGATCGTCCGCGAGCCCAAGGCGTTCCTGATGGATGAGCCGCTGTCGAACCTCGACGCGAAGCTCCGCGTCCAGATGCGCTCGGAGATCGCGCGGATCCAGCACGATCTCCGGGTCACGACGATCTACGTGACGCACGACCAGGTCGAGGCGATGACGATGGGCGATCGGGTCGCCGTGATCCGCAAGGGCGTCCTCCAGCAGGTCGACTCACCCCAGTTCCTCTACGACCACCCGAACAACCTCTTCGTCGCCGGCTTCATCGGTTCGCCGGCGATGAACCTGGTCGAGGCCACGCTGGCGCGCTCGAACGGCTCGATGACCATCGAGTTCGGCGGCTATCGGCTCGCCGTCCCCGACGAGGTGATGAGCGGCCGTCCGGATCTGAAAGGCTTCGAAGGGAAGTCTGTGATCGTGGGGATCCGGCCGGAGGACATCGAGGATGCGGCGCTCGTTTCCGACGCGCCGGCCGACCATCGGATCCGGTCCAGCGTCTTCCTCCGGGAGGCCCTCGGCGCCGACGTGCTGATCCATTTCATGATCAAGGCGCCGGCGGTCGTCACGGAGGACACGAAGGAGCTCGCCAGCGACGTGGGGCACGAGGCCCTGGAAGCGGCGGCCGCGGCGAACGAGTTGGAGTTCCTGGCTCGACTCAACCCCAGGACCGATGCGGCACAAGGCCAGGCGATCGAGCTGGTCGTGGACGTGCACCGTCTCCACTTCTTCGATCCCGAGACGGGGGCGGGCATCTACGGCGGCGATCGCGAGCCGGCGGCATCCGCCTCGTCGTAGAGGGGTATGGAGGGGTGACGCGTTCGGTGGTGGAGCAGCCACAGAGAGGGAGGAGCAGCATGCGGAAGCTTCGGTGGTTGGTGGTACCCGCGGTGCTCGTGATGGTGGCCGCGGCCTGCCAGAAGTCGGAGGAAGGTGGCGGAGGGGGCGGCGGCGGCGAGGCGAACAAGGGCACGGTCAACGTCCTGAACGCCCTCGAGCCGGAGGAGAACGCCGTCCTCCAGTCGATCTCTGACAAGACGATCGCCCCGGAGGTCGACTACAAGGTCGACTTCGAGCAGTCGGCGGACTTCGAGCAGCAGGTCCAGATCCGCGCGCAGGGCGGCACGCTCGACGTGATCCTGCTCCCGCAACCCGGCGCGGTGCAGGCCCAGGCGGCGTCGGGGAACGCGGTCTCGCTGGAGGACATGGGGTTCAACATCGATGAGCTCACGAACACCTTCGGTGAGTACTTCCTGTCGCTCGGCGAGTACAAGGGCGAGCACTACGGGATCCCGACCAACATCAACCTGAAGAGCATGATCTGGTACCCGAAGAAGGCCTTCGACGCGAAGGGCTACCAGGTCCCCACCACGTGGGACGAGTTGATGGCCCTGCAGGACCAGATCAAGGCCGACGGCGGCACGCCGTGGTGCGTCGGCTTCGAGTCCGGGTCGGCCACCGGATGGCCGGCCACCGACTGGATGGAAGACATCATGCTGGCGACGGCGGGCCAGGACAAATACACCCAGTGGGTGAACCACGAGATCCCGTTCAACGACCCGTCGGTGATGCACGCCGGCGAGCTGTTCGGCGATGTGATGTTCGGCAAGGGTGACGTGCTCGGTGGCGCCGCTCAGACCCCGTCGATCGCGTTCGGCGACGCGCCGGCGCCGATGTTCGACAATCCGCCGAAGTGCTGGTTGCACCGGCAGGCCAGCTTCATCACTGCGTTCTTCCCCAAGGACGCGAAGCCGGGCGTGGACTACGACTGGTTCCCGTTCCCGCCGATCGACCAGCAGGGCACGCTGTTCGCTGGCGAGCTGGCCGTGGCGTTCTCGAACCGGCCCGAGGTCGTGGACTTCCTCACCCGGTTCATGAGCGAGGACGTCCAGTGCCAGATGGGCAAGGAGCCGGGGAGCTCACGGATCTCTCCGAACATCAACGTCGGACCGGAGTGCTACCCCAACCCGATCCTGGCCGGTGCCTCGCAGGTGCTGACGAAGGCGCTCTCCGGTGAGGGTGCGGCCGGGTTCGACGCCTCGGACCAGATGCCGCCGGAGGTCGGCTCGGGCAGCTTCTGGACCGGCATGGTCACGTACATGCAGCAGGGACCGGGATCGCTGAAGAAGGTCCTGGACGACATCGAGGCGAGCTGGCCCGCGAGCTGATGCGAGCGGCCAGCGAGCCCCGCGAGGTGGGCGGGAGCGACCCGACAGGGTCGCTCCCGCCCACCCTCGATCGGAGGTGCCGTTGACCTCGTCCTCCGGGGACGCCGAGGGCACGCTCGGCACGATCGAGGAACCGAGACGCTCCGGCCCTCAGGCCTTCATCGTCTCGCTGCTCCGCCTGGCCAGCGCGCTCCTGATCCCCGTCGTCGGCTTCTTCGTCCTGTGGAAGACGTTCGACTTCCTTCGCGACGCCGACGCCAACCGATTCGTCGTCGTCGGCGTGGCGATCGTGGTCGGGGTCGGCGGCGTGTTCTTCCTCTACTGGGCGATGAACCGGTTGGTCGAGTTCCTCCCCGAGCGCTACCGCGAGGGCGTCCGGCCGTACGTCTTCGTCGGCCCGGCGCTGGTCGTGCTGATCGTGTTCCTGGTCTATCCGGTGATCAACACGATCCTCGTGGCGTTCAAGGACAACCTGGGACAGAAGTTCGTCGGCCTGGACAACTTCAGGTTCGTCTTCACGGACGCCAGCATGCTCCGCTCGATCCGCAACACGTTCGGGTGGATCATCATCGTTCCGCTCTTCGGGACCGGCATCGGCCTCGCCTTCGCCACGCTCGCCGACCGGCTGCGCCGCGGCGAGGCCGTGGCGAAGTCGGCGATCTTCCTCCCCATGGCGATCTCGTTCGCCGGGGCCTCGATCGTGTGGAGGCTGATCTACAGCTTCCGCCCGGCCGAGTTCGGCACGAACATCGGGCTGCTGAACGGGGTGTGGATGGGGCTCGGGCAGCAGCCGGTCGACTGGCTGAACGTGAAGCCCTGGAACAACCTGTTCCTCATGGTGATCATGGTCTGGATGCAGACCGGGTTCGCGATGGTCGTGCTCTCCGCGGCGATCAAATCGATCCCCGACGAGATCCTCGAGGCGGCGCGGATCGACGGCGCCTCCGAGCTCCAGGTGTTCCGGCGGATCATCGTGCCGTCGATCCTGCCGACGATCGCGGTGGTGGCCACCTACATGGTGATCAACGCGATGAAGGTGTTCGACATCGTGTTCGTGATGGGCGGTCCCCCGGAGAACCGCGGGACCGAGGTGATCGCCGAGCGGATGATCCACTGGTTCTTCATCGGCGGGAACTACGGCCGCGGCGCGGCGATCGCCGTGATCCTGTTCCTGGCGGTGATCCCCGTGATGATCATCAACATCCGGCGGTTCCGTGAGGAGGAGGCGATCCGATGAGCGTGGCCGAGCCGACCCTCGCCCCGCCCCCCGTCGCGACCTCCACCGGGGGAGGCGCGCCGGGCGAGATCCGTACGGGCGGGTGGTTCGTGAGGATCGCCGTGCTGGTGATCGTGGCCCTCTGGGTGATCCCGACGCTCGGCGTGCTGATCACCTCGTTCCGACCCGAGGAGCTGGTGGACTCCTCGGGGTGGTGGACGGTCTTCGCCCATCCGTTCCAGGGCGCGCAATGGACGTTCGAGAACTACCGGCTGGCGCTCGACCAGGGCGGCCTGGGCAACGCCTTCCTCAACAGCCTCGCGGTGGCGATCCCGGCGACCGTGATCCCGATCGCGATCGCGGCGTTCGCCGCGTACGCGTTCTCGTGGATGGACTTCCGGGGCCGGTACGTGATGTTCGTCGCGGTGGTTGGCCTGCTGGTGGTGCCGCTCCAGATGGCCCTGATCCCGATCCTGCGCCTGTACAACGAGGGCGGGACGATCGCGAACTACATCATCTTCCCCGACCTCGACCTGGTCGGGACGTTCCTCGGCGTGTGGATCGCGCACACCGCCTTCGGGTTACCGCTGGCGATCTACCTGTTGCGCAACTACATCGGGTCCCTGCCCTCCTCGATCATCGAGTCGGCCAAGATCGACGGCGCCGACCACTTCACGATCTTCTGGCGGCTGATCATCCCGCTCTCGGTGCCGGCGCTTGCCGCGTTCGCGATCTTCCAGTTCCTGTGGGTCTGGAACGACCTCCTGGTGGCGTACGTGTTCCTGGGCGGATCGGAGGAGAACCGGGTCCTCACGATCGCGCTGGCCAACCTGGTGGGCGCCCGCGGGGAGAACTGGCAACTGCTCACGGCGGCCGCGTTCATCTCGATGGCGCTTCCCCTCCTGGTCTTCTTCTCGCTGCAGAAGTACTTCGTGCGAGGGCTCACGGCCGGCGCCGTCAAGGGCTAGCCTCGAGATGCTGCGACGCCGATCCTCCCCGGCGGGGATGGAACCGCTGACCCCCCAACGCAAGTGGCGGGCGATCACGATCGCCACGGTACTTCTGCTCCCGGCGTACTGGGGCATCGTGAGCGGGCTGGTGGCGGTGGCCTCCGACGATCCGACGGCTCCGGCCGGGGGCCCGGCGATCGCGTTCGGGCTCGGATCGCTGCCGTTCGTGTTCATCGGGCTGGCGTTCCTGTCGTCGCACCCGCGGGTGCCGTCGGCGGCCCTGAAGGCGATGGGGCTGTCCCTCCTGGTCGGGATCCCGGTTGCGGCGATCTCGCAGGACGCCGTCACGGGGCTGGTCGCTGGGATCGGAGCGGGTGGGGCAGCTGCCCTGCGCCCCGATCGGATCGGCGCCTGGAAGGCGCGGGCCATCGGGGTCGCGGCCGTCTCGGTCTACGCGTTCGCGATGGTCCGCGTGGTGCCCGACGTCACGCTCCTGCTCGCGCCGACGCTGCCCTTCACCTGCCTGGGCGTCGCGGACCACCTCGCGGAGACGCGGCAGGAGAAACGCGAACGCGCGGAGCGCACGCCGGTCACGCGCTGAGGCGCGGATCCGAGCCGAACGGAGGTGGTCGAGATCGATCCGTGGTGGAAAACGGGCGTCCTGTACCAGATCTATCCGAGGTCGTTCGCGGACTCGAACGGCGACGGGCACGGCGACCTCCGGGGCGTGATCGACCACCTCGATCATCTCGTCTGGCTCGGGATCGACGGCATCTGGCTGAGTCCGATCACGACGTCGCCGCAGGCGGATTGGGGCTACGACGTCGCGGACTACACGGGGATCGACCCCGACTTCGGCGAGCTCGACGACCTCGACGAGCTGATCTCCCAGGCGGGCAGCAAGGGGATCCGCGTGCTCCTCGACCTCGTCCCCAACCACACCAGCGATCGGCACCCCTGGTTCCTCGACGCTCGGTCGGATCGAGGTGCGGCGCACCGCGACTGGTACGTGTGGGCGGACCCGAAACGGGACGGGTCGGTGCCCAACAACTGGCGCTCGTTCGTCGGCGGACCCGCGTGGACGTGGGACGACCGGACGGGCCAGTACTACCTCCACAACTTCCTCCCGGAGCAGCCCGACCTGAACTGGTGGAACCCAGACGTCGCTGACGCGTTCGACGACATCCTCCGGTTCTGGTTCGACCGCGGGATCGCGGGCTTCCGCATCGACGTCGCGCACGCCCTGATCAAGGACCGGTCGCTGCGCGACGACTCGCCGGCGCTCGAGACCGATCATCCGAGCATCCGACGGTTCGGCTTGCGCAGCGACTTCAGCATGAACCGGCCGGAGGGCCACGACGTGCTGCGTCGCTGGCGGAAGATCGCCGACGCGTACGAGCCGGGGAGGTTGCTGCTCGGAGAGACGTGGGTCCTCGACCTCGAAGCCCTCGCTCGCTTCTACGGCGACCAGGGGAACGAGCTGCACCTGGCGCTGAACGTTCCCTTCGTGCTCTCGTCGCTCGGGCCTGAGTTGCGAAGCATCGTCGAGACCACCCAGACGCTGCTGCCGCCGCTGGCGTGGCCGTTATGGAACGCTTCGAACCACGACGCCGGCCGATTCCCCACCCGGTGGGCCGACGACGACGAAGGGAAGAGCCGGGCGGCGCTGCTGATCCTGCTCACGCTCCGGGGGACGCCGTTGCTGTACTACGGCGACGAGGTCGGGATGCGGAACGTGGAGATCCCACGGGACCGTCTCCGCGATCCCATCGGACTCGCCCACTGGCCGGAGGACCCGGGCCGGGACCACGGGCGGACGCCGATGCCGTGGACCTCCGAACCGAACGGTGGGTTCACGGCACCGGGGCTCGAGACATGGCTTCCGATCGGCGAGCTCTCCCGGAACGTCGCGGATCAACGCGACGATCCGGGATCGATGCTCACGTTCTGCCGGGAGCTGATCGCCCTCCGCCGGGCGCGCGAGGATCTCCGGAGCGGCGACTCGGCGCCGGCCGACGCCCCGGAGGGCGTCTGGGCATGGCGGCGAGGCGCGGACACCGTGATCGCGGTGAACCAGGGCGAGGCCCCCGCGGACCTCGCGGCGGGCAACGCGACGATCCTGCTCGGGACCGATCCGGGCCGAGCCGGGGAACGGGCGGCTCCGGGGATCCGGTTGGATCCGTGGGAGGCGGTGATCCTCGAGGTCGCCGGCTAGCGGCCGTCGGCGCCGGCGGGAGCCGCCGCCGTCGGCACCACGGGCACGCGGATCCCTCGCTCGGCGAACCGCCTGCTGACCAGCTCCCGCAGGGAACGCTCGACCTCCAGCACCTTCGAAGGCCGGGTGTCGGCTACGACGCGCATCACGAGCGCGTCGTGTCCCATCTGCTCGACGCCGAGAACGTGCGGCCCGTCGTGGATCCGCTCCGCCTGGTTCGGATCCTGACGGACCTCCTCCATCAGCTCTTCGAGCACGCTCCGCACCCGGTCGACGTCCTCGTCCTGCGCGGCGCGGACGTCCACGATCGCGCGGGCCCACCCGCGCGATCGGTTACCCGCCACCACGATGTTCCCGTTCGGGACGATGTTCAGGCTTCCGTCGAACGCGCGCAGGCTCGTCACCCGCATCGTGAGCCCCTCGACCCGACCCGTGACCTTGCCCGACGGGGTCGTGAGCTCGACGGTGTCGCCAACCCCGAACTGGTTCTCCAGCAGGATGAAGAAGCCGGAGAGCGCGTCCTTCACGAGGCTCTGGGCACCGAACCCGAGCGCCACACCGGCCACCCCCGCGCTCAAGAGGATCGGTCCGAGGACGAAGCCGAACTCGCTGAGCACCATCACGAACGCGATGGTCCAGATCACGACCACGAACGTCGTGGACAGTGCCTCGGTCAGCGTCGTCGCCCGCTGCAGGTTCAGCTCCTGGGTGACGCTCGCGGACCCCTCGAGCTTGCGCCGGAACCGGTTGACCACCAGGCGCGAGAGAACCATGACGATCACAGCCACGACGACGATCCCGATGATCTTCACGCCGTGCGCGAAGAACCAATCACCGAAGTCGAGTTCGCGTGCCGCCAGCAACCGCATCGAGCCCCATGCAAGCGGCCCGAGCCGCCTCCGTCAACGACGCACGTGACCCTTCGTGACTACCGGTCCGCCTGGTCGATCACGACAGGCAGGTCCCGCTCCGACGTCCCGATCGTCTCGAGGACCCTGGCCGTGGCCTCCAGCACCAGTCGCTCACGCAGGTCCGCGAGCTCCTGATCGGTCATCGCCTCGATCGCCGGCGTCACGTGGCGTCCGTGCTCGCGGAGCGCGTAGGCCGTCTCGCCGTGCTCGGCGAGGTCGACGCCCTCCTCCTCCGACTCCGCCCGGACCCGGAACCCGACCGATCGCTCGACCAGCCAGAGGATCGCCAGCGTGGCGACGAACGAGAACACGAGCGTGATCCCGGCGGCCGCGGCCTGCCGGCCGAGCTGCGCGAGGCCGCCCGCTGCCCCCGCCGGGTTCACGGCCAGGCTGGCGAAGACCCCGGTGAGGAGGGCTCCCACGACCCCGCCGACCATGTGGACGCCGACCGCGTCGAGCGAGTCGTCGTAGCCGAGGCGGCCCTTCAGCTCGACCGCCGCGAAGCAGACCAGGCCGCCCGCCAGACCGATCACCAGCCCCGGGATCGGCGCGACGTAGCCCGCCGCGGGCGTGATCGCCACGAGCCCCGCCACGGCCCCGGTCGCTGCGCCGACCGCGGTGGCCTTGCCGTGCCGGATCCGCTCCGGCACGAGCCAGCCGACCATGGCGCCGGCCGCGCCGAGATGCGTTGCCAGGAAGGCCGAGGACGCGAGATCGCCGGCGCCGAGCGCGCTCCCCGCGTTGAACCCGAACCAGCCGAACCACAGGATCCCGGCGCCGAGCACCACCATCGGGACGTTGTGCGGCGCGAAGTTCCCGCGTGGGTAGCCGGCTCGCTTGCCGACGAACAGGGCGGCTGCGAGCGCAGCCGCGCCGGCGCTGATGTGGACGACCGTCCCACCGGCGAAGTCGATCGCGCCGATCCCTCCGGCGCCGAGGAACCCGCCGCCCCAGACCCAGTGGGCGAGCGGCGAGTACACCACCAGCGACCACAGGGCCACGAACGCCACGTAACCACCGAACCGGACCCGTTCGGCGAACGCACCGGCGATCAGCGCGGGCGTGATGATCGCGAACATCAGCTGGAACGACGCGAAGGCCGGCTGCGGGACGGTCGGGGCCAGCGGGTGGATCGTCCCCACCACGTCCCGCATGCCCAGGAGATCGAGCCCGCCGATCAGACCGCCGTGATCGGGCCCGAACGCGAGCGAGTACCCCGCGATCAACCAGATCACCGAGACGATCGCGATCGCGGCGACCGAGTGCATCATCGTCCCGAGGACGTTCTTCGAACGCACGAGCCCGCCGTAGAACAGCGCGAGCCCCGGCGTCATGAACAGGACCAGCGCAGCCGCGCCCAGGACCCAGGCGGTGTCGCCGGAGTCGACCCTCATCGCTTCCTCCCCATCGGTGGACGGGTGCGTTATCCGCCATCGACGGGCCCGGGTCGAGCGTTCCCGTGTTTCGTTCCGGTTAAGGCTGGCGGCGGCGGTTTCCCCGAGCGGAGACCGGAGCCTGTTCCACGACGTGGGGCTGAGTTCCACAGAATGGAACTCGCGGAGGGTCAGGCACTCACGCGGAACGGCAAGTCTCAGACGTCGAGGCGGTCCTCGAGGCGATCGAGCCGCTTCTCCAGGTCCCGATACCGGCGATCCCCGTTCTTCCGCTTGCGTCGACGCATCACGAACCGTCCCAGCACGCCCAGCGCCCCGACGCCGACCACGGCACCGGCGGCGCGCTTGGCGACCCGGGCGGTGGCGGGCAACCGGCTCTCCAGTTCTCGCAGCTCTTGGTCGAGGCGAGTCCTGGTCGCCTCGATCTCCATCATCGTTTGATCTGCTGTTTCGCCCACGCGACGTCCTCCTTCAGCGACTCCTGGGTGAGCTCGGGCTTGCTCGACGACGTCCGCAGCCACCGCCTGGCGGCGAGGATCGCGATCCCCGCGATCAGCAGGAACACCACCGCCACGATCAGCATCGCGGCCCATCGAGGGAGCACGAGCGCGAGCGCTTCCGCGCCGGCGAGGCCGAGGAACCCCACGACGAAGAGCCCGAGCACCGCAGCGGCGGCGAAGACGCCCGCCGCCTTGGCGCGTGCCGACATCATCGCGGCGAACTCCTGCTTCGCCAGCTCGATCTGCTTGGAGACGAGCGTCGAAAGATCCGTCGCGATCGATCGCAGCAGGTCTCCGGTCCCTCGTCCGCCGTTCGGCGACGGCGAGACGCGGAACGTCTCGTCCGGCGTCGCCGTCGGCGGCATGTCCTGGTCGTGTCCCGTCTGCACCATGACCTCCCTCCGGCTCGATCCGTCCCGGCAGCGACGGATCGAGCGCAACAGGAACCACCGGCAGGGATACCCGGAGGCCCTGCCCTCAAACGAGACTAGGCGAGCGCCTCCTCCAACGCCCGCCGAACGAGGACCTTGGCGAGCGCCCGCCGGTACTCGTCCGAGCCGAAGGCGTCCGAGGGCGGGGACGCCCCCTCGTCGGCACGCTCCGCGGCCGACGCGGGATCGGCCCCGGCCGCCAGCGCCTCCTCGACGCCGGCGGCCCGGAGCGGCGTGAGCCCCATGTTGGTGAGCGAGACGTTCGCGCTGCCGTTCAGCCGGACGGCCGCGACCCCCACCACCGCCCAGTCCTGCGCCCGCCGGGTGAACTTCTGGTAGCTCCATCCGCCGGAGAGCGCCGGAACGCGGATCTCGGTCAGCACCTCGTCCGGCCCCAGCGCGGACTGGAAGAGGCCGGGGAACATGTCCGTCGCCGAGATCTCCCGGCTCCCCTCGGCGCCCTGCGCCACGAAGGTTGCCCCGAGCGCCAGCAGGACCGACGGCATGTCGCCGGCCGGGTCGGCGTGGGCTACCGAGCCGCCGATCGTCCCCATGTGCCGTACCTGCGGGTCGCCGACCCGGCCGGCGACGGACGCCACGATCGGACACCGTTGGCGGAGCCCGTCGTTGATCTCGAGATCGCGGTATCGGGTCAGGGCGCCGATCGCCACGCCGTCGCCGTCCTGGCGAACGAAGGAGAGGTCGCGCAGACGGCCGATGTCGATCAGCTTCGTCGGGGTCGCGAACCGCAACTTCATCTGCGGGAGGAGCGAATGGCCCCCCGCCAGCAGCTTCGCGCCGTCATCCGCCTGGAGCGCCGCGATCGCGGCCTCGACCGAATCGACCCGTTCATACTCGAACGCCGCCGGGATCATGCCGCACCCCCTCCCCCGCCCTTCGCATCCTGGATCGCCCGCCACACCCGTTCCGGCGACGCCGGCTTCTCGATCGCCGTCACCCCAAGGTGGGAGATCGCGTCGATCACGGCGTTCACGACGGCAGGCGGCGACGCGATCGTCCCGGTTTCACCGACCCCTTTCACGCCGAGGGGGTTCGTGGACGAGGGCGTCTCCTGCGAGTTGTCCGTGACCATCGCGGGGATCTCGTTGGCACTGGGGATCAGGTATTGCGTCATCGTCGAGGTGGTGAGGTTGCCGGCGTCGTCGTAGATCGCCTCCTCGTACAGCGCCTCGGCGATCCCCTGCGCGACCCCGCCGTGGATCTGCCCCTCGACGATCATCGGGTTGATGATCGTGCCGACGTCGTCGACGGCCACGTACTTCAGGATCTCCGTCGCACCGGTCTCCGTGTCGACCTCGACCACGCAGATGTGCGCCCCGGCCGGCCACGTGAAGTTCGGAGGGTCGTACACGGCGGTCGCGTTCAGGTGCGGCTCGGTCCCCTCCGGCAGCGCGTGGGCGTGCCAGGCAGAGAAGGCGATCTCCGGGATCGTCTTCGCCTTGTCCGGTGCGCCAGCGACGTGCCACGACCCGTCGCCCCACTCCAGGTCGTCCTCGGCCACCTCGAGCTCGTGGGCGGCGATCGTGCGGGCCTTCGCCCGGATCTTCTCCATCGCGAAGTGCAGGGCCACGCCACCGACCGCGACCGACCGCGACCCGTACGTGTCCATCCCGAGGGGCGTGACCGCCGTGTCGCCGTGCAGGACCTCGATGTCGTCCGGCGTCACGCCGAGGCCGTCCGCCACGATCTGCGCCCACGCCGTCTCGTGGCTCTGCCCGTGCGGCGACGTCCCCGTTTTCACGATCACCTTCCCGGTCGGGAGGCATTCGATCGTCGCGCCGTCCCAGCCGCCCGCGGCGTACCGCAGCGCGCCGAGGATGTTGGAGGGAGCGAGTCCGCACATCTCGAGGTAGGTCGAGAGCCCGATCCCGAGCTGCTTCGCGTCGCCTCGTTCCCGTCGGTCGCGTTGCTCCGCGCGCAGCTCGTCGTACTCGACGAGGGCGAGCGCCTTGTCCAGGAGCGGCTCGTAGTTCCCGGAGTCGATGTTCAGGCCCATGATCGAGGCGCGGGCCTCGTCGTGCGGCGGCTGCAGGTTCATCCGCCGGACGTCCGCGGGATCCTTCCCGATCCGTCGGGCGAAGGTGTCGACGAGTCGCTCGAGGACGTACGTCGCCTCGGGCCGCCCCGCCCCGCGGTAGGCATCGGTCGGCGTCGTGTTGGTCACGATGCCGGTGAACTCGTACCAGTACGCCTGCGGGTCGAATGGGCCCATGTACACCCAACCGCCCAGCTCCGGGATCCCGGGCGTCAGCAGCTGGTAATACGCGCCCATGTCGCAGAGCTCCACGAACTTGAGCCCGAGGATCTTCCCGTCCTCCGTCCCCGCGAGCGTGCAGTCGTGGAGCACACCCCGTCCGTGGATCGTCGCGACGTAGTTCTCGCGCCGACCCTCGATCCATTTCACCGGGCGGGCCAGCTTCCGGGCCAGGCCGAGCGCCAACGCCTCCTCGGCGTAGACGTTCAGCTTGGAGCCGAACCCGCCGCCGACGTCCGGGGCGATCACGCGGAGCTTCTGCTCCGGGATCCCCACGACCCCGGAGAGCGTGACCTTGGCGATGTGCGGGATCTGCGTCGCGGACACCAGCGTCCACTCGCCCATCGCCGGCACCCCGTACGCCAAGCAGCCCCGCGGCTCGATCGCGTTCGGGATCAAGCGGGGCTGGACGTACCGCTCCTGCACGATGACCGGGGCCGACTCGAACACCGACTGATCCCCGCCTCCCCCGTGCGACCAGTGGACGACCGTGTTCGTCCCGAGGTCGTCGTGGACGATCACCTCGTCCTTGGCGGCCTCCTCGAGGTCGACGACGGCGGGGAGCTCGGTGGCCGTGACGGCCACCGCCTCGGCCGCGTCGATCGCCTGCTCGCGGGTCTCGGCGACGACGACCGCGACGGCGTCGCCGTTGAAGCGGATCTTGTCGGAGGCGAGCGGATAGTGGATGGGGACCTTGATGTCCTCGGTGATCGGCCACACGAACGGCAGCGCCCCGAGGCCGAGGTCGTCGGCGGTGTAGACGCCGACGACGCCGGGCATCGACGCGGCCTCGGCAGCGTCGACGCCGTCGATCTTCGCGTGGACGTAGGGGGGCCGGACGAGCGCCATCCACACCATCCCCGGCATCGTCCAGTTGTCGATGTAGCTGGCCTGGCCCGTGAGCAGCGAAGGGTCCTCCTTGCGGAGGACCGCCTGCCCGATGTACCGCTCGGTGGTCGTCATCGCGCACCTCCCGCTCCGGCGCCGGTCATCGACCCGGCGGCGTCGAGGATCGAGGCGACGATGTTCTGGTAGCCGGTGCAGCGGCACAGGTTGCCCTCGAGCGCCAGCCTGACGTCCTCCTCGGACGGGCTTGGGTTCTCCTGCAGGTAGCTGGCGGCCGCCATCACCATCCCCGGCGTGCAGTAGCCGCACTGGAGGCCGTGGTTGCGGCGGAACGCCTCCTGCAACGGATGGAGGTCGTCGCCCTCGGCCATGCCTTCGATCGTGGTGATCGATCGGCCGTCGGCCTGCGCGGCGAGCAGCGTGCAGGACTTCACGGACTCGCCGTCGAGCAGGACCGTGCACGCGCCGCAGCTGGACGTGTCACAGCCGACGTTGGTGCCGGTGAGCCCGAGAGCTTCGCGGAGGAAGTACACGAGGAGGGTTCGCGCTTCGACGTCGGCGTCGCGCGCAACCCCGTTGACGGTGACCGAGACGTGGGGCACGAACGGCCTCCTTCCGGGGACGGGCAGCCGGAGTGTAGAACGGCCTCGCCGGAAGGGTCGAATCGGAGGCGGTGCGACTACCAGCCGGTCGCCGGCGCGGTGAGGGCCGCCGAGCCGACGCAGTCGTCGAGGGTGCCCCGCTCGACGGAACCGGGGGCGTCCGTGCGGATCCAGAAGCACGTGCCGGTGGAGCTCTCGATGGCCGCCGCCCAACGATCCGCGGACCACGCGACCGACACGATCCGGGCCATCGTCGAGGGACCGTCGACGAAGACGAACCCGGGCTGGAGGGCGGAGAGCTGGGCCGGCCCGGCGTCCCGGAAGGTCCGGCGCTCGCTGAACCCGGCCCTCGCGGCGGCCAGCGCGATCCGCGCGGCCTCCTTGGCGTCGGCGTCGGTGGAGACGGCCTCTCCCTCCGACGCGATCTGGGTCACCGCGACGTCCTCGGTCACCCGCCGATGGGCCGCCCGGGCCAGGCTGGCGTTCTCGCTCGCGATCACCCAGTGGGCGAAGGTGCCGATCCCGAGCGCCATCAGCGCCACCACGAGACCGGCCTTGAGCGCCCAGGGATGGATCCGGCGGCGCATCGGGATCCGCGCGCGGAAGGAGAACGAATCGTCCATCCCCCGCTGTATCGGCGGGACGGTCCGTCGGGCTTAGGGCGCCGGGTCCTCGATCACCAGGCGGGCCCGTCGGCGGCCATCGCCGCCTGGCCCGTGCACGTGCTGCCGCTCCCGTACGTCGTCACGCCCGAGGCGTCGATCCTGACCCACCAGCACGCGTCGGACTCGGACCGGACGGCCGCGCCGAAGGCCGAATCGCTCGCCGCGTACGAGACCGAATCCGGGCCGATGGAGGCACCCGACGTGAAGTGGATGCTCGGGTCGAACGCGGTCAGCGTGGCGAGGTCGGTGGTGAAGGTGCCTCGCTCGGCGTGCAGGGTCTGCGCAACGACGATCGCACGCCCGACCGAGGCCTTGGCCGCGGCGTCGTACGCCTTGTCGACCTGGGCCAGGGTGTCGGTCTCAGCGTCTGCGACCTGCTTGCCCGCCGTGTCGGCGCCCCGCAGGAAGACGAACGCCAGCGCGCCGGCGAGCAGCAGGCCCACGGCGACGAACACGATCCGCAGGTCGAACGCCCGACCTGTCCCGCCCGGGCGCGATCTGCCGAGACGCGCCGGACGCTTGGCCGGATCCCCGAAGTTGAACCCGTCATCCATGACGTCCCCAGTATCGGCCATCCGGGCGGGCGGCATGAGCAGGTCCGACGCGTACCATCCCTCACGTGAGCGAGATCAGCGACGTGCTCGCGGCGATCGAGTCGCTCTCGGCGAAGGGCGAGCGGATGGCCCTGGCAACGATCGTCGCCGTCCGCGGCTCGACGTACCGGCGCCCCGGGGCCCGGCTCCTGGTGCCCGAGGAAGGCGCCCCGGTCGGGAACATCTCCGGGGGGTGCCTCGAGGGCGACGTCACCGACATGGCTCGCGTGGTGATGGAGGAGGGTCGCGCCCGGCTGGCCGGGTGGGACCTGACGGCCGACGACGACGCCGTGTGGGGCCTCGGGCTCGGATGCAACGGTGCGATCGAGGTGTTCATCGAACCGGCCGACCAGGCCGCCGAGGTCGCCGGCGCCCTCCGGACCGCTCTCGAGGAGGAGCGACCGATCAGCCTGGTCACGGTCCTCGAGTCGGAGGTCGAAGGCGTCGAGGCCGGGCGGCGGCTCGTCGTGCGCCCGGACGGCGACAGCGAGGGCTCGCTCGGCGATCCCGGCGTCGACGTCGCCGCGGTCGATGCCGCGAGGACGCTCCTGGCCCAGGAGCGCTCGGAAGTGCGCGACGTCGTCGAGGGGGTCCGGGCGTTCGTGGAGGTGCTGGATCCGCCGATCCGTCTGGTCGTCTGCGGCGCCGGGCACGACGCGATCCCGCTCGTGCGGGCCGCGTCGGTGCTGGGGTGGACGGTCGTCGTCGTCGACGACCGTCCCGCGTTCCTCACGCCCGAGCGGTTCCCGGAGGCCAGCGGCTTCGTGGCGCTCGACGATCCGTCCACGGCCGCCAAGGCGGCGGCCGTGGACGAGCGCACCTACGTCGTGGTGATGACCCACAACTTCCTGCGCGACAAGGAGTACGTGCGGTCACTGATCGGCTCACCGGCCGCGTACCTGGGGATGCTGGGGCCGGCCGCACGGACCGAGAGGCTGTTGATGGAGCTCCGCGACGAAGGTGTGCCGGTCGGGGACGCCGAGCGACAGCGGATCCACGGCCCGGCGGGTCTCGACCTCGGCGGCGAGGGCCCCGAGGAGATCGCCCAGGCGATCCTGGCGGAGATCGTCGCCGTGAAACGGCGGCGATCTGGCGGCTTCCTACGGGAGCGGCCGGGGCCGATCCACGATCGTCCCCGCCCGGGCACCGAAGCGCGCGAGCGCTAGATCGTCCCGGAGAACGTGTCGCAGGCGTTCGGGTCGCCCGAACGGTAGCCGGTCAGGAACCACCGCTGCCGCTGCTCCGAGGATCCATGGGTCCAGGCCTCCCGGTTCACCTGGCCCTGGGTCTCCCGCTGGATGCGATCGTCGCCGACGGCGGCGGCCGCATCCAACGCCTGCGCGATCGCGTCCTCCCCGATCGCGGCGATCGCCCCCTCCTCGGTCGCATGCGCCGCCCAGGCGCCGGCGAAGCAGTCCGCCTGGAGCTCGGAGCGGACCGCAGCGCTCTGCGGCCCGGTCTGGTCCCCCCGGACCCGATCGAGGATCCCCAGGAGGTCCTGCGCGTGGTGGCCGTACTCGTGCGCGAGGACGTACGCCTCGGCGAACGGGCCGTCCTTCGCGCCGAAACGCGATTCCAGCTCCTGGAAGAAGCCGAGGTCGATGTACACGTGGTCGTCGGGCGGGCAGTAGAAGGGCCCCACGTCCGACGTGGCGGCTCCGCAGCCGGTGCCGGTCGACCCGGAGAAGAAGACGGTGTCGGCTCCGGTGTAGCCCCGGATCTGGCGCCCCCAGAAGTTCTGGATGCTGTTCACGGTGGCGATCAGCCGGCAGTCGCGGCTCTTGGCCGCATCCGCCCCGCTCTTGCATTCCTCGATCACGTCGCCCTGCTGCTGCTGGCCGCCGACGATCACGCCTTCCAGCTCTTGGAGCGCGTTCGGATCGATGTTGTTCCCCCCGAGCAGCGTGAACACGAGCAGCAGGATCACCCCGACGACGCCGGCGCCGCCGCCCACGGCGACGCCGCGGCCGGACATCCCCCGCCGGTCTTCGACCTGCGTGGGATCGAGCTTCGCTCGCTTCCTGAATCGCACGAGGCCCTGCTTACCCTCATCCGACCGAGCACCAAACGGCTCGGACGTTCGCATCGCCTCTCCTGGAAGGCCCCTTCCGATTTGCCCCGCCTCCTCGCCGGAGAGAGGATGTCGGCGTCGGCAGGCCGGCAGTCGTCGTGGACCGTATGACCAGGCGTCGGGCCGCGCGCCGACGACGATCCTCGATCGAGGGGGTGTTCATCGCGATGCTTCCGGCACGCTTCGACTATCACCGCCCGGGTTCGCTCGAGGAGGCGCTCTCGCTCCTCGCGGAGCACGGCGAGGACGCGAAGGTCCTGGCGGGAGGGCAGAGCCTGATCCCGTTGATGAAGCTCCGGTTCTCCGCACCGGGGCGGCTGATCGACGTGAACCGGGTCCCCGGGCTGGACGGGATCGAGGAGCGTGACGGCTCTCTCCGGATCGGGGCGCTCGTCCGCCACAACCAGCTCGCCGGCTCGGACGTGATCAAGGAGCGGTACCCGACGATCGCCGCCGCCGCGCCGATGATCGCGGATCCGATCGTCCGCAACCTGGGGACGATCGGAGGGTCGCTCGCCCACGCCGACCCGTCCGGGGACCTCGGCTCGGTGATGATCGCGCTCGGCGGCACCGTCATCGCGCGGAGCTCCTCCGGAGAGCGAGAGATCTCGGCGACCGAGCTCGCCGAGGGGCCGTTCCAGAGCTCGCTCGCGCCCGACGAGCTGCTGACCGAGGTCCGCGTCCCCTCGCCCGGACCGCGGTCGGGCGGGACCTATCTGAAGATGGAGCGGAAGGTTGGGGACTTCGCCACGGTCGCGACCGCGATCTTCCTGACGATGGACGACGGATCGATCGCCACGGCCGGCATCGGTCTCACGTCGGTCGGGCTCACGAACCTGCGCGCCGAGGCGGCCGAGGCCGCGCTCGCCGGCGCGACGCCCGGCGCAGAGACGTTCGCCGAGGCGGGACGCCTCGCCGCCGAGGCCTCCGAGCCCGCGACCGACGTCCGGGGGTCCGCCGACTACAAGCGCCACGTGGTGGACGTGTTCGTGCGCCGGGGCCTAGCGGCCGCGGCCGAGATGGCCGGCGCTGCCTGAGGGGGCCGAGGAGATGGAGATCACGTTCACGGTCAACGGGACGGAGGAGACGGCCGACGTCGAGCCGCGGAAGCTCCTCGTCCACCTGATCCGCGAGGACCTGGCGCTCACCGGCACGCACATCGGCTGCGACACCACGAGCTGCGGGGCGTGCACGATCCTGCTCGACGGGACCCCCGTGAAGTCGTGCACGATGTTCGGCGTCCAGGCCGACGGGCGGGAGATCACGACGGTCGAGGGGTTGGCCGGCGCCGACGGGCCGAACCCGATCCAGGCTGCCTTCAAGGAGCACCACGGCCTCCAGTGCGGGTTCTGCACGCCCGCGATGATGCTGGTGGGCTCGGCGTTGCTCGAGCGGAACCCCGACCCGAGCGACGAGGACGTTCGGTGGGCGATCTCGGGCAACATCTGCCGCTGCACGGGCTACATGAACATCGTGAAGGCGATCCGGGCGGCCGCGGAAGCCACCCGCCAGCCGGCGAACGCGTGACCGTCGAGACGTAGAGAGAGAAGGTTCGAGACATGGCGACCGAAGCCGAGGAGATCCGCGGGATCGGGCACAGCGTCCGCCGCAAGGAGGACGACCGGTTCATCCGCGGGAAGGGCACCTATATCGAGGACATCTCGCTCCCCGGGATGCTGCACATGGCGATCCTCCGCAGTCCGTTCGCCCACGCGAAGATCAACGGGATCGACACGTCGAAGGCGGCCGCGGTCCCCGGCGTGATCGCGGTGGTCACCGGTGAGCTGATGGCACAGCACAACCTGGCGTGGATGCCCACGATGTCGGGTGACACCCAGGCGGTTCTGGCGACCGACAAGGTCCGGTTCCAAGGCCAGGAGGTCGCCGCGGTCGTGGCGAAGACCGCGTACATCGCGAAGGACGCGCTGGAGCTGATCGAGGTCGACTACGACCCGCTCGACGCGGTGACGACGCCCCAGCAGGCCGTGGCCGAGGGCGCGCCGCTGATCCGCGACGACAAGGAGGGCCAGGATTCGAACCACATCTATTCCTGGGAGTCGGGCGACAAGGAGAAGACCGACGCGGCGTTCGCGGGCGCGGACGTGGTCGTCTCGCTCGACACCCACTACCCGCGTTCGCACCCGGCCCCCCTCGAGACGTGTGGATGCGTCGCCGACGTCAACCCTGCCACCGGGCAGACGACCATCTACATGACGTCGCAGGCGCCGCACGCGATCAGGACGGTGTTCGCACTGGTGGCCGGTCTGCCCGAGGAGAACATCCGGATCGTCTCGCCGGACATCGGCGGCGGGTTCGGGAACAAGGTCCCGGTCTATCCCGGCTACGTCGTCGCCACCGCGGCCTCGCTGCTGCTCGGCCATCCGGTGAAGTGGATCGAAGACCGGACGGAAAACCTGATCTCCACGGGCTTCGCGCGGGACTTCCACATGCACGGAGAGCTCGCGCTGACCAGGGACGGGACGATGAAGGGCCTGCGGGTCTCGCTCCTGGCCGACGAAGGAGCGTTCCACGCCGACGCGCAGCCGTCGAAGTTCAAGGTCGGGCTGTTCCACATCGTGACCGGCTCGTACGACTTCCCGGCCGCGCACGTTTCGGCCGAGGGCGCGTACACGAACAAGGCGCCCGGGGGCGTCGCCTACCGCTGCTCGTTCCGCGTCACGGAGGCGTCGTACCTGATCGAGCGCCTCGTGCAGAACGCCGCCTACGAGCTCGGGATGGATCCCTCGGAGCTGCGGCTGAAGAACTTCATCCCGAAGGACAGCTTCCCGTACCGATCCGCGACCGGCTTCGTCTACGACTCCGGGGACTACCACGGGGCGATGAACCTCGCGCTCGAGAAGGTGGGCTACGCGGAGCTCCGGAAGGAGCAGGAGGCCGGCCGCGCCGAGGGCAAGCTGATCGGGATCGGGCTGGCGAGCTTCACGGAGGTCGTCGGGGCCGGGCCACACAAGGACTACGACATCCTCGGGCTGAAGATGAACGACGGCGCCGAGCTGCGGATCCACCCCACTGGCAAGGCGATCCTGAAGATCAGCTCGAAGACGCAGGGCCAGGGGCACGAAACGACGTTCGCGCAGATCGTCTCGTCCGAGCTTGGGATCCAGCCCGAGGACATCAAGGTGATGCACGGCGACACGGACAACACGCCGTACGGGTTGGGGACCTACGCGTCTCGATCCACGCCGACGGTCGGAGCCGCGACGGCGATGGTGGCCCGGCGGATCCGCGAGAAGGCGGTGAAGCTCGCTGCGCACCTCCTGGAGGCGGCCGAGGAGGACATCGAGTACGCCGACGGCCGGTTCTCCGTGCGGGGCGCGCCGGAGAACGCCAAGACGATCCAGGACGTCGCGTTCGCCGCGTACACGAACTTCCCCGACGGCATGGAGGCGGGGCTCGAGGGCGTCTACTACTACGACCCGCCGAACCTCACGTTCCCGTTCGGCACGTACGCGGTCGTGGTCGAGGTCGACGCCGACACCGGCGTCTGGAAGGTGCGCCGCGTGGTGGCGGTCGACGACTGCGGCGTGCGGATCAACCCGATGATCGTCGAAGGGCAGATCCACGGCGGCCTGACCGAGGGGTTCGGCACGGCGGCGATGGAGCTGATCACGTTCGACGAGTCCGGCAACTGCATCGGCTCGACGTTCATGGACTACCTCCTCCCGACCGCGTGGGAGACGCCCCCCTTCGAGCTGCACGCGACCGTGACGCCGTCGCCGCATCACCCGATCGGCGCCAAGGGCGTCGGCGAGTCCGCCACGGTCGGCTCGCCGGCCGCGTTCGTGAACGCGGTGATCGACGCGCTGCAGCCCCTCGGGGTGAAGAACATCGACATGCCGCTCACGTCCGCGAAGGTCTGGGAGGCGATCCAGGCGGCGAGCGCCTAGACCCGGTCGTTCCGGGCGGACGGCAGGAAGATGGACACGTGAAGCCGGAGATCCTGCGTCTCGCGAGCGAGCTGAGCGACCGTGGCGAGCCGTTCGTCCTCGCCACGGTCGTGTGGCGGCGTTCGCCGTCGTCGGGGAAGGCAGGCGCGACGGCGCTGATCACCGGCGAAGGCCGGGTGCACGGCTGGCTCGGCGGCGCGTGCGCCGAGCCGACCGTGATCCGGGAGGCGCGGCGTGCCCTCGAAGAGGGCACGCCGCGCCTCCTCTTCCTCGGTCCGCCCGAGGAACTGCCCGGGCACGAGCGGGACGGCGTCGTGGCCGTGCCGATCGCGTGTCAGAGTGAGGGGGCGATGGAGGTGCATGTGGAGCCGGTCCTGCCGCAGCCGCAGCTCGTCGCGATCGGCCGGTCACCCGCGGCGATCGCCCTCACGGCGCTCGCCGCCGCGATGGGATGGCGAAGCCTCGCGATCGACGACGGCGGCGATCCGGGGGATCACCCCGCGGCGGATCGCACGCTCGAGACCCTCGATCTGTCAGGCGCCGGCGTGGACGAGCGGTCGTTCGTCGTCGTCGCGACGCAGGGCCACTACGACGAGACCGCCCTGGAGCAGGCCCTCGAAACCCCGGCCTCGTACATCGGCCTCGTTGCCTCCCGGAAGCGCGCGGACTCGGTCCTTGGCTACCTCCGCGACCGCGGGGTCGGGGAGGAAGACCTCGCGCGGGTGCACGCGCCCGCCGGGATCGACCTCGGCACGATCCCGTCGGAGGACATCGCGGTCGCGATCCTCGCGGAGATCGTCCAGCTCCGGGCCGCCGAGGAGCTGCGCCCGGCGGTCGTCGAGGCGCCGATCGCCACGCACGAGGAGATCGACCCCGTGTGCGGGATGACCGTCGACGTGGCGTCGGCCCGGTTCCGCACCGTGTACCTCGACCGCACCTACTACTTCTGCTCGGCCGGCTGCCTCGCCTCGTTCGAGGCCGACCCCGTCGCCTACGCTGGGGTCTCCCGATGAACGGACGAGGAGCCGCATGCTGATCGAAGACAGCTTCACGGTCCACACGCCGGTCGACCGGCTGTGGGCGTTCCTGCAGGACGTCGAGCGGATCGCGCCCTGTATGCCGGGCGCCGAGCTCACGGAGACGGTGGACGACCACACGTGGAAGGGCCGGGTCCTGGTGAAGTTCGGGCCCGTCCAGATGACGTTCTCCGGCACCGTGTCGATGGACGAGCGCGACGACACCGCGCACCGCGCCAAACTGACCGCCAAGGGCACCGAGCAGCGGGGGAAGGGCGCCGCGACGGCCGCGGTCGAGTCGTGGCTCGAGCCCGCCGGCGACGAGGGCACCCGGGTCAACATCCGGTCGGACATCACGATCACCGGCGCGGCGGCGCAGCTGTCACGCGGGCTGCTCCCCGACGTGTCGAAGCTCCTGACGAAGAAGTTCGCCGATTGCCTGCAGTCGACGCTCGAGCAGGAGGACGCGGCCACCGCGGCGCCGAGCACCGCCGCGGCGACGGCGTCGTCCGAGGGTTCGCAGCCGGCAACCTCCCCCGCTCCCGCCGCGTCGCCTCGCCCGGCCGCCGCACCGCAGGCCGTGGGAGGGATCGGCCTCGGGCTCCGGGCGCTCTGGTCCGCGATCAAGCGCTTCTTCTCCCGGCTGTTCGGTCGTCGCGACGCGTCGTGATCTCCGGGATCGTCCTGGCCGCCGGGTCGGGAACGAGGTTCGGCGGCACGAAGCAGATCGCACCCTTCCAGGGGAAGCCCCTCGCGCAGCACGCGATCGATGCCCTCGCTTCGGCGGGCGTCGACGAGCTCATCGTCGTCACCGGCCACGACGCTGACCTCGTCGAGCGAGCGCTCGCGCTGCCGCCGCAGGGACGGTTCGCGCGCAACCCCGATCACGCCTCGGGACAGGCATCCTCGCTGGCCACGGGGCTCCACGCGCTCGCCGACGGCACCGAGGCCGCCGTCGTCCTCCTGGCCGATCAGCCCGGGATCACCGACGCGGAGGTCCGGGCGCTGATCGACGCCTTCCGCGTCTCGAGGAGCCGGATCGTTCGCATCGTCTACGACGACGGCCCCGGCCCGGCGCTGCTGTCGCGAGAGATCCACGCCGAGGCCGGCCATCTCTCCGGCGACGTCGGGGCGCGCGAGCTGATCGCGTCCCATCCCGGGTGGGTCGAGGAGGTCCGGGTGCCGTTCTCGGCGCCGAGGGACGTCGATCGCCCGAGCGACCTCGCGGGCAGGTAGCCGCGGCTCAGGTCCGGCGCGGCCGGACCATCGTCCCGGGGCCCGCGGGCTCGAACCCGAACCGCTCGTAGAGCCGATGAGCGTCGCGCGTGTTCAGGTACCAGTAGACGTCGCGGTGGTCGGGGAACTCCACCGCTTCCCGGACGAGCTCCGTTCCGAGGCCGTGGCGACGGTGCGGCTCCAGGACGAAGACGTCGCCGAGCCAGGCGAAGCTCACGCCGTCCGTCACGACCCGAGCGAACCCCACCTGCTCCTCGCCGAGGTACGCCCCGATCACGTGCGTCGACTCGCGGATCAGCCGTTCGATCGTCTCGCGCGATCGCCCCGGGACCCAGTACGCCTCTTCCGCGAGGTACCGGTAGACCACGTCGAGGTCGATCCGGGATCGGTCGTCGTCGACCTCGTAGCCGTCGCCGACCTCCCGGCGCATCAACAGGTGATGCCGAGCCGGCGATGCTCGAGCGCGGGCAGGATCGCGCGGACCCGGCGCAGCTCGGACGGATCCAGCTCGGCGCTCCAGACCCCGGTCCCCTCTTCGGGCGCACGCGCCAGCACCTCGCCCTCGGCCCCACGATCATCGAGGTCCCGAAAGACCGCCGCTCCTCGTCCGGTGGGCCGAACGCGCCCCACTGCGCCGCCGCGGCCACGAAGCACTGGTCCTCGATCGCCCGGGCCCGCACCAGCACCTCCCAGTGCGCCCGGCCGGTCTGCTCCTGGAACTGCGAGGGCAGCACGAACAGCTCCGCGCCGAGCGTCATCAGCCCGCGGAACAGCTCGGGGAACCGGAGGTCGTAACAGATCGCGAAGCCCACCCGGATGTCGCCGACGACGTGGGTCACGAGCTCGGACCCCGCGGCGAACTCGGCCGACTCGCGGAAGGGCGGCTGGCCCTCGAGATCGACGTCGAACAGATGGATCTTGCGGTACCGCGCGACCAGCTCGCCGCTCGGGTCGAAGAGCGGCGAGGTGTTGTAGACCCGGCCCTCGTCGAGCTCGGGGACGCTGCCGCCCACCACCCACATGCCCGTGGATCGGGCCGTCTCCGCGAGCATCGAGGAGATCGGCCCGCCCGGGAGCCGCTCGGCGACCTCGGGGAGCCCGCTCCGCGGCCCCAGGTACGGGAACAGCTCCGGGAGGACGGCGAGATCCGCGCCGTCCTCCCGGGCGTCGCGGAGGAGTCGCTCCGCTTCGGCGACGTTCTTCTCGACGTCATCGCCCGAGCGCATCTGACACACGGCCACGCGCATCGCGGCAGTCTAGGCCTCGGTCCGCGCGCGGTCCCCCCGGGGACCGCGCGCGGCCACCTCGCGGATCGCGTCGACCGACGCCGGGTTCTCCACGCTCGAGAGATCCCCCGGGTCCTGGCCCAGCGCCGCAGCGCGGATCGCGCGACGAACGATCTTCGCGCTCCGCGTCTTCGGCAGCTCGGAGACGAACAGCACGCGCGAGGGGAGGAACGACCGGCCGAGCTGGTCGGCGACGAGCGTCCGCAGCTCCTTCGCGATCGCGTCGCTCGGTTCGGCGTCAGGCTTCAGGACGACCACACACCAGATCGCCTCGCCCTTCACCGCGTTCGGGACGCCGATCGCGGCCGACTCGGCCACGGCGGGATGCGATGCCAGTGCCGATTCAACCTCCGCCGGCCCGAGGCGCTTGCCGGCGACCGACAGCGTGTCGTCGCTACGGCCGTGGAGGAACCAGAACCCGTCCTCGTCGCGCGTGGCCCAGTCGCCGTGGACCCATACCCCCGGGAATCGGCGCCAGTAGGTCTCGAGGTAGCGCTCGGGATCTCCCCAGATCCCCCGGGTCATCGCCGGCCACGGTTGTCGGCAGATCAGCTCACCGACCTCGCCCGGCCTAACTGGTGTGCCTTCCCCGTCGACGATGTCGACGTCCATCCCCAGTGCCGGCCCACGGAGCGTGCACGGCTTCAGCTCCGTGATCGGGAGCGGCGACAGGAAGCACGCACCGACCTCGGTCCCGCCGGAGAGGTTGATGATCGGCAGGCGGGAACCACCGACCTCCCGATGCAGCCAGAGATACGGGTCGGGATTCCAGGGTTCGCCGGTCGACGCGAGGATCCGCAGCGACGACAGGTCGTGTCGACGGACGTGCTCGACCCCCGACGGGATCAGCGCGCGGATCAACGTCGGCGACACCCCGAGCGTCGTGACGGCGTGGTCCTCGACCAGCGACCACAGCCGGTCCGGTCGTGGGTGCGTCGGCGCTCCGTCGTAGAGCATGACGGTCGAGCCGAGCGCCAGCGCGCCGACGACCTCCCACGGCCCCATGATCCAGCCGAGGTCGGTGACCCAGTGCAGGACCTCGCCGGGATGCAGGTCGACCTGGTAGGCGACCTCGGACGCGATCTTCACCAGGAAGCCGCCGTGAACGTGGAGCACGCCCTTCGGCCTCCCGGTGGTGCCGCTCGTATAGCCGATGAACAGCGGGTGCTCGCTCTCGAGCGGCTCGGACGAGAGCGGCTCGACGCTCTGCGCCGCGACGAGCTCCGCCCAGTCGCGCTCCCCCACGCCGGCACCCTCGCCGGCGTGGCGGAGCACGACCGTCGCGGACACCGTTCCGGCCCGCTCGACCGCGACCCGCGCGACCTCCGACATCGGCACCGCACGGCCCTTCCGAGGGAAGGCGTCGGCCGTCAACAAGACATTCACGTTCGCGTCGGCCAGACGCACCGCGACCGCGTCCGGTCCGAAGCCGCTGAAGATCGGCACCCAGATCGCGCCGATCTTCGAACTGGCCATCACCGCGGCCACGGTCTCGGGCAGCATCGGCAAGAAGATCCCGACGGCGTCGCGCTGCCCGACGCCGAGGCCACGGAGCACCCGCGCCAATCGATCCGTTTCCCCGCGGAGCTCGGCGTAGGTCCACACCCGGACCGTTCCGTCCTCGCCCTCCCACCGCACCGCGACGGCGTCGGGCGTCCGCTCCGCCCAACGATCCACGCACTGGTGGGCGAGGTTCAGCCTGCCGCCTTCGAACCACGTCGCCCACTCGACGCCGCGGGACGTGTCGAGCACCTCGTCGTAGGGATCGAAGAACTCGATGTCCAGGTCGCGGACCACCGCGTCCCAGAACCAGGCGACGTCCTCGACCGAGCGCCCGACGAGCTCGTCGTACGTGCCGATCCCGTGCGCCCGCATGAACCGGGTCACGTTGGCGCGCTCGACGTACTCCTCGCTCGGCGACCAGATCACGTCGCTCACACCGCCCACGATACGGGCGCGGACGCATCCCTCCGAACCAGGCGGGATGCTGTCGCGAAGGGGCCTTCGATATACATGAGGGATGGGCCACGGCGTTGGTGTCATCGGGGTGGGCTGGTCCGGGTTCGCCCCGACCACCGAGGGCATCTCCTACAAGGAGCTGATGTTCGAGGCCGCCGGCAAGGCGTACGAGGACGCCGGCGTCGACCCCCGGAGCGACATCGACTCGTTCGTGGCGTGCTCCGAGGACGTCGAGGAGGGGACGAGCATCTTCGACGAGTACGTCCCGGATCAGCTC
>Ga0114129_10000450_pt1 | contig 48938 bp, 45 predicted proteins | sample RhiMetdeltSRZDD1_FD_80071 | JGI IMG/M metagenome (GOLD analysis project Ga0114129, IMG submission 80071) | Populus rhizosphere microbial communities from Tennessee, USA - Rhizosphere MetaG P. deltoides SRZDD1 (version 2) (version 2) | ecosystem: Host-associated > Plants > Roots > Rhizosphere >...
GTACGCCGAGTTGAAGCCCTTGTCGAAGCGCATGCCCTCGGTGAGCTCCAGCTCCAGGCCGAAGGTGTTGCTCTCCTCGACGGTGATGACGCCTTCCTTGCCGACCTTGTCCATCGCCTCGGCGATGATCTCACCGACGGTGCTGTCACCGGCGGAGATGGACGCGGTGGAGGCGATCTGCTCCTTGGTCTCGACGTCCTTGGCCAGCTTGGCCAGCTCGTCGGCGACGGACGCGACGGCCGCCTCGATGCCCCGCTTGAGGGCCATCGGGTTGGCGCCGGCCGCAACGTTGCGCAGGCCCTCCCGGACCAGCGCCTGGGCCAGGACGGTCGCCGTCGTCGTGCCGTCACCGGCTACGTCGTCGGTCTTCTTGGCGACCTCCTTGACCAGCTCAGCACCGATCTTCTCGTACGGGTCGTCGAGCTCGATCTCCTTGGCGATGCTCACACCATCGTTGGTGATGGTGGGCGCGCCCCACTTCTTCTCGAGCACGACGTTGCGGCCCTTGGGGCCCAGCGTCACCTTCACGGCGTCGGCGAGGGTGTTCATGCCCCGCTCAAGGCCGCGGCGCGCCTCTTCGTCGAACGCGATCATCTTGGCCATAACGGCGATGTCCTCCTGGACAATCCCGGGCATCCCCGCCTTTGTGGGCGGGAATCTCCGTTGTGTCTGTCACACCTTCGCCGGGCGGATAGCCCGCGACGACTAGTCACCTGGACGGCGACTCCACCGCTCCGACTCTTGGTCTTCTTCGTTGTGTTTGGCACTCAGCAGCGCCGAGTGCCAACACCTTGTTTAGCACTCTAACCCAGCGAGTGCAAGCAGCTACAACTCCGAGGCGAGGTGGGCGACCGATGTGGGCGCCTCGTACGCTCGCTGTTCGGCGTACGTGACGACGATCGCAACGACGAGGAACATCGCCAGTGGTACGCCCAACACCGCACCGGCCACGCTGACCCCGATCGCAGCGGGCAGGGCCACGGTCGGGTCGGTGCTGCCGAGGATCGCGTTGGCGATGTTCTGCAGGATGCTGATCACAATCGAGCCGCCGTAGTAGACGAGCACCGTCAGCCCCAGCCGGCCGAGGATGCGGCCGAGGTTGTTGTGGAAGATGGTGAACGAGCGCCCGATCGGGCTACGCCGCTCGAACAGGTAGATCGGCCCGACCAGAGCGGTCGCGGCGACCACGTAGAACGCGGGCAGGATGCACGCTATGAGACCGGCGAGCACGAGCAGGCCGACGACGACGTTCCAGCCGAACAGCCCGACGCAGCGGCGGAATCCGTAGGCCAGCGAGTCGCCGAGGGTGACCGGCAGCCCGGCGGCTTCGCGGGTCATCGTGTGCGTGGCCGCGGCGTACCCGGCCAGCTGGAGGAAGAACAGCGCGAAGACGACGACGGCGAGGACGCCGAGGAAACCAAGGAAACGAGCGAGTTCGATGTCGAACTGCGGGTCCCGCTGATCGAGGCTCGCGTCGATGAGTTCCTTCTGGAACGGCATGAGGAACCTCGCCGTCAGGAGCACTCCGGCGACTGCTAAGACGATCGTCGGCGCCAGCTGCGTGATGACGAAGATGAGGGCGAGCGATTTCCCGCTGCGCTTGAACACCCCGCTGATGCGCTGGAACCAGCCGTTGACACCGATCCCCGGCGGGGTCACCAGCGGATCGTCCATTCCGGTCCACTGCACGGCTTGGGCGTACGCGGAGTCCGGCGGGCGGAAGTCGGGCGTGGTCATGGCGCTCTCCCGGGGCAGTGAGGCGCCGGTCTCCTTCGTGGACGAAAGAGCCGGCGCCGCAGTTCTTGGGGATGGTAAAGCTTCCGGGTTCGGCAAACGCGTGACGACGGTCAGTGAGTCACCCTCGCACCGACGTTTGTCGGGCCCTGGCAGCTTCGAGGATCAGGCGATGATTCGGACCTTCTCGGCCTGCGGGCCCTTCTGACCCTGCGCGATCTCGAACTCGACCCGCTGGCCGTCGTCGAGTGCTTTGTAGCCGTCCATCTCGATCGCCGAGAAGTGGACGAAGACGTCCTGTCCCCCGTCGACGGCGATGAAGCCGTAACCCTTCTCGCTGTTGAACCACTTGACGGTGCCCTGTGCCACTGTGACACTTCCTCACTTCGATGGTGCTGGGTCGATGGCGACCCCCGGCGCGGCGTTCTGCTCGCCGGAGCAGTGACATCGACGATCCGGCGGGGTTCAAGCGATGTCATCAGCCAGATCCGCACGCTACACGAGGCGCCGCGCTCACGCACTACCCCAATTCGGACAGCTGGCGGCCCTTTTTTCGGTGGCCAGCGCCGATGTTCAGTCGGGTTTCCGACCGTTGCCGGACACCTTGACGTCACTGCCCGGCCGCATCGCCGTTTTCCGCAGCGTGACCACCCGATGGCGGCGCGTCAACGCCCCGGCCGGTCCGCGTTCCGGGCCCGCCGTCGCGGCCTCACCGTCCACTACGGGCGGGCGGCGGTCCAGTGTGGACGACGTGGCTGCTCCGGCGGTACCCGGCCAGGCTCGGCCTCGGCTACGGCAAAGCGGCGTGCCAGGAGGTGGCCGCCCGGCTACTGAGCGGCGACCGGGCGGCGTGACTGCACGACCCGGAACCGGCCGGCCACGTACGCCCCATCGGTGAGCGACGCGTTGGCGGCCGGGTTCGCACCGCTGGCGTGGAAGTCGGAGAAGGCCGCGGACTGGTTCACGAAGATGCCGCCGACCAGGTTCTCCGACAGGTGTACGCCGACCTCCAGCGCCGCCTTCTCGACCTCGGCCAGCACGTTCTCGGAGGTCGAGTAGACCGCCGCCGTGATGGCGCCCTTCGTGCCCACGAGTTCGCGGAACAGCGCGATCGAGTCGGCCGTGGAGCCGGTCGGGATCGCGAACGTCACTGGTCCAAAGCACTCCTGCGAGTAGCCGTCCTTCACCGCCACGATCATCGGCGTACGCACGGCGGCGTCCGGGTAGAGCGGGTGGTCCAGCGGCCGGCTGTCGAGGACGACGTCGCCGAGTTCCCGGGCGGAGTCGATCCGGCCCAGCACGGCGTCGCTGACGATCGCGCCGGTCAGCTCGACCGCCTTGGCCGGATCGCTGGTGAGCGCGGAAACACCGGCGGCGATGCCGGCGACGACCTCGTCGAAGCTCTTGTGCCCGGCATCGGTCTCGATGCCGCCGCTCGGGATGAGCAGATTCTGCGGCGTGGTGCACATCTGGCCGCTGTAGAGCGTCAGCGAGAACCCGAGGTTGCGGCACATGCCGGCGAAGTCGCCGGTGGAGTCGATGACGACCGTGTTGACGCCGGCCTTCTCGGTGTAGACCTGCGCTTGGCGCGCGTTGTCTTCCAGCCATTCGCCGTACGCGCTGGAGCCGGTGAAGTCGATGACCTTCACCTCCGGCCGCAGCGCCAGCTCCGAAGTGATCGGTGCATCGACGGTGTCGACCGCCAGCTGCACGGTGTTCGGGTCGAAGCCACCGTCGGCGAGCACCTCGCGCGCGATCTGAACGGTGATCGCCAGCGGGAGCACCGCTCGCGGGTGCGGCTTGACGATGACCGGGTTGCCGGTGGCCAGCGAGGCGAAGAAGCCCGGCCACGAGTTCCAGGTCGGGAAGGTGTTGCAGCCGACGACCAGGGCGACACCGCGCGGCACGACGGTGAACTTCTTGTCCAGCGTGTCGGCCTTCTTCTGCCACGTGACCGTGGGCACCTGGCGGGTCATCTCGGCGTACGCGTAGGCGATCGCCTCCAGCGCGCGGTCGAGCGCGTGCGGGCCGCCGGCCTGGAACGCCATCACGAAGGGCTGCCCGGTCGTGGCGTGTACGGCGTTGCCGAGCTCGAAGACGCGGGCCTTGAGCCGGTCCAGGATCTCCAGGCAGACGCCCGTACGCGCGTCGACGCCGGCGTCCCGCCACCCCTGCAGAGCAGCGCTCGCATTGGCGATCAGGGTGTCGACACCGATCTTGGGATAGCGTACGCCGAGGTCGATGCCGAACGGCGACTTCTCCGGCGCGACGGTCTCGTCCGCGCTGACGCCCGGCAGCGCGAAGTCCTGGTGGAGGAGGGCCTCGAAGGCGGCCTTACCCTCCGGCGCGGCGGTCTCGCCCCAGACCTTCGGGCTGGGCGACTCCGGATATGCCGACCAGTACGCCCGCTCAGCGATCGCTCGCAGCGCCTGGTGGAGCAGCTCTTCATGGGTGGCGAAGAAAGACATGCGCCCATCATGCCTTGCCGGTGTCCACGGTCACACTTGAACATGTTCAAAACACGGTGTTAGCGTGGTCGCGTCAAGTTGAACGCGTTCAAAACGCACTGGACGGGAGCGCAGCGATGGATCCCAAGCTCGGCCTCTACGTGGCGTACCTGGTGGTGACCGTCGCGTTGACGGTCTGGGTCGCCCGGACGCTGTTTCGCAACGGGCAGGTCTTCCTCAAGGACGCCCTAGCCGACGAAGACCTCGCCGCGAGCGTCAACAAGCTGCTCGTGGTCGGCTTCTACCTGCTCAACCTCGGCTATGTCGCGCTGGCGATGCGGACCAGGGCGCTCGTCACCGACGCCACCGACGCCGTCGAGACGCTGGCGAGCAAGCTCGGCCTGGTGATGCTGGCGCTGGGCGCCATCCACTTCTTCAACATCTTCGTGCTGACCCGGTTCCGCCAGCGGATCCAGAAGCAGAACCTGGCCAAGCTCGTGCCGCCGCACCTGCCGCCCGGGCGGCCGTATTACGCACCGGCGCCGGCGGCTGCGGTGCCGGCGCAGGCTCCGCGTCCGGCCGTGCAGCAACCGCAGCCGCCGCAGTGACCGCACCACCAACGGGGGCGGCGGGGCTCGGGACATCCGGAGCCCCGCCGGTACTGTTGTCGGTGTGACCGAACCGGCGCCGTCCGGAAAGGGCGAGCAGACCCGCCGCCTGATCGTCGAGACCGCGATCCGGCTCTTCGGCGAGCAGGGCTACGAGAAGACCACGATGCGGGCCATCGCCTCGGCGGCCGGGCTCGCGGTGAGCAACGCCTACTACTACTTCTCCAGCAAGGAAGCGCTCGTCCAGGAGTTCTACCTCGAACTCCAGCGCCAGCACGCCGCCACCGTCTACCCCGCCCTCGTCGCCGCACCCCTCGGCCGGCAGCTGTCGCTGGTGCTGGAGGCGGGCCTGCGCGTGTGGGGGCCGTACCACCGCTTTGCCGGCAAATTCATCGGCCTGGCCGCCGTGCCGGGCTCGCCGGTGAGCCCGTTCAGCACGGAGTCCGAGGAGTCGCGCAAGATGTCGCTGGAGTTGTTCCAGCGCTTGGTGGATCTCACCACCACCAAGATGGATCCAGCCCTGCGCGCTGAGCTGCCCGAGCTGCTGTGGCTGCTGCAGATGGGCGTCGTCGTCTACTGGGTGCACGACGAGTCACCGGACCAGACCCGCACCCGGGCCATCGTCGCCCGGGGCGTGCCCTACCTCGAACAGCTGGTCGGGCTGTCGCGGCTCAAGGTTTTCCGGCCGGTCACCACGCAGGGCATCGCGCTGTTCAAGTTGCTGCGTCCCTAGACACACTTCGGGGCGGCGAAGCTCGACGCGGTCTTGCACGAAGGCGTGCGACACGTAAACCCCCGGGCGCCGCGTCCGAAATAGTGCTATTCAGCGGCCTCGGCCTCGCCGAAGTCGCGCCGCCAGTTCTGGAAGGCGTACTGCGGGCGGAATCCCATCTCCTCGTTGATCGAGATCATGTAGCTGTTCTCGGCCGCGTTGAAGGTGTTGATGACCGACACCTCCGGCATGTTCTCCATGAGGTAGCGGTAGTTCTCGACCTTCACCAGCGCGCCGAGCCGATGGCCGCGGTGCGCCGGATCCACGATCGTGATGTGCTGCCAGCCGTAGTAGGGCTCGATGTCCTGCGTACCGATCGCGGTCCAGGCGATGAGCTTGCCGGACTCCTCGTGCACCACACCGGTGTTGTACGCCGAACGGCCGCGGTCCTTGGCACACTTCTCATCCCGGCGTACGCGCGCCGTGGTGACCTCGGCGGCCTCCCAGCCGGTGTCGCCCATCGGCGCATCCTGCATCAGCCGCCCGTCCAGGTACGCGACGTCCTGCACGAACTCCTCCGGCGCGCCGTCGAGCCACCGAACGATGCGGTAGCCGTCGGCCTTGCTCCGAGCGTGATCGTGGATCTTCTCCAGAACCGCCTCATCGACGTCCTTGACGTACAGGACCCGGTTCACCTCGGGCAGCGCCTCGCGGTACTCGGGCTGGCGCCGCGCGAACTCGATGCCGGCCTGATCGACCGCGGTCAGGCCCAGGTCCCGGAGATTCCACGCGGTGTTTGTGGTGACCGAGACGCGATCATTGGCGCGGGCCCGCTCCTCGGCGAAGGCGAGCAGCTCGCGCCCGAAGCCGCGGCCCCGAAACGCCGGCACGACCGCGAAGTCGAACTGACACCGCGTCGTGTTGTTCTCGGTCGGAAAGCTCATGTCGACATAGCCCGCCGGCTCGCCGTCGAGCGTCACCACATAGTTCTCGGCCTTCGAGCCGGGCCACGGGAACTCGAAGCTCAGATCGGTGAGCACCCGTTTCGGTTTCGGCCAGTTCGGCACCTCGCGTTCATGCATGACCATCTGCACCGCGAAGTACGCGTCGACAGCGGCGGCGTCAGCGAGGGTAACGGGGGTGATCTGGATGCTCATGCCCTCAGCGTGACGTGATCACCCTCGAATCGCACCCGAATTACCGGGCCTCGCTGACTGCACTCCTGGCGGCTCGCGCCGCGCTCCCCGGCGGGCCGAATGCCGTGGTCCAAGACGTCCGTGGTCAGCTTCCGAGCAGGCCGGCTTCGCGGGCGGACTTCAGGGAGGGCTTGACCCGGTAGGTCGGCCCGACCAGCTCGGCGACGGCGTCGAGGGTCTTCAGGCCCTCACCGGTGTTGAAGACGACCGTCTCCAATCCCGGGTCGAGCTTGCCGGTCTTGACCAGCTTGACCAGGCACGCCGTGGTCACACCGCCGGCCGTCTCGGCGAACACGCCGGTGGTCCGGGCCAGCAGGCGGATGCCCTCGCGGATCTCGTCGTCGTCGGCGTACTCCATCCAGCCACCGGTACGCCGGACGGATTCGAGCGCGTAGACCCCGGCCGCGGGGTCGCCGATGTTGAGCGACTTGGCGATGCCGGTCGGCTTCTGCGGCTGGATCTCGTCGCTGCCGGCGTGCAGGGCCAGCGCGATCGGGTTGCAGCCGGCCGACTGCGCGCCGAAGACCCGCCAGCCGCTGTCCGGCGCGGTCGCCAGGCCGATCGCGACCAGCTCCTCGAACGCCTTGTCGATCTTCGTAAGCAGCTCGCCGGAGGCCATCGGGATGACGACCTGGTCCGGGATCCGCCAGCCCAGCTGCTCGGCCACCTCGTAACCGAGCGTCTTGGAACCCTCGGCGTAGAACGGCCGGACGTTGACGTTGACGAACGCGGTGTCCTCGAACTCATCGGTCTCGACCAGCTCGGAGCACAGCCGGTTCACGTCGTCGTAGGAGCCGTCGATGGCGACCAGATCGCCGCCGTACACGGCGGTTGTGATGATCTTCCCTGGCTCCAGGTCGCTCGGCACGAACACGACCGACCGCGTGTTGTGGCGCGCCGCGTGCGCCGCGACCGAGTTGGCCAGGTTGCCGGTCGATGCGCAGGCGTACCGGGTGAAACCCAGAGCCTTCGCGGCGGTCAAGGCCACGGAGACGACCCGGTCCTTGAACGAGTGCGTCGGGTTGCCCGAGTCGTCCTTCACCCACAGGCCACCGGTCAGGCCCAGCTCCTGCGCCAGCGCGTCCGCGCGTACCAGGGGAGTCAGGCCCGGGTTGAGCGTGACCCGCGCGTCCGGGTCCTGGCCCGCGGGCAGCAGGCCGGCATACCGCCAGATGTTCTTCGGGCCCGCCTCGATCTGCTCGCGGGTCACGCTGCGCAAAACCGCGTCGTCGTACGCGATTTCGAGCGGGCCGAAACACTCGAAGCAGGCGTGCTGCGCCGCGAGGGGGAAGGTGGCACCGCAAGCACGACAGACGAGGTTGCGGGCGGGAGAAGCCGTGCCGAGCACAGTCATGAGATCGTTCCTCTCATCTTTCCGGTTCTATCCGGACGGAGTTGGCACCTACCGCCGTAGCAGGGGTTGCCGGAGCTTCATCGGGCCGTGTCCCTCAGCTCCTCTGGATGAGGTCTGTTCAGTTGTGATCTCAGTTAACCAGACTCCCGCTCGCCGCCGCGAGGCCGTTTCATGCCGTGAGATGTGCCGCACCGGCCCTCGCGTCAGCAACCGCGGCCCGCAGATGCGTACGCGCGTCCCGGATCTTGGTACGCGCAGCGTCCTTGGCCGCCTTCAACGCCTCAGCGTCGGGGCTCGGTTTCACGGCGAGGAGTGCGTCGGCGGTTCCGTTCAGCGCCGCCTCGGCGGCGGCCAGCTCCGATCGCATGTGATCAAGCTTGGCCTGCGCTTCGGTGACATCTTTCCCGGCCGCCTTCGCCGCATCGATCGCCTTCTGAAGCTTGCCGGCCACCGCCACGAGCCGGTCATGGGTGGCGGACGCGATGTCGGCCGCGACCGTGAGGCGGACCTGCGGACCGACCAGCATGTAGACCCGGTAGTCCACGACCATGCTGCGGGCGTCGTCTTTGACCGCCGCAACGGTGGTCTCGGTCTCGACCTCGGCTCGCAGCGCCGTGAGGCCCTTGATATCGGCGTCGACGATAGCTCGGAGAGTGCTCTGGTGATCGTCAGTGAGGCGAGCGGCGGCGTGGGTGACGACGCCGTCAGCCTTCAGGACCGCGAGCCGCCCGTCGATCCGGGCGATCGTCAGCTTCTTGGCGTTCGCCAGAGTCACATCGTCAGCCGCAGCCGCCGGTACGCCCGCTATCGCGATCGTCGCCGCTACAGCGGTCGCTGCGATGAGGACACGCTTCATGTCAGTCTCCGTCCGCCGGGGTCGCGTCGGCCTTGGCCAGCTGGTCATCCATCTCGCGCAACATCTTGTCCACATCGGACAAATCGCTGTTCACGTCAGCGATTCCCGCGTTCGGATCACCGGTCGTGGTTGTCTTGCCGGTCTGTCCGGCCGTTTCCGGTTGCGGTGCCGGAGTGGTTTGGACCGCCGCCGGAGGCTGCGGCTCGCGCGCTTCTCCGGCACCTCGGCAGCCCGACAGCGCAGCGGTGAGTACAAGCGCTATCGCTGTGAGGGCAAGGGCTCTGTTCATGGCTGACAGCGTGCGGCCCGCTCGTAAGCGGGCCGCACCATCGGATGTAAGAGGACGGTCAGGTCAGCCGCAGTGCTCGAATGGGCTGGTGTAGCCGGTGCCGCCGACCGAGCCGCCCCACTTGACGCAGGTGCCGGGGGCCGAGCGCTTCACCGGCCCGGCGTAGTAACTGAAGCTGCCGGAGTCGGTGGTACGGGTGGAACCCTGCGGCTCCAGGAACGCCGAAACGGAGCTGGGCGTACCGACGTTGGTGTACTTGAGGGTGACGACGCAGTTGTAGCCGTTGCCGGAGTTGTACAGCAGGAAGACCTGGCCGGCCGAGCCGAGCGCGGCCGAATCGATCACGTCGTACGCGCTGCCACAGACCTCCTCCGCGCTGTACGGGTTCGAACCGCCACAGTTGCTGCTGGTGATGGCCTTCTTCTGGCCGAGGGAGACGGTCACGCCGTCGACGGTCGGACTGGTGTCGACCACACCGGACGAGGTCCGCTGCTCGTAGTGCAGGTGAGGTCCGCTGGCGTTGCCGGTCTCGCCGACGACGCCGATCTTCGTGCCCTGGCTGACCGACATGCTGGCACCAGCCGCCTTGACCATCGAAGACATGTGCGCGTAGCGGGTCCGCGTACCGTCGCTGTGGACGATCTCGACCCACTTGCCGTAGCTGGTCGAACCGGCGTCATGGAAGTACGCCGTACCGCCCGCCGACGCGCGTACGTTCTCGCCGTTGATCGCGTCACTGCCGTAGCTCTGCCAGTCGATCGCGCCCGACGGGCTGTGCCCCGGCGACCAGTTGTTGGCGTAGAACGTCTTGCCGCAGTCGAACGGCGCCTTGTAGGCCACCGCGGCGTGGGCCGGGGCGGCCAGGGGGATGCTCAGGATCAGCGTCGCGAGACCGGCGACGGCGATGACGGAACGCGATGGTCGTCGCACCATGAATGCTCCCAACGTATAGACGATGGTGAGCAGTCTGGGCGGTGGCGCTTAAGAAATCCTCCAGATGATCTACAGAGCACCGCTCAGAGGTGGCCGACACTACAAGAAGACCACGATGTCGATGCACGAACCGATCATGAACAGCGCCAGAGCCAGCCACCGCACCCGCTTTCCGTCATCGCCCAGCCAATTGCTGACGGCTTTCGCCATCCCGGCCCGCAGGGTCGATCCGGCGGTGAGGATCGCCAGAATAGAGCGGGGGGCCAGAAACGGCAGGGATCCAACCGTCACCGGTACGGCGAGGAGCAGGAAGCACATCGCGAACCACAGCACTCCGTTGAAGCGTTCGCCCGCCCCGTCTCGCGTCCCGAGATAGAGCGCGATCGCGCCCGGCACCGCGAGACCCGTCAGGTTTCCGTTGATCCGCCACGCCCGCCGGGCCCGGCGTTCCAGATAGCGCCGGACCACCAGCAACTGGAACCGATCGGGCTTGGTCAGTCGCTTCGCGACGAAGTCGAGAGCCGGGTCCTCCAGAAAGGTGGCGACGAAGCTCGGGTTGACGCCGGGAAAGCGACGCCGATAGAACGGGTGCTTCGCCAGGTACGCGGCGTGCCCGTCCGCGGTGAACTCATCGAATTCGGCCTTCGTGAAATAGCTGGACGGCAAGGGGATCTTGAGGGCCGCATGCCTCGATACCCGAAGGGCCAGCTCGAAGTGGGGCTCGGCGGCGTCGATCCGGCCGAGAAGGCGTCGCAGTTTGCTGCGTCGTCTCCTGGCGGCACGTTCCCAGGAGCGCAGCCGCTCCTTGCCGAGGAGGTCCAGAACGACCACGAGGCCGGCCAGCGCGACGAAGACCTTGCCGACAAGAGCAAGCGACCACACGCGCCAGCGTATCGAGCGCGGTCAACGAAAGCGCGCTGCGCTAGGAGGTCACGTCCTTTCGCAGGAAGCGGAGCCAGGCCGCGCCCCAGAAGACCGCCGCGTAGACGAGAGCCGAGATGGCGCCCTTGATGGCGTCGTCGACCTGCACCGGCGTCGTCAACAATCCCAGGTACGCCTGCGCGTAGTGGGTGGGCAAGAAGTTGCGGATGCCGCCGAGCGCGGTGATCTGGTCCAGGATGCTGGACACGATGAACAGCAGCACCGCGCCGCCGACCGCGCCGAGCGGCGCATCGGTCAGCGTAGAAAGCAGGAACGCCAGCCCGGCCACGACGAGCAGGCTCAGGCCCAGGTAGCCGGTGACGGAGAGCAGACGTACCAGGCCCGGCCCGGGTGCGATGTCGGCGGCCAGGCCCGACTGCAACGGATGCCAGCCGTAGCGCATCGTTCCCGCCAGCAAGGCGGTGCCGACCAGGAGAAGCATCGCGAGCGCGCAGTAGCCCAGCGCCACGACGAGTTTCACACCGAGGAGCCGGGCTCGGGGCACCGGGATCGCCAGCAGGTAGCGCAGGCTCCCCCAGCTGGCCTCGCTGGCCACGGTGTCGCCGCAGAACAGCGCCACCACCACGACAAGCAGGAACGACGAGCTGACGAACAGCGTGAACAGGGCGAAGTTCAGCCCGCCCGCGGTGGCCACGTCGACGAGCTGGGAGAACTGGCCTCGACCGCCGCCACCGCCACCATCGTCGTCGTCCTCGCCGATCTCGAAGGCGACCAGGAGGATCAGTGGGAGTACCACCATGAAGGCCAAAGCGCCCTGCGTACGCCGGCGGCGCCATTGACGCCGCCACTCCGACAGCACGGTGTGCGTACGCCCGGGGCGGTAGCCGGCCGCCGCACCGGCGATGTCGACAGTCATCGGTCCCCACTTCCCGCGGTAGATTCGCCGACCAGGGCCAGGAATGCGTCTTCGAGCCGCCGGCGTGGTGCGACCCGGTCGACGCCCACCCCGGCCCGGACGAGGGCACCGACGGCATCGGAGCGGGGCACGTCGCCGAGGTCCACGACCAAGGTGCGGGCTCCGTCGACGGCGTACCCGGACACGCCGGGGAGCCGGTCGAGCGCCTTCTGGGCCAGATCCACATCAGACACCTCGAACGTGGTGGTCGGGGTATCGCCGACGATCTCGTCGACCCGGCCCGAGGCGACGACGCGTCCTTTGTGGAGCACCACGGCGTGCGTACAGGTCTGCTCGACCTCGGCCAGCAGGTGGCTGGAGACCAGCACCGCCCGGCCGTCGACGGCGTACCGCTGCAAGACCCGGCGCATCTCGGCGATCTGGGGCGGATCGAGGCCGTCCGTCGGTTCGTCGAGCACCAGCAGTTCGGGCCGGCCGAGCATGGCCTGCGCGACCGCGAGCCGCTGCTTCATGCCGTGCGAGTAGGTCTTCACCCGGCGGTGGATGGCGTCGCCGAGGCCGGCGATGGCCAGCGCCTCGTCGAAGTATGCGTCCGCCCAGGGCCGTCCGGTCGCCCGCCAGTACGCCCGCAGGTTCCGCTCGCCGGACAAGTGCGGAAGGAAGCCCGGACCCTCGACGAGACAGCCGATCCGGGAGAGCACCGGCGCGCCCGGTGCCAGCCGGTGGCCGAAGATGAAGACGTCGCCGGCGGTCGCCCGGGTGAGCCCCATCAGCGCCCGCAGGCTCGTCGTCTTCCCGGAGCCGTTGGGGCCGAGCAGGCCCACGACCTGTCCACGCTCGACGGTGAAGTCGACGCGATCGACCGCCACGAACGAGCCGTAGGTCTTGCGCAGTCCTTCGACGTGCAGCGGTGTTTCGGCGTACTCCTGAACAACGGCACGATCCTTGCGCTTGGCGCGGACCCGGGCCACGGCGACGGCCGTGACCACCGCGATGAGCAGGAGGGCCACGACGGCGACCAGAACCCAGATCCACAGCGCGTCCGGCGTGACGATGGGTTCGCCGCCGACCGCCGGCAGGGTCAGCGTGGGCGAGCCGAGGTCCACGAGGTAGGTCTGGGGCTGAACCGGCCCCAGGTACGCCTGGTCGGCGGTGGCCACGACGACCCACAGCCGGTGCCCGGCGTCGACCTGCGTGACGATGGCGGGCAGCTGCACCGAGATGGGCTGGGCCTGGTCGAGCGTGGCCGGCAGGTCCGCCAGCCGCAGCGGTGCGAGCAGCCCGTTGGTGAGCGTGGCGATCCCGTTCGGGGCGACGTCGTAGAGCTTGACGAAGACCGTCGCATCGCCGGTAGCGCTGGCCACCTTGATACTGACGGTGGGCGAGCCCACGATCGCGGCGCCGTCCTTCAACGGTTGCGTACTGAACCGCGCGAACTGGCCGGGCATGTCCGTCGCGAAGTTGCCCAAGAGCCCCGCCGACACCCCCACGCCCGGCAGCGACGTCAGCCCGGCCGGGCGTCCGTGCGGCGGGTTCGCGATCTGGCGTGCGCGCCCCGTGAGGGTCACGGCCGTGGTCGTCTGGCCGCCCAATCCGGGGTACGCCGTGACCGAATACCCGGTGGCCAAGCGCCCGCGTTCCACCGCGTCGAGGCCGGTTACCCGGGAGTACGTGAAGCTGGTGCCGGGGTCGGCTCCGGTCTTCTTCACGTAGTGGTCGAGCCACTGCAGCATCAGGTACTTCACCCGGTCCTGATCGGACTGTGGCCCGTTGCCGCCGTCGTGGCCGCCGGTGAACCAGGCGACGCGTACCGGCGCGTCGGTGATGCCCCGAGCGTTGGCGTCGGCTTCGCTCAACGGGAACAGCGTGTCCGCCTCGCCCTGCACGAGCAGGGTCGGTGCGGTGATCCGGCTCAAGTACGCCTTCGGGCTGCGCTCGTCGAGCAGCGCCCGGGTGGCGTCGTCGAGAACGCCGGTCGTCGCGATCCGCAGGTACGCCTGGCACATGTCAGCCGACCAGCGGCCACAGGTCGGGTCCACCCGCTGGCGGACGGTTCCGCCACTGGAACTCGGCTGTGGGGTGGGCCCGACGGAGGGCTCGACGGGCGGAACCGCGGGCTCGTCGGAGGGGAGCGCGGGCGTCGCGCTGGCTCCGGCGAGAGTATTGCCGAACCCGGCGCCGCCGTTGATGCCGTTGGTGAAGAACACGCCCGCCCACGCCTGCTTGAAGACGCCGCCGGGGAAGAGCGAGGTGGACAGGTCGTTCCAGGTGATCATCGGGACGATCGCGTCGACCCGCTTGTCCTGCCCCGCGAGCAGGAGCGCGAGCCCGCCGCCGTACGAGCCGCCGACTACGCCGACCCTCGGATCGCCGGATGCGTCGAGCTCGACCTCCGGCCGCTGTGCGAGCCAGTCCAGCAGCAGCGAGGCGTCCGCCACCTCGTACTTGGGTGCGTCCAAGTGGATGTGGCCGGTGCTGCGGCCGAAGCCGCGCGCCGTCCACGTGAGGACGGCGTACCCGCGGTCGGCCAGGTCCTTCGCGTCCTGCGCGACCGAGTCCTTCGTACCGCCGAAGCCATGGGCCAGCAGCACCGCCGGGTGCTTGCCACCGCTCTTGGGCAGGTACAGCCGGGCGTCCAGGAGGGCCGGGTCGTCCGTACTCGCTCCGGCTATCTGCGCGTCGACCGTCGTGTACGCCGCTTGCGCGGGCCACGCCGCGACCGTGACCGCAGCGGCGAGCGCTACCGCCGCCACGCTGACGCTGACAATCCACCTCGGCATGAGGCCACCGTAGAGGTCAAAGCTGAGAGCCCCCTTGGGCGGGGCTCTCAGAACAGCGGCGCTTGTGCCAGATCGGCGTTCTCGGGTCAGATCGGTAGTCGCGAGCCGGGTCAGACGAGGGCCGGTTCGCGGGTTTCGACGACCGGCGCGCCGGTGCTGGCGCCGGCCGGAGCGGGCGCGTGCGACCGGGCCTGCTTCGGCAGCAGGAACCCGAGCCCGAAGGCGGCCACCGTCAGCGCCAGCGCGACCAGCGTCACGACGTACGAGGCGTGCATCGAACCCGACGGCGTGAACTGCGTACCGATGGCGGTGAAGAAGACCGTGCCGAGGATGCTCACGCCCAGCGACGCACCCATCTGCTGCAGGGATTCCAGCATCGCGGCCGCCGAACCGACCTCGTGGCCGGCCACGTCGCCCATGATGATGTCGAACAACGGCACGAAGATCATGCCCATGCCCAGGCCGTACGCGAACAGCGGCAGCGCCAGGCCCCAGCCGCCGGTGGGCGTACCGGAGAAGACCACGGTCAGGCCGGCCAGCGCCACGGTCATGATGGACAGTCCGATGTGGAGCAACTTGCGGCCGAGCCTCGGGTTCGTCGCGGCGACGCCGCTGCCGACGAAGGCGCCGACCGCCCAGGCCGACATCGTCAGCGCCGCGCGTACCGGGCTCTGGCCCAGGCCGAGCTGGAGGTAGAGCCCGACGGCCAGCGAGAAGCCGACGATCGCACCGAAGAAGACCAGCACGAAGACGACACCCGAGGTGTACGACCGCTTCGCGAAGACGCTCAGCTCGACCAGCGGCGTACGCCCGGCGCGCTTACGGCGTACCTGATAGGTCACGAACGCGGCGAGCACGAGGACGGCGGCGGCCAGCGTCGCGAAGGTCCACGCGGGCCAGCCCAGCTCGCGGCCCTGGACGAGCGGGTAGACGAGCAGCATCATGCCGACCCCGGCCATGAGGGCGCCGGTCGCGTCCAGCCGCAGCGCTCGCGCACCGGACGAGCGGGGCAGCGCGACGACGCCCGCGATGAAGGCGAACAGCCCGATCGGCAGGTTGATGGCGAACACCGAGCGCCATCCGGCGTGGTCGGTCAGCAGGCCGGCGACGACCGGGCCGGCGATGGTCGACAGGCCGATGATCGGGCCGAAGGTGCCGAACGCCTTGCCCATCTCCTGGGGCGGGAACAGGTCGCGGATCAGCCCGAAACCCTGCGGGATCATCGCCGCGCCGAACAGGCCCTGCAGCACCCGGAAGGCGACCAGCGACTCCGGCGACCAGGCCGCGGTGCAGGCTAGCGAGGCCAGGACGAAGCCGCCGATGCCGATCAGCAGCATCCGCTTGCGCCCGTACATGTCGCCCAGGCGGCCACCGGTCAGCAGCCCGACCGCCAGCGCCAGCGTGTACGCCGCCGCGAGCCACTGCAACGTCGAGTACGAGCCACCGAGGTCGGCCCGGATGGCCGGAGCGGCGACGCCGACGATGTTGGCGTCGAGCAGGTTCATGATCGTGGCGGCCAGGATCGCGAACAGGCCGAGCCAGCGGCGGTTCTGGGAAGCAATCGTGTTCGTCATGCCACAGACTCTGCCAGGCCATTAGGAACGGTTCGTTCCTAATGATCGGGCAGAATGAAAAACATGTTGGAGACCTCAGCGCGACTGCTGCGCCTGCTGTCGTTGCTGCAAACCCCGCGGGAGTGGACCGGAACCGAACTGGCCGACCGGCTGGAGGTCAGTACGCGTACCGTCCGCAACGACGTGGAACGCCTGCGGGCCCTGGGTTATCCGGTGCACGCCACCCGCGGTTCGGTCGGCGGCTACCGCCTCGCCGCCGGGGCCAACGTTCCGCCGCTGCTGCTCGACGACGAAGAAGCGGTAGCCGTCGCGATGGGTTTGCGTACGGCCACGGCGGGCGCGATCGCCGGGATCGAAGAGACGGCGCTACGGGCCCTGGCCAAGCTGGAACAGGTCCTGCCCAGTCGCCTGCGCCGGCGCGTCAACGCCCTGCAGACCTATACGGTCTCGGTCCGCCCCGACCAGCCCGGTCCCCGGGTCTCCCCGGATGTGCTGACCGCGATCGTCGCCGCGTGCCGCGACCGCGAACGGCTGCGCTTCGACTACCGGTCCCACGACGGCACCTCCAGCCGCCGCGACGTCGAGCCCTACCGGCTGGTGAACTGGGGACGCCGCTGGTATCTGGTCGCTTGGGACGTCGAGCGGCGGGCTTGGCGTACCTTCCGGGTCGACCGCGTCGATCCGCGTACGCCCACCGGGCCGCGCTTCGCGCCCAGAGAACTGCCGGCGGAGGATCTGGCGGCGTACGTGTCGCAGGGTGTGGCCACGGCGGCGTGGAACTATCGCGCCCGGATCCTGGTTCACCAGCCCGCACACGTTGTGGCCGAACGGCTTCCGGCGATGCTCGGCCCGGTCGAGGCGGTCGACGAGAACACGTCGGCGATCCTGCTCGGCTCGGACAATGCCGAGATGATGGCGGTCTGGGTCGGCATGCTGGGCTGTGACTTCACCGTCGAGGACGGGCCCGAACTGGTGGCCGCGCTCAAGACGCTCGCACAGCGGTATCAGCGAGCCGTGCGTTGACCAGCGGACCGGTGGGGGGTTAGGCCCGGCTGCGGGCGCGGCTCACCCGCAGCCGCCGCAACCGGTTCACCAGGGCGGGGTCGAACTCCAGCGCCCGCGGATCGTCGAGGAGCCGGTTCAAGAGCTGGTAGTAGCGCGTGGAGCTGATTTCGAAGGTCTCCCGGATGGCCTGTTCCTTGGCGCCGGCGTGCTTCCACCAATGCCGCTCGAACAGCAGGATCCGCTCCTGCCGCTCGTCCAGGCCGGTACGCTGCGCTGGCACGACCCGTTCGGGCAGATCGCTGTCGAGGACGTCGTCGGACTCGTCAACGGGAGCCGCCCCGGAGTCGCGAGGTGCCCCGGCATCCCGAGGCGCCGGGCGCTGGGCGGGAATGGGCAGCCCGAGATCCAGCGCTCCCTGCTGGTCCGGTTCCCGTTCCATCGACACTCCCCGACATGCGCCCACGCAGGACCGATCCTATGCGGCGAAGGCGGCAGCGACCAGCTACACGACGTCCCGCTGCCGGATCTGCCACATCGCCGCGGCGACCAGGAGCAGCAGCCCGGCGCCGAAGACCGCGCCCGACATCTGCCAGGTCAGGTCGAACTGCTTCGGCTCGCACATGCCCATCGAGTAGTCGCAGCTGGTTTCGTCGAAGAGAGTCGTCTTCCCCTGCATCCACGCGCTCATGTGGCTGCCGACGAAGTACAGGGTCGGGTAGCGCACCCGGGCGGCGAACAGGACCAGGGTCAAGCCGAACTGCGTCACCACGATCAGAGCGATGAGTACGCCCATCGCGACGGCCGTACGCCGGCCCAGCGAAGCGAGTACGAACCCGAACGCGGTCCCGGCGACGACGAGCCCGAGCCCGCGCAGGCCGACGAGCCCGAAGGACTGCCACGTGCCGGAGGTCATCCCGGCGGTCGTACCGCGGTAGGTCCCGATCCCCCATTGAATGCCGATCCACACCAGGTAGACCAGCGCCGACCAGGCGGCCATGGCCCCGACCGCGATCAGCAGCTTGGTGCCCAGGACTCGCATCCGGCGCGGCTGCCAGGTCAGCAGGTTCATCATGCCGCCGCTGCTCCACTCGGCGCCCACATAGGACGCTCCGACGATGAGCCCGACGAACGCCATGATGACGGCCCACAGCATGGCCATGTCACGGAAGTTGTTCTTGAAGTCGTAGCTGCTGGGCATGTAGTACTCGGCCCGGAAGTCCTCCGGGCGCGGCCCGATGCACATCTGCGCCGGGTCGACGCTGCGCTCCTTGGCTGCCCGCTCGCAATCAGCCCGGCCGACGTTGTCCCAGAAGCGCTGCTGCTCCTCATAGTTTCGCTGGGCTTCGGCCGCGGCCCGAGCGCGCGTGGCGTCGGAGACCTTGTGGTTGGAGAACCACATGCCGGTCGCGATGACCCCGAGCAGCAGGACGCCGACGAGCAGCATCACCTTGGTGACCCGGCGCTTGTGGAAGCGGCGGCGCTCGGCCCGGACGAGGCTCATGCGGGTACCTCCGGTGCGACAACGACGGATTCGTCGACCTGGCGGGCCTGCCCGGCCACGGGTGCGGTCTCGGTCAGCTGGAGGAAGACGCTCTCCAGGTCCGCGGTCACCGCCGTCAGCTCGCTGACGTAGACGTCGCGGACGGCCAGGACCCGGGTGATGTCGGCCGGCTTCAGCGGACCGGTCACGAGCAGCTGATCGGCTTGCGTATCAACGGTCGCACCGGCCTGGATGAGGAATCCGGCCGCCGTCGCCAGCTGCGCCGGATGCTCTGTGCGTACTCGTGTCTGCGCGGTGGAGTTCGCGGCCAGGACCTGCGCCACGGACCCGGCGGTCACGCGGCGGCCGCGCGAGATGATGGTGACGCTGTCGCAGATCTGCTCGACCTCGCCCAGGATGTGGCTGGACAGGATCACGGTCATGCCGTTGGCCGCGAGCGCACGCATCAGGTCGCGCATCTCGCGGATCCCGCCCGGGTCCAGGCCGTTGGCCGGCTCGTCCAGGATCAGAAGCCGAGGGGTACGCAGCAGAGCGGAAGCGACAGCGAGACGCTGCTTCATACCGAGCGAGAACGTACGCACCTTGTCGCGAGCGCGGTCGCGCAGCCCGACCAGTTCGAGCACCTCGTCGACGCGTTGCTGGGCAACGTCTCCGGCGTCGGCCAGCAGGCTCAGCGTGTCGCGGGCGGAAAAGTGCGGGAAGAACTGGGGGCTTTCGACGATCGCGCCGATCTCGGCGACGATGTCGGGCAGGTTCTGCGGAACCGTACGCCCGAGCACGGTCATCTCGCCCGCGTCCGGCCGGATCAGCCCGAGCAGCGTACGCAGCGTGGTCGTCTTGCCCGACCCGTTGGGGCCGAGAAAGCCATGCACCTCACCCGCCTCGACGAGCATGTCGAACCCGTCGAGGGCCTTTCGTTCGCGCCCGAACGCACCGCGGTACGTCTTATGCAGCCCTCGAATCTCCAACACGGCAGCCATGCCCGGGAGTGTAGGGCACCGATCGACTACGTCTTGACCCCGGCATTCGGCCGCGACGAAGGCGAGGCCCAGCAGCACCGCTAGGCGACGATGACGTTCAGCCCCGCGTCGCGAAACGCCTGCACCTTTTCCGGATCCGCGCTGGAGTCGGTGACCAGCGTCTCGATGCGGTCGACCGAGCAGATCCGGGCGAACGCGTGCCCCCCGAGTTTGGACGCGTCGGCGATGATGACCACCCGTTTGGCGCGGGCGACCATCAGCGAGTTCATGGACGCCTCCCCCTCGTGGTGGGCGGCCGCGCCCAGGACGACGTCGATCGCGTCCACCCCGAGCAGGGCGACGTCGAGGGTCACCTCGCGCAGGATGCCGCCGCCGAGCGGGCCGACGAGTTCGAACGACTGTGGCCGCACCACACCGCCGGTCACGACGATTTTCATGCGCGACCGGACGAGCAGTTCGTTGGCGATGTTGAGGGCGTTGGTCACGACCGTCAGCTGTGCGTCGTCGGCCATCGTCGCCAGCTCTGGGCGTACGGCCAGGGCCCGGGCGACCTCGGTGGTCGTGGTGCCGCCGTTGAGGCCGACGACCATCCCGGGTTCGACCAGAGCGGCGGCCGCGGCGCCGATGCGCTGCTTCTCTTCGGAATGCTTGGCGGTCTTGTAGCGCAGCGGCAGGTCGTAAGAGACGCCGTTGGCTACCGCGCCGCCGCGCGTACGCGTGATCATCTGCTGCTGCGCGAGCTGGTCGAAGTCGCGCCGGATGGTGGCCTGCGAGACGTCGAGGCGGCCGGCGGCCTCCTCGACCGAGACCCGGCCCGACTCGGTGAGCAGTTCCAGCAGGGAGTTCCACCGGGCGTACCGATCCACGGGTCGCCTCCTGACTGCACTCTGCGCGATTGGTGAGTATTTTCGTGCACAGTAATGCTCGATAACCTCGGTTGCAAAGGCGCTGCTGCTCAAAGCCGTGATCGGCTTGCCACGGTCGGCGCGCCACCCGCACAATGACGCGCGAAACACCCGCTAAATGAACTGTAATGAGCACACGAGGAGCGGTGGATGGCGTACGTGGACGAGGAGATCGCCAGCCAGCCGGACTGCTGGCGGCGGGCGGTCACGCTGGCCGGCGAGGTCGCCGAGGTCCTGCCCCGGCCCGGTGAGCGGGTCGCCGCCGTCGGCTGCGGGACGTCGTGGTTCATGGCCATGGCGTACGCCGGGCTGCGCGAGACCGTCGGCCTGGGCGAGACGGACGCGTTCGCGGGTTCGGAGTTCCCCTTCGGCCGCGAGTACGACCGCATCGTGGCCATCACCCGTTCGGGGACCACGACCGAGATCCTCGACCTCATCCGCCGCACCGGCCGGCCGGTGACCGCGATCGTCGGCGACCCTTCCTCGCCGGCCGTACAGCTGGCCGCCGACAGCGTGATCATGCCGTGGGCCGACGAGAAGTCGGTGGTGCAGACCCGGTTCGCCACAAGCGCCCTCGCTCTGCTGCGTACGCATCTCGGCTTCGGCGTGGACGTCGAACGCGCCGCTGCCGACGCGGAATTCGCCGTACGCGCACCGCTGCCGCTCGACCCGTCCGCCATCGAGCAGGTGACCTTCGTCGGCCGGGGCTGGACGATCGGACTCGCTCAGGAAGCCGCGCTGAAGTGCCGGGAGGCGGCGACCTTCTGGACCGAGGCGTACCCGGCGATGGACTTGCGGCACGGGCCGATCTCGATCGCCGCGCCGGGCCGGGCGGTGTGGGCCTTCGGCGAGATCCCCGCCGGTCTGGTCGGCGACGTCGAGGCTACCGGAGCGGCCTTCGTCCACACCCGGTTCAATGGTGTGGACCACGAGCCGCTGGACCCGGCGGCCGATCTAGTCCTGGCTCAGCGCTTCGCGGTCGCCCTCGCCCGCCACCGCGGTCTGGACCCCGACCAGCCGCGCAACCTCACCCGATCGGTGATCCTGGAGCCGTGAGCACCGTGCCTACCGATACCGCACCCGCCGTCATCGCCATCGACGTCGGCGGCACCGGCATCAAATGCGCCCTCGTCACGCCGGCGCACGAGGTCATTCACACCGAGCGGCACGCGACCGGCAGTGAACGCGGCGCCGAAGCCGTCGTACAGACCATCCTCGACGTCGCGGCGGGACTGGCGCAGAAGGCGTACGCCAACGGGCGGCCCCCCATCGCGGTGGGCATCTGCCTGCCCGGCGTCGTCGACGAGGCGAACGGCGTGGTCCGGTACGCCGCCAACACCGGCGGAATGCGCAACGTGCCACTGCGAGACCTGGCCGTGCAGCGGCTCGGGCTGCCCGTCAGTGTCGGGCACGACGTGCGTACGGGCGGGCTGGCCGAGGCGACGCTGGGCGCCGGAGCCGGATATGACCAGGTGCTCTTCCTGCCGATCGGTACGGGCATCGCCGCCGCGCACATCGTGGACGGCCAGGTCCTCGCGGGCGGGCACTGGGGCGCCGGTGAGATCGGCCACATCATCGTCCGGCCGGGCGGCCCGAAATGCGGCTGCGGCCAGAACGGCTGCCTGGAAGCGGTCGCGTCGGCCGCGGCGGTCGGCCGGCACTATTCGCAGCGGTCCGGCAAGTCGGCCACGGCTCGGGAAGTGGCGGCGCTGGCCGCGGACGGCGAGCCGCTCGCGATCGAGGTCTGGGACGACGCGGTCGATGCGCTCGCCGCGGCGCTGCTGACGGCTCAGGCGCTCTACGACCCGACGCTCGTCGTCATCGGCGGTGGGCTGGCCGAAGCGGGCGAGCAACTGCTGTCTCCACTGCGGGGCGCGTTGCATGAGCGGATCGCGTTCTTCACCGAACCCGAGATCGTGCGCGCCCGGCTCGGTGACGAGGCCGGCTGCCTCGGCGCCGCGCTGCTCGCCTTGAGCGTCAGCACCGGCGAACTGGGGGCCGCGTAGCAGGAGGGGAAAGCATGAAACTGTCCGGGCGCATCGTCACCCCGGCCGGAGTGATCCAGGGCTCGCTGACCATCGAGGGCGGCCGGATCGCCGAGATCAAGAAGGGCCGGACCACGGACGAGCAGTGGATCGTCCCCGGCTTCGTGGACATTCACAACCACGGCGGCGGCGGGCACACGTTCACCACCGGCGATCCGCACGAGGCCCGATCGGCGGCCGCCTTCCACCGCGAGCACGGCACGACCACGCTCCTGGCCAGCCTGGTCAGCTCGCCGTTCGAGCTGATGCGGGATGCGACGCTGGGGTACCGGCCGCTGGTCGAGGAGGGCGTGCTCGCCGGTATCCACTTCGAGGGGCCCTACCTGGCCGAGGTGCGCTGCGGTGCGCAGAATCCGGCGTACCTGCGCGACCCGTCGAACGAAGAGATCGCCGAGCTGGTCAAGCTGGGCGAGGGCGCGGTACGCATGATGACGATCGCCCCCGAACGCGCCGGTGCTCTCGCCGCGATCGAGCAGCTGAACCGGCTCGGGGTCGTGGCGGCGATCGGCCACACCGACGCCTCCTACGAGCAGACGCTGGCCGGGGTCGCCGCCGGAGCCACGGTCGCCACGCACTTGTTCAACGGCATGCGTCCGGTGCACCATCGCGAACCCGGCCCGATCGTCGGGCTGCTCGGCTCGGGATCCGTTGCGGTGGAGCTGATCGCGGACGGCGTACACCTGCATGATGGCGCGCTGGCTTTCGCTGCGCGTACCGCTGGATCGGAACGGACCTTGCTGGTCACGGACGCCATGGCGGCCGCGGGCATGGCGGACGGCCAGTACGAGCTGGGCGGGCAGGCCGTCGTGGTGGCCGGCCGGGTGGCGCGGCTGGCGCGCGACGGTTCGATCGCGGGCAGCACCCTGACGCTGGACGCGGCCGTACGCCGAGCCGTGACCGCGGGCCTGGCCGTCCCCGACGCGGTACGCGCGGCGACCGCGAACCCGGCGCGGGTCCTGGGCCTCCACGACGAGCTGGGTTCGCTGGAGGTCGGCAAGCGAGCCGATGTGCTGGCGCTGTCGCCGTCGCTGGACGTCACCTTCGTCCACGTTGGACATAACTCATGAGTCTCGTTCCGACCGGCACGCTGGTCGGCCACGCGGTCGCCGAAGGACACGGCATCGCGGCGTTCAACGTGATCACGCTGGAGCATGCGGAAGCGGTCGTCGCCGGGGCCGAACGAGCGCAGCGGCCGGTGATCCTGCAGATCAGCGAGAACGCCGTGAAGTTCCACGGGCGCCTCGGCCCGATCGCCGCCGCCGCCGCGGCCGCCGCTCGGGAGGCGACCGTACCCTGTGCTCTGCACCTGGATCACGTCGAATCGATCGACCTGCTCAAACAGGCGCCCGAGCACGGCTTCAGCAGCGTCATGTTCGACGCTTCCACCCTGTCCTATGCGGACAATGTCGCGGCGACGCAGGCGGCGGTGCGGTTCGGGCATGACCACGGACTGTGGGTCGAAAGCGAACTCGGCCACATCGGTGGCAAAGACGGTGCACCGCCGCTGTCTGCTCACGCGCCCGGTGCGCGTACGGAGCCTTCCGAGGCGGTCGCTTTCGTGGACGCGACCGGGGTGGACGGCCTCGCCGTCGCGATCGGCTCGTCCCATGCGATGACACGCCGCGAAGCCGCCCTCGACCATGAGCTGATCGCCGCCCTGCGGTACGCCGTGCCGGTTCCGCTGGTGCTGCACGGGAGTTCGGGCGTACCGGACGATGAGCTGCGGCGGGCGGTCGCCGGCGGGCTGGTCAAAATCAACATCGGTACGGCGTTGAACATCGCCTTCACCGGTGCGGTGCGGCCGATCCTTTCCGGGCAACCGGAGCTGGTCGATCCGCGCAAGTACCTCAAGCCGGCGCGGTCGGCGATGGCCGACGCCGTCGCGCACTTTCTCACGCTGCTGGCTTGAGGATCATGACGTAGCGTTGGGGATCATGACGTAGCGGGCGCTGGAACCAGGCGCTCCCACGGGATGCGCCAGAAACAGCGCGCGAGGAACAAGCCCAGAATCACGGCGGCGACGTCGTCCGTGACCCAGTGATACGACAGATACACCGTCGTACAGAAGACGATCACCGGGATCCAGCCGAGGAAGAACCGCCGCCATCCCCGCGGAAGCGGTCGCGGCAGCACCACCCCTAGAAGGACCACGATCGCCGGCCACCAGACCATCGTGTTGACGATGTGCCCGGACGGGTACGACAGCGCATAGGTCGTCGCCGCATCGTTGAACATCTGCACCGAGACCTCGGGCGGCAGCAGCGAGGACGGCGCGTCTCGATGAGTCCACACCTTCAGCGGCCCGGCGCCGACGTAGGTCAGGATGAACGCGGCGATGCCGGGCAATACCACCCGCCACGACCGCGTCATGATCAGCGCGATCGCCGTGAGCCCGCCGGTCAGGACGTAGGTCAGCACCCAGCCCTGGCCGAGGTGGTTCAGGATGATCGCGATGCGGCGGGCCCACGCGGGATCGTGGTCCACGCACCAGGCGCGTACCGCCAGGTCCAGACGATCGAACCAGCCCAGCGCCACCATCCAGGTGAAGAGCGCCAGCGAGGCGAGCAGGAGGACGTCCCACCACCACGATCGCCAGCGCCCGAGAACCACAAGGTCAAGTTACAGCAGCGTGCCGATCGCCAGCGTCCGTCGCGTGGTTTGTGCAACGAGCCACGATCTACTCCCGACGCGCCGCCGTTTCCGCCATCATGTGAGCCGTGCGGATCACCTCGGCCCTCGTCGACCCATCCCTGCTGGACCTGCCTTGGAGCACTCCGCTGGAGGAGTGGCCGGCCGATCACCTCGTTGCGCTGCCACAAGGCATTTCGCGCCACGTGGTGCGCTTCGTACGCCTCGACGGCACGGTCTACGCCGTCAAGGAAACCCGAGAGCGCATCGCCGAGCGCGAATACGACCTGCTACGGGCGCTCGAACGCGTCGGCGCTCCGGCGGTGGAAGCGGTCGCGATCGTGGCCGATCGGGTGAACGCCGACGGGGAACCGCTTGAACCCGTTCTGGTGACCCGGCATCTCCAGTTCTCGCTGCCGTACCGGGCCGTGTTCTCGCACACGCTGCGGCCGGAGACGATGAACCGGCTCCTCGACGCGCTCGCCGCCCTGCTGGTCCGGATGCACCTGCTCGGCTTCTTCTGGGGCGACTGCTCGCTGTCGAACACCTTGTTCCGCCGCGATGCCGGCGCTTTCGCGGCGTACCTGGTCGACGCCGAAACCGGTGCGCTGCATCTGCGGCTGTCCAACGGCCAGCGCAGCGAGGACCTGGAGATCGCCCGGACCAACATCTTCGGCGAATCGCTCGACCTGCAAGCGGCCGGCCTGCTGCACGAGGCGATCGACCCGGAGCAGGTCTCCGACGAGGTCGTACGCCGCTACGAGACGCTGTGGCACGAGGTGACGTACGAGGAGAAGGCCGACGACACCCGGCGCTACATCGACAAGCGCATCCGCCGCCTCAACGACCTCGGCTTCGACGTCGAGGAGGTAGCGATGTCCATCGTGGACAATCAGGTGCGCATCCGGCCGAAGGTCGTCGACGCCGGGCACCACACCCGCCGGCTGCTGCGCCTGACCGGGCTCGACGCCGAGGAGAACCAGGCCCGCAAGCTCCTCAACGACCTCGACGCGTACCGCGTGGAGTCGGACCTGCGCGACGAGTCCCAGGCCGCGCACCGCTGGCTGACCGAGGTCTTCGAGCCGGTCGTCCGCGCGGTGCCGCCGCCCTTGCGCCGCAAGCTGGAGCCGCCGGAGCTGTTCGTCCAGATCATCGAGCACCGCTACCACCTGTGCGAGCGGGCCGGGCGCGATGTCGGCCTGGCCCCGGCAGTGCAGTCGTTCCTCGCCGACGTCCTCGTGCACCGCCCCGATGAGCAGGCGATCCTCGGCTACGACCCGGAGTGATCCATCTCATACGCCGGGCCGTGGCCGTACCCGGTTTAGTAGCCTGGCCTGCGCAAACCCCGTTGCCCTGGTCGCGTTGATCATGAACGCGGGCGGGGCAGCACCCCCGATGCAGCGAGGCGGCGATGACGCTACGACGTAAGTTCGGGCTGGCGGCTGCCCTCGGGGCGGTCCTCAGCACCGTTCTCATCGCCGCGCCTGCACCCGCCGCCACCGCCGGCGATCCAGCCGCCACCGCGGCCGTGCACGAGCTGGCCCGCACCGGTCAAGCCAGCGCACCCGGCGACTTCGCGAAGGTCATGGGCTACACGCCAGTCGTGGCGCGCCTCGCCGACGGGAGCCTGCGCTCGATCAACCCCGACGGTGCCTGCTCGGTGCCCGGCGAGGGCAAGCCGTTCGCGTTCGACACCGCCTGCCAAGCCCACGACTACGGCTACGACCTGCTGCGGTACGCCCAGCGCCGGGGTGAGCCGCTGGCCGAGACCGCCCGCTCGGCGATCGACACCCGGCTCGTCGCCGACCTGCGCAGCCAGTGCGACGAGACCACCACCGGCTCCGATTACGCCGCCTGCACCGCCACCGCCGAGGTGTTCGCGGCCGGGGTCGAATTCAACTCCTGGCGGCAGATGTACGCACCGCCGATCGACTCCAGCGGCATTGCGCGTACCAGTGGATTGGTTTTGCTGGTGCTCATCGCTGGGCTGGCGGCAGCGCATCGTGTGGTACGGCGCCGGCGGAGGCCAGCCGTAGCAGCCGGCTGAGGCCGGCCCGCGTCGCGACCACGGTGAGCCGGTCCGACGCGGCCAGGAGCCGCTGCGCGGGCGGTGACCACATCGGGCGGGGCTCGCCGAGCCCGCTGACCGCGATCACCTTGGCCTCGCCGTCGCCGCTCGCGTCGGCGACCGGCCGCCCGTCCAGGCTGGATCCGGGCTCGATCGGCAGCTCGGCGACGAGCAGCACCCGCCGGTTGATCGGGATCGTGGCGAGGACCTCGCGCTCCAGGAGCAACGCGGCGAATGCGGGCGCCGCGAGGTTCGACACGCTGCGCGACGTCGCGATGTTGAACGTGCGCTGGATGCGCTCGGCGAAGTCGGAGTCGAACAGCCGCAGCACGACCTTCAGCCCCGGCCGCAGGGCCCGGCCGTGGAGCGCCGCCTCCAAATTCGTCACGTCGTCGGTGGAGACGATGACCAGCGCGCGGGCGGTGCCGACGGACGCCATCCGCAGCGTCTCCTCGCGGCTGGCGTCCCCCATGACCAGCGGTATTTCCAGCTCCCGGGCGAGGGCGACGCCGCGCGCGTTGTCGGACTTGTCGATCGCGACGACGGTGATGCCGAAGTCCCGCAGCGACCGGATGACCCGGGTGCCGACGTTGCCCAGCCCGACCACGACGACATGCCCCTCGTACGCCGTGAGCAAGCGGCCGCTGGTCACGGCGAGCCGAGCGTTGACCAGACCCTCGACGATGACCGCGGTGATGAGCGGCACCAGCGCCATACCGGCCGCGGTGATGACCAGCTGGCTGATCTGCACCGCCACGTCGTCGCTGGCGTCGGCACCGGAGAACGCGGTGAGGATGGTCTCGTAGATGCCCCGCCACACGCCGTCGCCCGTACTGATCGCGAGGCTGATCCCACCCGCGATCAGAAACACCAATGCGATACCGAGCGCGAGCAGCAATGCGCGGTTGATGGCGCCGCGCAAGAACCGGATCAGCGCGCCGATGCTCCACAACTTCGGGCGCTGCTTCGGCGTCTTGGCGTCCAGCTTCCGCTCGCCGTGGGCGACCGCGAGTACCACGTCGGCGATTTCGTCGCGCTCGGGCAGCAGCTGCGGCGTACCGTCCTCTTTGGTCCGAGACAGGCCGCAGATGACGTCGCGGACGCCGACTTCGCTGCGCTGCGTGGCGTAGAGCGTACGCCCGGCGAGCCGGAAGTAGCTCGGTGCATCGTCGCCCAGCGCCGCCTGTACGAAGGCCGGTGCGGCCATGGCGGAATCCGAGATCACCGCACAGTCCCGGAACAGCTGGCGTACGCGCACACCCAGGCTCAAGTTGAACATGCGGATCACGATGCGCAGCCGCGAGTTGATTTCTTCGGCCCGCATCGCGGCGTGAATGTTGCCGACGTCGTCCTGCTCGGTCAGCGCCAGACCGCTGGCCTCACGCAGACCGGCCTCCAGGAATGCCTTGTCGTCGAGGCGATCAGCGGTGACCACCCGGACCCCGCCGAGGTCGCCGAAGTCATGCCCGGTACGCCGCTGATCCGGCGACATGATCACGGTGACCGGTGTGCCATAGCGTACGGCCAGCTCCTCGACGAGCCGGTAGGTCAGGGCGTTGGCGCCGCAGACGACGAAGTGATCGCGTTGAGGGGCGGAGGTGCTCACGTCCGCATGGTAGTGAAGCGCCGCACACCGTGACGGGCCTGCTACCACTCGATTGGTACGCACAGCAAAGGGGCCCCGGCGCAGTGCCGCGGCCCCTTTCGCGTATGGGCTAGATGCGCTGCTCGGTGGCGGTGTTGAAGACGTGGTGCTGGCCGACGCGCGGCTTGACGTACACCGTCTCGCCCATGCTCGGCATCATGCGGCGCTCGGTGCGGACCACGAAGCGCTCCAGGGAGCCGTTGATCTGGGCGTGGCCGTAGACGTTCGCCTCGGCGCCCAGGTCCTCGACCAGCTCGACCTCCAGCGGCAGGCCACCCTCACTGGCCGCGACCAGGTCGGTGTCCTCCGGCCGGAAGCCGACGATCACGGTGCCGTCGCTGCCCTCGGCGCGGGCCGCCGCCATCTGCTCGCGGGTCAGCGGCAGGATCATCGACGCGAAGACCGCGCCGGACTCGTTGAGCTGCACCTTCTTGATGTTCATGGCGGGCGAGCCCATGAAGCCGGCGACGAACACGTTGGCCGGCGCGTCGTAGAGCTCGCGCGGAGTGGCCACCTGCTGGAGTACGCCGTCGAGCAGGACGGCGACCCGGTGGCCCATGGTCATGGCCTCGATCTGGTCGTGAGTCACGTAGACCGTGGTGATGCCGAGTTCCTTCTGCAGCCCGGCGATCTGCGAACGCGTCTGCACACGCAGCTTGGCGTCGAGGTTCGACAGCGGCTCGTCCATGAGGAACACCTGCGGCTCACGCACGATGGCGCGGCCCATCGCGACCCGCTGGCGCTGGCCACCGGAGAGGGCTTTCGGCTTGCGGGCGAGGTAGTCCTCCAGCTGCAGCATCTGCGCCGCCTTCTTGACCCGCGTGTCGATCTCGTGCTTCGGGGTCTTGCGGAGCTTCAGCGCGAACGCCATGTTCTCGTACACCGTCATGTGCGGGTAGAGGGCGTAGTTCTGGAAGACCATGGCGATGTCGCGAGCCTTGGGCGGCAGGTTGGTGACGTCGCGGTCGTCGATGTAGATCGAGCCCGAGTCGACATCTTCCAGACCGGCCAGCATCCGCAGGCTGGTGGACTTGCCACAGCCGGACGGGCCGACGAGCACCAGGAACTCACCGTCCTGGATCTCGAGTTCGAGGGTGTCGACCGCGGGCTTCTGGGTGCCCGGGTAGATCCGGGTCGCCTTACGGTAGGAGACCGTAGCCATGAGGGGGTACTTCCTTTCACCGGCAGGAACGTGCCGGACGATCCGAGTAAAAGGCTCCGGGCGAGGCTCACCCGGTCTGGCAGTCAAGGTAGCCGCCTTGGGAGCGTGTGCCAAGTCATGGCCGGGTGAAATGGCCGATTCGACGCCAGATGCGCGGATCTTGGCGCTCACCTGGTGAGATTGGCCCTGTCATACCCGGGCGCTCGCCGAAGGCGAGGCCCAGAAGCTGAGAGCCGCCTAACGGATTCGAACCGTTGACCGTCGCATTACAAGTGCGGTGCTCTGCCGGGCTGAGCTAAGGCGGCGCGTGCAGAACGCTGACTATACCGCCTCAGTGTCGTTCATTTGCAGTTTGCTTGCGCCGCTCGCGCACTCTGAGGCCGAATATCTACCACCCCTCGCGGAAGGCAACCATCGTGCTGGACTCACCCGGCCTCATCGCCGCCGTCGCCGGCGGTCTCGTCGTCCTCCTGCTGCTGATCTGGGTCGTCACGTCCTTCAACAAGCTGGTCCGCCAGCGCAACCAGGTCCGCGCCGCGTGGGCGCAGACCGATGTGCAGCTCAAGCGCCGGTATGACCTCATTCCCAACCTGGTGGAGACGGTCAAGGGGTACGCCGGCCACGAGCGCGCGACGCTGGAAGCGGTGACTGCTGCGCGTACCAACGCCATGGGGGCTCAGGGTGGCGTTGCCGAGCGGGCGGAAGCGGAGAACGCGCTGACCGCTACGCTCGGCCGGCTGTTCGCGCTCAGTGAGGCGTACCCGGATCTCAAGGCGAACCAGAACTTCCTGGCGTTGCAGCGGGAACTGGCCACCACCGAAGACAAGATCGCGTACGCCCGGCAGTTCTACAACAGCGCGGTGCAGACGCTGAACAACTCCGTACAGTCGCTGCCCACCAACTTCGTCGCCGGGCTGGGCGGCTTCAAAGAGGAGCCGTACTTCGAGGCGGCCGGCGGTGAACGCGGCCCGGTCCAGGTCCGGTTCTAGTGTCCGCCAACAAGCACCTGATCGACTTCGGGATCGTCGCGGCGGCCGCCTGCGGCTGGTATCTCCTGTACGCGCTCGCCCAGCTGATCACGCGGCCGCTGCCGGTACGCTCCGCGCCGGCGACGCAGGAGCTGGGCCCGGAGCCGCCGGCCATCGCCAGCCTGGTGACCAGCCGCTGGGAGCTGACCGAGGACGCGGCCGAGGCGACCCTGCTCGACCTGGCCGCCCAGGGCTACGTGGAGTTCCGCCAGCCCGGCAACGATCCGATGCAGACGACCATTCACCTGCGCGATCCGGACTCGGTCGAGCGATCGCTGCGGCCGTACGAGCACATCGTGCTGGAGCGCGTACGCCGGCTCGCCGTCGGCGGTGTGGTGCCGGTGACCGCGCTGACCTTCCGCGACGCCAAGGAGGCGGAGTCGTGGGGCAAGCGCCTGCGAGTGGCGGTCGTCGACGAGGCGCGCCGGCTCGGGCTGTCCCGGCGGCGCTTCAACCCCGGCATCGTCGCGTTCCTGACGGCGGCCGGTGCCGGCGTGGCGATCCCGCTCTACTGGGCGATCGCTCATTATGTGGCGCTGAATCCCAGCTCTGACAGCGAAAGCCCGCTCGCGGACGCGGTCCTCGTACCGATCATGCCGGCGCTGTTCGTCTTCTTCGGCCTGGCCGCGTACGCCGCCCGCTACCCCGGCGAACGGGACACCAAGGCCGGCCGCGAGGTGGCCGCTCGCTGGCTGGGCCTGAAGCAGTGGCTGCGCGGTGACGACGGCTTCGCCGAGCTGCCACCGGCGGCGGTCGCGGTCTGGGACCGGTACCTCGCGTACGGCGCGGCCGTCGGTGCGACCCGCGTCGCCAGTGCCGTCCTCGACCTCGGCCTCGGCGACCGCAAGCTCGTCTGGTCGTCGTTCGGTGGGCAGTGGCATCGCGTACGCGTGCGCTATCCGAAGGTGTGGCCGCGGTACGGCAAGCGGGGCTGGCTGCTGACCCGGGAGGCCCTCATCGCCCTGATCGTCGGCGGCATCCTGGTCCGGTACAACGGCACGCCGCGCGAGGTCTTCGCCGAACCCTTGGAACTCACGGACTCGGTGCTGCGGTGGTTCACGCTCGGCGAGCGCATCGCTCTCGCGGCCGGCGTCGTCCTCGTCGCGCTGGGGGCGTACAAGCTGATCCGGAACCTGATCGACCTCGCGACCCCGCGCGTGATCACAGGCCAGGTGCTGTGGGTGCAGGCGTGGGGCGAGGGCCTGTCCTACCTGGCGGTCGACGACGGCCGCGGTGACCGCACGACGGCCTGGGCCAAGCCGGCGATGCTCGGCGGGCAGCCGGGCGACGGCGTGACGATCAAGGTACGCCCGTGGTCGCGCCGCGTGCTGGAGCTGGCGGTGACCGAGCGGGCCACCCACACCGCGGTCAACGGCCCGGCGACGTTCGAGGAGCTGGACCAGCCGAAGGCCGCCCACATACCGGTGCAGGCGCTGGCGCCGCTCGTGGCCGGCGAGGTCGCCGACGTGCTGAGCCTGCCCGTGCAGAGCGTGCCGACCATGGTGCCCGGCCCGTTCGGCATGCAGCAGTTCTCCGGCAGCGACGGCAAGGCCGTGCTGCTCGTCCAGTACGCCCGCGGCCCGCTGGTCCGGTGGGCGTGGCGGGCGAACGCTCAGGGCACAGCGCTGCCCGGCGTCGGCGACGGCGCGTTCGTGCGGGGCAACCGCGGTGTCCTCAAGGTCGGCGACATCGTCGTCCTCATGACGCTGATGAACGCGGCCGAGGGGCGGGCCTCGGCGCTCCCCGCGCTGCTGTCGTCGGCCGCCGATCGCTTGCGTACCACGGCCGCGTAGGCGCTAAGAGAGCACCTCCGCGGGTACGCCCTGCAACGCGACGGGCCGCTGGAACCGCTCGACCGCGGCCGTACCGACCGACGTCGACCAGGGTGCCGACGTGGCCGGCCAGGGTCCGCCGTGCAGCATTGCGTCGACCACGGCCACCCCCGTCGGTACGCCGTTCCACACGATCCGCCCGGCCTTGCCGACGAGCACCGGCAGCAGGGCGCGGGCGAGGTCGTGGTCGGCGTCGGTGGCGTGGATCGTCGCCGTCAGCTGACCGTCCAAAGACGACGCCACGGTGCCGAACGCTTCCACGGGCGCCATCGCGATGACGACGGCCGGGCCGAAGTGCTCCTCCAGCAACGGCCCGGACAGCTGCGATGCGCGTACGATCGCCGCCACCGGCGCCGGATCGGACACGCCGATGCGTACGCCGTCCGATGTGGACAACGCGGCGACCCAGGCGGCATGGGAATCCGCCATCGACGAGGTCAGCATCCGGTGCACGGGTGCGGCAGCGACCTGTGACGCCAGCTCCGAAGCGAACTCCGCGGCGGTGTCCGGTACGACCACGAGGCCGGGCTTGGTGCACAGCTGTCCGGACGACCCGGTGACCGCCGCAGCCAGCGCGGCCGCCCGCGTCAAGTCGGTCGCCGCGCCGGGCAGCACGAACACCGGGTTGATCGAGCCCATCTCGGCGTACACGGGAATGGGGTCGGGGCGGGCCGCGGCGGCGTCCATCAGCGCCCGGCCGCCGGCGAAGGATCCGGTGAAGCCGACCGCCCGGATGCCGGGCGCCTGCACCAGCTCGATCGACTCCTCCGGGCCACCCGTCACGAACGAGAAGGCGTCGCCGAGCACGGGCCGGGCGATGGTGCTCAGCAGCGCGGAGGTCTCCGGCTGAGCCGGGTGAGCCTTGACGACGACGGGGCAGCCCGCGGCTAGCGCCGAAGCGGTGTCGCCACCGAGGACTCCGAACGCCAGCGGGAAGTTGGACGCGGCGAACACGGCGACCGGGCCGACCGGCACGGCGATCTGGGCGATGTCCGCGCCGCCGGGCCCGCCTCCGGGCGACACACGCTGCGGCCGGTGCCGCCCGTCGGCCACGTAGTCACCGAGCAGCCGCAGCTGGCCGGTCGTCCGGTCGAGTTCACCGGTGAGGCGGGCAGTAGTCAGCCCGGTCTCCTGCGCAGCCAGCTCGATGACCTCGTCGCCCCGGTCGGCCAACGCGGACGCAAGCGCGTGCAGGCTGTCGCGGCGGTGCTCGGCGGTCCAGGCCGCGAACGAGGGCGCGAACGAGACAGCGGTCGCTACAGCTTTGGCGATCATGGTTGTCCTTCCTTGACGGTCACCACCGCGGCCTCACATCGCGGAAGTCCTTGGCGTACGCGTGCCGCATGTAGGCCGCGTCGTCCCGCTCGGTGATACCACAGCGCTGGAAGTCTTCATGCATACGAGCGAGCGCATCGCGGTCGAGCGTCACACCGAGGCCGGGCGCGGTCGGCACCATCACGGCGCCGTCGGCGATGCGCAGCGGCCGGTCGACCACGTCCACGCCGAGCTGCCACGGCGAATGCGTGTCGGCGGCGTAGGTCAGCTCGGGCAGGGCCGCGCCGAGGTGCGTCATCGCCGCAAGGCTGATGCCGAGGTGGCTGTTGGAGTGCATGGACAGCCCCAGACCCCAGGTCTGGCAGATGCCGGCCAGCCGGGCCGACTGCCGCAGGCCGCCCCAGTAGTGGTGGTCGGCGAGCACGATCTGCACGCTACCGCGTTCGACCGCTTCGGGCACCTGCTCGAACGCGACCACGCACATGTTCGTGGCCAGCGGCATGCTCGCCGCCTTCGCCACCTCGGCCATGCCGATCAGCCCCGGCGTCGGATCCTCCAGGTATTCGAGCAGCCCGCCGGCCTCGCGAGCGATCCGCTGGGAGGTCGTGACGCTCCACGCCGCGTTCGGATCGATCCGAAGTGGATAGCCGGGAAAGGCGTCGCGCAACGCCCGCAGCGCCTCCATCTCCTCGTTCGGCGCCAGCATGCCCGCCTTGAGCTTGAGCGAGCCGAAGCCGTACTGGGCGATCAGCGTACGGGCTTGGCCGACGATCGCGCCCGGGGTCAGGGCCTCGCCGAACGGATCCGGCTCGGCACCGGGGTGGGCGGCGTACTTGTAGAACAGGTACGCCGAGAACGGAACCCGGTCGCGTACCGGCCCGCCGAGCAGATCGTGAACCGGACGGCCGATCGCCTGACCCTGCACGTCGAGGCAGGCCACCTCCAGCGGCGCGAACACCCGCAGCGCCGTCTTGTCCGGTGTGGACGATCCGGTCAGGCCGTGCCGATCGGGGGTGTCGGCCGCGCCCAGTACCCGCCGGACTGCGGCCAGGATCTCGGTGGTGTGAAAGGGATCCAAGCCCACGATCGCGGCGGCGGCTTGGCGTACCAGGTCGAGGTGGGGTGCGTCGCCGTAGGTTTCGCCCAGGCCGATCAGACCGTCACCGCAGTCCACCTCGACGATCGTGCGCAGCGCCCACGGCTGGTGTACGCCGGCCGCGGTCAGCAGCGGCGGATCCGGAAACGCGATCGGAGTGGCGCGTACCTGCCGGATCCTCATGGCAGCTTCTCCAGCGTCGTCATCCCCTCCCAGAGGATGCCGGCGAGCGCCACCATGTGGTCCTCGGTAGCCGACAGCAGCGGTGGGCGTACCGGGCCCATGGCCAGGCCGTGGAGCACGGCGCCCGCCTTGACCAGCGAGACCGCGCCGCCGGGGACCTGGTCGCGCAGCGCCGCAAGGGGAATGTAGAAGGACGCGAGCAGCGCGTTCATCGCCTCGTCGTCGGCGGCCGGATCCAGGACCGCGGTCGCCCGCTGGTACACGACGGTGGGTACCGGCGCCGCTCCGGCCACAAACCGCACATGCCGGACGAGCCCCGCCGTCGCCGCCTCGACCAGGCCGTGAAGTCTCATCTCGCTCCCCTGGTCAGCTGGGCCGGGTCATCCTCAGCACGTCCAGCGCCTCGTCCAGGTGCTCAGCAGTGATCTTGCCCGATTCCACGTGTCCGCGCGCGATGACGACCTCGCGGATGGAGCGGCCGGTCCGCAGCGCCTCCTTGGCGATCGAGGCCGCCTCCTCGTAGCCGAGGGTGCGGTTCAGCGGCGTCACGATCGACGGCGAACCCTCGGCGTACGCCCGGGTCACGTCCTCGTTCGCGGCGAGCCCGTCGACGCACCGGGTCGCGAAGACGCGGGACACGCTGGCCAGCAGCCGGACCGATTCCAGCACGTTGCGGGCCATCACCGGCAGCATCACGATCAGCTCGAATTCGGCCTGCGTACCGGCGAACGCCACCGCCGCGTCGTTGCCGATGACCTGCGCGCAGACCTGGCGTACGGCCTCGCACAGCACCGGGTTCACCTTCCCCGGCATGATCGACGATCCCGGCTGAAGGTCCGGAATGGACAGTTCACGCAGGCCGGCCCGGGGGCCCGAACCCATCCACCGGATGTCGTTGGCGATCTTGTAAAGGCTGATCGCCGCCCCGCGCAGCTGAGCGGAGACCTCGACGAGCGGATCGGCCACGCTTTGAGCAGCGAAGTGGTTGCGGGCCTCGGTCACCGGCAGGCCCGTCAACGACGCCAGCACCGCCGTCACGTGAGCGGCGAAGCCGTCGGGCACGTTGACGCCGGTGCCGACCGCGCTGCCGCCGATCGGGAGAGCGCCCAGGCGCTGGGCCAGCCCCTCCAGGCGTTCGATGGCTTGGCGCAGCTGGTGGGCGTACCCGGAGAACTCCTGGCCGAGCGTGACCGGCGTGGCGTCCATGAGGTGCGTACGCCCGGCCTTGACCACGGTCGCGAACTCGGCGGCCTTGGCCTCCAGCGACGTGGCGAGGGTGTCGAGCGCGGGTACGAGGTCGCCCGCCACCGCACGCAGAGCGGCCAGCTGAACCGCCGACGGGAAGACGTCGTTGCTCGACTGCGAGGCGTTGACATGATCGTTGGCATGGACGGCCTGCTGGAGATCCGCGCCGGCGAGCCGCGCGACGACCTCGTTGACGTTCATGTTGGTGCTGGTGCCCGACCCGGTCTGGAAGACGTCGATGGGGAAGTGGCCGTCGTGGGAGCCGGCGGCGACGGCCGACGCGGCGGCGCCGATCGCCTTGGCCATCTCGTCGTCGATCACGCCCAGTGCGCCGTTCGCGCTCGCCGCGGCCGCTTTGATCTCGGCCAGCGCGTGGATCAGCTCGGCCGGCAGGCGCTGGCCGGAGATCGGGAAGTTCTCCACCGCCCGCTGCGTCTGCGCGCCCCACAACGCGTCCGCGGGGACCTGGACCTCGCCCATCGTGTCGCGCTCGACCCGGAAGCTCGTCATAGCCCCATTGTTACGCCTCTTCGCCGGTTTCTGCGGTTGTGCCGCTCCCGGGGAAGACCCACCGTGCGTCAGCGGGGCGGCGAGCTGGCTTTCCCGGCGGTCGGCGAGGCTTTCACGGCTAATGTGGGTATGGGAGGGGCGAACCCGGCGATCAGGAGGAGAGCCATGGTCATCCCGGACCCGCAGCCTACGCGGCCCGCGCCGCTGCCCGATCCGATGCCGACGCCCCAGCCGACGCCGATGCCGGAGCCCGAGCCGGTGCAGCCGCCGTCGCCGTACCCGCAGCCGACGCCGCAGCCGCCGGCGCCCGATGAGCCGCGTCCGGAGCCGGATCAGCCCGATCCCAGGCCGCCGACGCCGCCCGGCCCGGTGCCCGACCCCGGCCCCTTGCCGGTCTGACGGCTCCCGCCGGTCTGATGGCTCGCGCTGGTCTGACGGTCAGCTCGCGCTGGTCTGACGGTCAGAGAGCGCGGCGGCGGGCCACTTCGGCGAGTGCGACCGCTGCCGCCACCGAAGCATTCAGTGACTCCACAGTAGACACCATCGGGATGCCGACCCGAAGATCACACGTCGCTCCGACGAGCCGGGTAAGCCCGCGGCCCTCGGAGCCGACCACGACCACGAGCGGTCCGACGGCCGCTTCCAGGTCGTAGAGCGACGTGGCACCGTCGGCGTCGAGTCCGACGACGGTGAACCCCTCCTCCTGCACTCGCTTCAGGGCCCGGGTCAGGTTGGTCACCTGAGCGACCGGGACCCGCGCCGCGGCACCGGCCGACGTACGCCAGGCCGTAGCGGTGATTCCGGACGCCCGCCGTTCGGGGATGAAGACGCCGTGCGCACCGAAGGCGGCCGCCGACCGGATGACGGCGCCGAGGTTACGCGGGTCGGTGACCCCGTCGAGCGCCACGAGCAGCGGTGCGGCCGGCTGCTCCAGGGACGCCGCGACGAGATCCTCGAACGGCTCGTACGCGAACGGCGGCACCTGAAGACCGAGGCCCTGGTGCAGTACGCCACCGGTGAGGCGGTCGAGTTCGGCCCGCGACACTTCGAGGATCGGGATGCCCCGGTCGCCGGCGGTGCGTACCGCCTCGGCCACTCGCTCGTCGATGTCGATGCCGAGCGCCACATACAGCGCCGTGGCCGGTACGTGGGCTCGCAGCGATTCGACCACCGGGTTACGGCCGACGAGCAGTTCGGGTGCGTCCTTCGGGGTCGCCGACCGGCGTCCCGGTGCGACGCGCGGCCCGCCGGGCGCCCGCGATGTCCGCTTCGCCGGTGCCGCCTTCCCGGATCCGCCCCGGCCCCAGGTGGTGTCCTTGGTACCCGGTTTGCCGATCTTGGGCGTACGCCCCTCGCCCGTGGCGGCCCGGCGCTCCTTCTCCTGCTTCCAGGCCGTCTTGTTGGGCAGCTTCTCCGTCCCCGAGTACCCCTTGTGCCACGGGCGCTCGTCGGCGGGCAGGGTCTTGCCGCGGCCCTTGAGCGTGTCGCGGTTCTTGCCGCCCGAGCCGCTCGAAGCGCCCTTCTTCGCAGTGGTACGCACATTGCGGCGCTGAGAGTTGCCGGGCATTACCAAACCTTCCGATCGTCCATCGTGGACCTTGACAGGTGTCTTCGGTGGCGCGCTGCACGACGTCGCGCACCGCCCGGGTCGCGGCGTCATACAGTCGCAGGCTCACCGGTCAAGGCAGGCTCACCAGTCAAGGATAGTCGGCGCCTTGAATCCGGCTTCACCGAGCACGCCTGCCAGGGCGGCGAGTCCGGCGATCACGGCATCCGGCCGGACCGGAACCGGAACCGGATCGCCGGCCCGTGATCACTCGATCAAACTAGTCTGTGCGCCATGGACACCGCACAGACGCTCGATCGCGGGCTGCGCCTGCTGACGCTCGTGGCCGACAGCCCGTCGGGCGTGACCGTCACCGAGGCGGCCAACCGGCTCGGCGTCGGCCGGGCGGTGGTCTACCGGCTGGCGGCCACCCTGACCGAGCACAGCATGGTGCGCCGCGACGGCGCCGGACGGCTGCGAGCCGGCATCGGCCTGATCCACCTGGCCCGGCGGGCGCAGCCGCTGCTCGCCGACGCCGCCCTGCCCGCTCTGCGTACGCTGGCCGAACAGGTCGGTGCGACGGCGCACTTGACGATCGCCGACGGCACCGAGGCGGTCGCCGTGGCGGTCGTGGAGCCCAGCTCGACCATGTTTCACGTGGCGTACCGGGTCGGATCCCGGCACCCGCTCGACCGGGGTGCGGCCGGACGCGCGATCCTGAGCGGCGAGCTGACCCAGTCGGCCGGGGAGCTGCAGCCCGGCGCGTACGGCGTGGCCGCGCCGATCACCGGCATCGAGGGGCTCAGCGCCAGCGTGGGCGTGGTGTCGCTGGGCGAGCTGGACATGCGCCAGGCCAAGGAGCCCATCCTCACCGCCGCCGAGGCCATCGCCACCGCGCTCGCCTGAACCGCGCCCTCACCCCGGGCCCCCGCCCCCGTGATCAAGGCGCGGCCCGGCCGCGCGAGCAGGTTAAGGCCGCGAGCGAGCTAAGAGCGGCGGCCGATCGACAGGACCGGCTGGGAGGTCGCGGCGTAAAAGTCGTTGCCCTTGTCGTCGACGAGGATGAAGGCCGGAAAGTCCTCGACCTCGATCTTCCAGACCGCTTCCATGCCCAGCTCGGCGTAGTCCAGGACCTCGACCTTCTTGATGCAGTCCTGCGCCAGCCGAGCCGCCGGCCCGCCGACGGAGCCGAGGTAGAAGCCGCCGAACTTCTGGCAGGCGTCAGTCACCTGCTGCGACCGGTTGCCCTTGGCGAGCATGACGAACGATCCGCCCGCCTCCTGGAACCGCCCGACGTAGGAGTCCATGCGGCCGGCCGTCGTCGGGCCGAACGAGCCGGAGACGTACCCCTCGGGGGTCTTGGCCGGGCCGGCGTAGTAGACCGCGTGATCACGCAGATACGAAGGCAGCGGCTCGCCGGCGTCCAAACGAGCCGCAATCTGAGCGTGGGCGATGTCGCGCGCGACCACCAGAGTTCCGGACAACGAGAGCCGGGTCTTCACCGGATACGACGACAGCTGCTGGCGGATCAGGGCCATCGGCTGGTTGAGATCGACGTGGACGACCTCGGTGGAGACGTCTGAGACGGACACCTGCGACAGGTAGCGAGCCGGGTCGGTCTCCAGCCGTTCCAGCCACACCCCCGACGGCGTGATCTTGGCCACCGCCTGGCGGTCGGCCGAGCAGGAGACCGCGATCGCGACCGGGCAGGACGCACCGTGGCGCGGCAGGCGTACGACGCGGACATCATGGCAGAAGTACCGGCCGCCGAACTGCGCGCCGATGCCGAACCCACGCGTGAGCTCCAAAACCGAAGCTTCCAGCTCCAGGTCCCGGAAGCCGTGCGCAAGCAGGCTGCCCGAGGTGGGCAAGCCGTCGAGGTACTTGGCCGAGGCCAGCTTCGCGGTCTTCAGAGCGTGCTCGGCACTGGTTCCGCCGATGACGATCGCGAGGTGATAGGGCGGGCAGGCGCTGGTGCCGATGAGGCGCAGCTTCTCGTCCAGGAACTCCATCATCCGCCGCGGGTTCAGCAGCGCCTTCGTCTCCTGATAGAGGTACGACTTGTTGGCCGAACCGCCGCCCTTGGCCATGAAGAGGAATTTGTACGCGTCCGGGTGGCCGTCGGGGTCCTCGGCGTACAACTCGATCTGGGCGGGCAGGTTGGAGCCGGTGTTGCGCTCGTCCCACATCGTGAGCGGGGCCATTTGCGAGTAGCGCAGGTTGAGCTTGGTGTACGCCTGATAGACGCCGAGCGCGATGGCGGACTCGTCGGTGCCGTCGGTGAGGACGTGGCGGCCGCGCTTGCCCATGACGATGGCCGTACCGGTGTCCTGGCACATGGGCAGGACGCCGGCGGCCGCGATGTTCGCGTTGCGCAGCAGGTCCTGCGCGACGAACCGGTCGTTGGGCGAGGCGGCCGGGTCATCGATGATCGACCGCAGCTGGGCCAGGTGGGTCGGGCGCAGGAAGTGCGCGATGTCGTGCATCGCCTCGGCGGTGAGCTGGGTGAGGATGGCCGGCTCGACGGTCAGGAAGTCCCGGCCGCCGGGTCCCCGGACGACGTCGACGCCCTCATCGGTGATCAGCCGGTACTCGGTCGCATCCGGCGCGAGCGGTAGCAGCGGCGCGTAGCCGAACTCCCCAGAACTCATGAACACGAGACTACCGATCACCGCACAACGCCCCACGCGCCCGGGTGGGGAGATTCCCATCACCCCACGTCAGGGTCGCGGCGCCCGCCCGGAAGCCGCGGATTGGCCGGCCCCACCGGATTCGCGATCTCCGTGCCCGGAAACTGCAGCAGGCCCAAATCGCGCCGGTTGCCCAGCAGGACACCCTGCGCGACCAGCGCCACCGCCTGCGCGTCGCTGTGGCTCTCCACAACCACCCGCCCCGTCGGGTCCAGCACCCACAGCCGGTCGGGGTTCCGGTCGAAGACCAGCACATGGGTACGCGCGACCGCGGCGGTCGCCTTCGGATCGGCCGGCCGGCGCCACAACGGGTCGGATTCGCCCAGCTGGTACGCCGTCAGCGTCTTGCCGTCGCGGCTGCGTACGACCGCGCGGATGCCGTCCGATGCGATGATCTTCGCTCCGGACGGCGCCACGAGAAGTTCACGCCCGTCGGCCGCGTCGATCAGCACCTGGCGCCCGTCCGGCCGGGTGGCGTACAAGGCTGAGCCGGCTCCTTGGGCGTCGCGGTCCTGGTCGCAGGCCGCACCGGCCACGGTGCCGAGGTTGTAGCCGTCGCGCCGCCACACGATCCGGCCGGTGACCGCGTCCCGGCCGGTCAGGTGCATCTCGCAGCCGCCGGAGACGGGGGTCGCCTCGCTGTGCACGACCCGGCCGGCCATCACGAGGATCTTCTCGTGCCGGTTGGGCTGGACGTCGCCGACGAGTTTGCCCGCGATGGTGTCGACCACCGAGACCCGGCCGTTGACCGGAAACCCTAGCAGCGCCGGCATGCGGCCCGGCCCGGTCAGCTGCTCGGGCGCCTCGTCGGCGGTGAGCCGGCGTACGCCGGTCAGCTCGGGATTGTCGGCGAAGAGCACGAAACCGACCCCGGTCAGCTGCACCTGCCACAGCTCGTCACCGCTGGCCGGCTCCCGGGCGGTGAGGATGCAGTCCTGGGGACCGTGGCAGAAGACGTCGATCATCGCGTTGGCGTACGTCCACACCGCCAGGGCGCGATCATCGCGGCGGATCTGCGCGCCGGTCCGCGGATCGAGGACGGTGTAACCCTTGGTCAGCAGCTTCCCCGTGACGACGACCGTACGCCCAGCAGGCCCGGCGATGGCGGCCCAGTCGGCCGGCTGGCTCCACAGGCGTACGCCGCCGCTGAGCGTGCGGCCCTCGACGGATTCGCGCTGCTCGACGACGACCATGCTCTCGGCGGTCATGACCGCCTTGGGCCGCCCGCCGAGCCGCTCCTGCCATCGGGGAGCGGGGTCGGACAGCGTGGCCGACGTGTTGATCCAGTCCCACAGAGCCGGCCACGGATTCCACACGCCGGTGCTGGTCAGCAGGACCAGGACGACGAGGGCGGCGACGAGCCACCCACCTGCCGTCGATCGTCCGTTGGCCACCCCGAGACGATTTCACGTTGATCATGAACTTGGGGTGATGCTTGACGGCGTGTCGCACCCCCTAACTTCATGATCAACGTGATAAAGCGGGCTGCTTCACCGCGAATGACCGACCGCGGTGTCGACCAACGGCAGCACACGGTAGGGAATCTGCTCGGCCAGGGCGATGATCGTCGAGGCTCGCACGATGGCGTGGTAGCCCACGATCTCGTCGATCACGCGCTGGAGATCGGCGTTGGACCGTGCCACGATCCGGCACAACAGATCGCCGGAGCCGGTGATGGTGTGCACCTCCAGCACCTCCGGGATCACCGCGAGGTGCTCGGCGACCGCATCGTGCCCACGGCTCTGGCGGATTTCCAGCGTCACGAACGCGGTCACGGCAAAGCCGATCGCGGCCGGATCGATCTGCGGGCCGAAGCCGGTGATGATCCCGCGAGCCTGCAATTTGTCCAGGCGGGCCTGGACCGTTCCGCGCGCGACGTTCAACCGCCGGGCGCATTCCAGCACGCCGATGCGGGGCTCCTCGGCCAGCAGGCGGATCAAGCGGCCGTCGAGCGCGTCCAGGTCGTTGGACAATGTGAACACCTCAATCACCGGTACGCTCGGCATTATGCACAACTTGCCCAGTGTTCAGCGTACTGGTTGCCCATCTGTCCGGCGTGACGCAGGCTACCCGGTATGAGCACCCAAACCCTCACGTCGTCGCCGGCCACCGGCACCGACCAGGATGTGTTCCCGGTGAAGGCGGTCGACCACCTGACCTTCCTCGTGGGCAACGCCAAGCAGGCGGCGCACTTCTACTCCACCGCCTTCGGCATGAGCCTGGTCGCGTACCGCGGTCCCGAGCAGGGCTTCCGTGACTATGCGGAGTACGTGCTGGTCAGCGGATCGGCCCGGTTCGTCTTCCGCGGCGCGGTGCACGCCGGTGCCTCGGGTGCGGCGCACCACGCGAAGCACGGCGACGGCGTCACCGACATCGCCCTTGAGGTGCCCGACGTCGACGCGGGGTACGCGTACGCCCTGTCCGCCGGGGCCACCTCGGTGCAGGAGCCGGCCACGATCGAGGACGAGCACGGCCGCGTCCGCATTGCCGCGATCGCGACCTACGGCGAGACCCGGCACACGCTCATCGACCGGTCGGCGTACAGCGGCCCGTTCCTGCCCGGCTTCGCCGGCCGGGACCCGATCATCGCCCCCGGCCGGCGCCGCTTCCAGGCCGTCGACCACGTGGTCGGCAACGTCGAGCTGGGCCGCATGGACGAGTGGGTGGACTTCTACCACAAGGTCATGGGCTTCACGAACATGGCCGAGTTCATCGGCGACGACATCGCCACCGACTATTCGGCGCTGATGTCGAAGGTGGTGGCCAACGGCACGCGCAAGGTGAAGTTCCCGCTCAACGAGCCGGCCGCCGGCAAGCGCAAGTCGCAGATCGACGAATACCTGGAGTTCTACGGCGGCCCCGGCGTACAGCACATCGCGCTGGCCACCAACGACATCATCGCCAGCGTGGACGCCATGCGGGCGGCCGGTGTCGAGTTCCTGCCGACGCCCGACTCCTACTACGACGACCCCGAGCTGCGCTCCCGCATCGGACACGTACGCGTGCCGATCGAGGAGCTGAAGGCGCGCCGCATCCTCGTCGACCGCGATGAGGACGGCTACCTGCTGCAGATCTTCACCAAGCCGGTGCAGGACCGCCCGACGGTCTTCTTCGAGCTGATCGAGCGGCACGGCTCGCTCGGCTTCGGCAAGGGCAACTTCAAGGCCCTGTTCGAGGCGATCGAGCGCGAGCAGGAGATTCGCGGCAACCTGTAACTGCGGCCCGAATAACTGTGGGACGGCCATGACAGGATGGCTGCCGTGACCGATACCACTCCGACACCGGCGCCGCCGCCGACCTCGGGGCCGCCGGGTCAGCCGGGGGTTCAGCATCCGGTACCCGGCCAGCCCGGTCCGGGCCGCCCACCGGTTCACTACCCGCCGCCTCCGCCCGGCTACTATCCGCCGCGGCCACCCGGTTACGTGCCGGTACCGCTTGCCCCTGACGGCCGTCCCCTGGGCAGCTTCGTCGACCGGTTCGTCGCCTACCTCGTGGACTCGCTCATCATGGGCGGCGTCACGCTGCTGTTCTGGATACCGGCATTCGTCTGGTGGTTCTCCCGGTTCGCGGCGGAGACGGTCACGATGAACTCCTCCCTGGAACCGGACGAGCCACTACCGCCGGGCTTCTTCGCCGATCTGTTCGTGGGCTACCTGGTTCTTACGTTGATAATCATGGGCCTCACCCTGATCATCTCGTACGTCTACGAGGTGGAGATGAGCTGGAAGCAGGGCCAGACCATCGGCAAGCGCATCATGAAGCTGCAGATCGCCCCGGTCACACCGGGTGAACAGCGGACCCGGAAGATGTTCGTGAAGCGGTGGGCGACCGAGTTCGTGGTCGGCACTTTCGTGCCGTTCTTCTTCTACGTGGACGTCCTCTGGCAGCTGTGGGACAAGCCCCTGCAACAGGCGCTGCACGACAAGGCCGCGGGCACCGTAGTAGTGAAGATCGGTAGATGAGATGTCGATAACACCCGGCTGGTACCCCGACCCCGCCGATCCTGGCAACACCCGCTACTGGGACGGCGAGGGATGGGCGGACCAGCCCGTACCCACAACCGCCGACCTGCGGGCGGCCGAGGCCCAGAAGGCCGCCGAGGACCAGGCCGCCCGCGATCGGGCGGCCATGCTGCCCAAATCGGCGACCCGTGGCGTACCCCGGACGGAGGCGCCGCCGTGGTGGCCGGAGGGGATCGCTTATCCACCCACCGCCGCCGTCACGCCGCACGGCCTCACGCTGGCGTCGCCGGGCCGGCGGCTGGCCGCCCGCGCGATCGACATCGGCATCCTGATCGTGATGAACCTCGTGGTCAACGGCTACTTCCTGTGGCAGTGGTTCCAGGAGTCGATCCCGTTCGCCCAGTCCTGGCTGGCCACCGGCGAGATCGACTCCGACGCCGCCGGGCGCCTCAACGAGCTGCTTCTGATCATCTCGCTCATCGCGTACGCCCTGTGGTTCGCGTACGAGGTGCCGGTGACGCACAGCCGCGGCCAGACGCTCGGCAAGATGATGCTGGGCCTGCGGATCATCCCGATGGAGGGGCCGCAGCGGCTGCCGTTTCGGCGGTGCTTTCGGCGCTGGCACTGGTTCGGCCTGCCGTTCCTGCTCTTCGTCTGCTGCGGCGTCTTCGGCTTCATCGTCCCGATCATCGACAACCTGTTCGTCGCTACCGACCAGTTCCTGCACCTGGCCTGGCACGACCGGACGGCTCGCACTTTCGTGGTACGCGTACCGCCCCGCAACGCACCATTGAGCTAGACACGACAGGAGCACCGCCATGACCCTGACCCGAGCCGACCTGGCCAAGCTGCCGAGCTACGTTCCCGGCCGCAGCGTGCCGGGCGCCATCAAGCTGGCCAGCAACGAGGTTCCCTACGGCCCGCTGCCGGGGGTCGTGGACGCCGTCGTGGAGGCGGCCACCAGCGCACACCGGTACCCCGACATGGGCGTGGTGGCGCTGCGGCAGAAGCTCGCCGACCGGCTGGGCGTACCGGCCGAGCGGGTCGCCACCGGCTGCGGCTCGGTCGCGCTGGCCGAGCATCTCGTACGCGCGGCCTGCCTGCCCGGCGACGAGATCGTCTACTCGTGGCGCTCGTTCGAGGCGTACCCGATCATCGCGGCGACCGCGGCGGCGGCCTCGATTCAGGTGCCCAACACCGCCGAGCACGCCCACGACTTGCCGGCGATGGCGGCCGCCATCACTTCGAAGACGCGCGTGGTCATCGTCTGTACGCCCAACAACCCCACTGGAACCCCGGTACGCCGGGCCGAGCTGACCGAGTTCCTCGACACCGTCGGCCCGGACGTCATCGTGGTGCTGGACGAGGCGTACCGGGAGTTCGTGACCGATCCCGACGTCCCTGACGGCCTGGCCGAGTTCGGCGACCGCCCCAACGTCGTGGTCCTGCGTACGCTCTCCAAGGCGTGGGGCCTGGCCGGCCTGCGGATCGGTTACCTGGTCGCCCAGCTGGACGTGGCGGACGCGGTTCGCAAGGTCGTCACGCCATTCTCCACCAGCGCCGCCGCGCAGGCCGCCGCCCTGGCCGCGCTGGACCAGGATGAGGAGATGCGCCGCCGGGCCGACCTGGTCATCGCCGAGCGCACCCGCGTCTACGACGCACTGCGCGGCCTGGGTCAGGACGTTCCGGAGACGCAGGCGAACTTCGTCTGGCTGCCGCTGCGTGACAGCGCCGTACCCTTCGCCCAGGTGTGCGAGGCCAACGGCGTCATCGTCCGGGCCTTCGCCGGCGACGGCGTACGCGTCACGATCGGCACGGCCGAGGAGAACGACGCCTTCCTCAACGCCGCCGAAAAGGCACTCGCCAGCTAGAGCCGCATCAGCTGACGGCGAGAAGGACCGGCCGGGCGTTGTAGTAGTACTCGTCGTCCGCGCCCGTCGGGTCGGCTTGCGGCTTGAGGCGTTCGATGGCCACATATGGTCCGGTCGCGTAGACCGGGCCGATGGCGTACGGGTCGCGGTCCTGTTTTAAGGCGATGGAATTGGAGCTGATGACGCGCCCGGAAGCGGGATCGAGAGCGGTCAGCACAAGGCTCTCACTGAGCAGCAGAACGCGCTCTGGAGTGGTTGCGATAAGACGCATGGCAGCGTTCTGACTGTACGTCCACAACGACTCTCCCGTACGCGCATCGCGCCCGACAATAGCGCGCGTCCTGGTGACGTCATCGAGCGGAGAATCGATGACAATGGTGCCTGCGAGAGATGCCGTCGGCGAAGCTAATACCCGCGATTCGACGATTCCCTCCGGCGTCAGCAACCACGCCGCTGTGCGATTCGGCTGCTGCTGCATGCGTACGCCACCGCATTCGGAACGCCCGATGCGGCATCCGAGCGGCGTGACCGTCAGCCGATCGTTGAAGCCACGGAAGGGCGCCTCCGTCCGCTCGCCGGTGGTCAGGTCGAATCGGATCAGCGCATGCGGGCCGATACACGTATCCGGAGCGAAGAGAGCACCGCTCGCTGTAAACGCCTGCTCCACGCAGATCGGCGTCTGCGCCGACCACAGCCGCGCACCGTCCGCAGCCGAGAACACACTTAGGCGCCCATCGCCCGCGGTCACGACCACCGGCCGGTCACCCACCCCGGTCAGCAGCCCGGCCGGCGTCCACACCACGCTCGACCCGGTCCGCCGCCCGTCGTACTCCTCGCCCAGAACCTCGCCATCCGCGCGCCAGAGCACCGCTCCGGTCCGGCCGTCCAGCGCGATCAGCTCGCCGTCGCTCCACGATCCGACAATCATGGGTACGCCGTCCGCAGCGGTCTGTGGATGCACGGCGCCGATGAGCTGCTCCGGCCAGCGCCGGTAGGACCAGAACGGGCTCTTCTCATACTTGTACGCCGGCTCATCGTCCGCGCGGATCTGCCGGTTGTCGGCGTACACGCGGATGCGGCCGTCGACGATGAGCGGCGCGGAGATGAGGGCGCCGACCGGCCCCGGCGATGCGGCATCGGCCTGCGGATAGGTGCTCACCGCTTCGGTGACAACCTCAGTCGGCCGCAGTACGCGCCACACGATGATGGCGGAAACGACCAGCAGAACAAGCACGAGTGCGGACAGCAAAGCCCGTCGAGCCCAGGGCGAATCCGGCAGTCCGCGCATGCAGGGATCCTACTGTGCAGCCCGGAAACGAATTGAGGCCCCCGCGTGGCGCGGGGGCCTCAACTTCAAGTTTTGTCCGGCGGTGTCCTACTCTCCCACATCGTCTCCGGTGCAGTACCATCGGCGCTGGAGGGCTTAGCTTCCGGGTTCGGAATGTTGCCGGGCGTTTCCCCTCCGCCATGACCGCCGTAA
>Ga0114129_10000451_pt1 | contig 48925 bp, 42 predicted proteins | sample RhiMetdeltSRZDD1_FD_80071 | JGI IMG/M metagenome (GOLD analysis project Ga0114129, IMG submission 80071) | Populus rhizosphere microbial communities from Tennessee, USA - Rhizosphere MetaG P. deltoides SRZDD1 (version 2) (version 2) | ecosystem: Host-associated > Plants > Roots > Rhizosphere >...
CGACCAAGAGCTGCTCGCTCGCTACCCGACACGCCACGGCTACGTGAAGCGTGTGAAGCGCGCGGCCGACGATCTGGCCGACCGCGACTACATCACGCGCAAGGACCGCCGCGCGCTGCTCAAGGCGGCCGAGGACGAGCCGCTGTACAGCTCGGATTTTGTGGGGGCGGGGCGATGATCAGCGCACGTCGCGCTGCTGGGAAAATCCGTAGAACTCGCTCACGCCAGCGACTGCAGTGCTCACCAGCGCGCGCTCCTCGGGACTGACGGCAGGATTCCAGATGTCGAATATGAAGACGGCGCGCGGCTCGTCGCTGTCGTTCCAGGCTTCGTGCTCGATCGTATCGTCGAACACGAAAGCCTTGCCGGGTTGCCACTCGCGCCGGGCGCCGCCCACGCGAAAGCCGCAACCCGGCGGGACGATCAGCGGCAGATGCACGATCAGGCGTGTGTTGTTGACGCCGGTGTGCGGCGGAATGCGCGTGTGGGTATCGAGGATCGAGAACAGTACATTCGGACTGGCACCGGGCACTTCGCAGCGCGGCCAGTTTTCCAGTGCGGCGACGGTGCGGGGACAGCGAGCCAGGTGCTCGGGGTACGGGACGCCGTCGCGCCACAAATAGTAGACGCTCCAGCGCCGCGACTGGTGCAGGTCGCGCCACTTCTGTTCGATCGAGCGCACGGTGCCGTGCGCAACGTACGGCTCGAGCGCAGCGCTGTCTGCGGACAGCACATCGATCAGCTCCGCGCGAATGTCGTCCGTCGCGGCCTCGATCGAGTCGAGCCAGGGGAAACTGGCGCGCTCGTGGAATTCGATGGCCGGCAGCTCCGGGAAATACAGGAACGAAGGCCGCTGCTGATAGATGCGCTCGCGCTGCGTGAGGATCGACAGGCACCGATCGAAGCGATGCAGCGGGATGTCTGAGTACTCGGCGCGCAGCGTCGTCAGGCGTTCCTCCAGGAACGACTCGAGCGCGCGATTGTTGGCTTCGATGACGTGGCGCGCGTGGGCGAGCAGATCGCTCATCCACTCAGGCACGCGTGTCCCGGGAGTGACCGCGCGCAGCGCCGTTCGGTACGTGTAAGCCGCTCCGCGCGTGTCGTTCTGAAGTTCCTGCAGCGACGCCTTCTGCAGCATTGCGCGCAGGTTGTTCGGCTCGAGTGTCAGCGCCCGTTGCAGCGCCTGCATTTCTTCATCGCGCTGCCTGAGCCCGCGCAGCGCGGCGGCGAGATTGATCCAGATCGACGCATCGGATGCATCGCTCCGCACAGCCTGCTCGAACAGCTCACGGGCGCGCGCCGCATCGCCGGACAGCAGCATGCGTTCGCCGAGTTCGTTGAGCTCCCTCGCACTTGCGCTCGTCATTCGATCGCGCGATCCCCATCGTGGTCGTCGCGGATCTTAGCGAAGGAATTTTCGAAGAAGCGTCAATGCACGATGCAGTTGTTGCGAATGCTCGATGCACAAATTGATCGGACACACGCTGCTGCGTGTGGACACTTTTCTGCGACAAATGCGTATAGGAGCCGGACTACGTGCGCTCAGCGCGTCGGGTTGATCAGATATTTTTCGCCGGTCGCGCGCTTGTTGTACGCCTGTGCGACTGCGAGCGTCGCGACGTCCCGCAGCGAAATTTCTTTCGTGTAGTGACTCGCGAAAGTCGTCGTCAGCTCGGCGACGACGCGCTGGCGCAGTCGCATGACGTCGGCCATGCCGATCTTCTGCAGGAACGGCGTGAGCAGCCAGCCGCTCACCGACCACGAGAAGCCGAACGTGCGCGTGAGCTCGGTCTTGCTCGTGTCCAGCACGCCGTAGATGTACACCTGCTTGAACGTGTTCGATCCATAGCGGTTGTACGCCGTCATGCGCGCAGCAGCGGCAGCTTCCATCGCGGTCAGGAGATTGCTCGCCATCATGCCGCCGCCGACTGCATCGAACGCGAGCGTGGCTTCCGTCGCGCCGACTGCTTCGATCAGCTCGGCCATGAATCGCGGCGAAGTGGAGTCGAGCACGATCTTCGCGCCGATGTCCTTGAGGATCTTCGCCTGCTCCGCGCTGCGCACGACGTTGACCAGGCTCACGCCGTCTTTCAGGCAGATCTTGTTGAGCATCTGTCCCAGGTTGGAGGCGGCGGCCGTGTGCACGAGCGCCTTGTGTCCCTCGCGACGCATGACTTCCACCATGCTCAGCGCCGTCAGCGGATTCACGAAACACGACGCGGCCTGCTGCGCCGTCGTGCCGCTCGGCAACACCAGGACCTCGACGGCTTTCGCCAGCTTGTACTGCGAGTACATCGAGCCGCTCGCGACCGCGACCATCTTGCCCAGCAGCGCTTGCGCTGCCGGCGACGATCCGGCCTTCACGACAGTTCCAGCGCCCTCGTTGCCGACGGGCATCGATTGGTCGAAGCGCGCTGCCAGTGCGGGTACTGCGCGCTCGAGAATGTTCGCGGTGAGCACCGGGCTCGCGGCCGTTCCCGACTGCTTGGCGGTGTTCATGTCGACCGGCCCCAGCAGCAGGGCGATGTCGGACGGATTGATCGGCGTCGCTTCGACGCGGATCACGATCTCGTCGGGCCCCGGCTCGGGCGTCGGCACCGAGACGAGCGAGACCTCCAGCACCCCGGACTTCGTGACGAGGGAGCGAAGCTGCAGACCGGTATCGACGTTCGGCGGTGCCATTTTGTTCTCCTGCGCTGAAGAGCGAGCCGATAGACTCTAGCACGTGGATCGCACGTGGATTCATGGGGAGGCTCATGTTCCGATTCTGGAAGCGGCGCCCGCGGACCGTCGTGCTCGGCCAGCAGATGGCCAACGCCCGGGCAGCGGAGCGACAGCGCCTGGCGAACCCGCCCGAAGCACCATCGCCGATGCCGGCTGCGACCTATAACTCGGCCAGCGGGTCTCTGGACTTTCTGAATCCGACGCCGCACGCGCTCGATCCGCAGCTCTGCGAGCTCTGCCGGCGGATCGCAGCGCTCGAGCCGGTGGCTCGTGCAGCAGCTCGGCGCTCCATCAGCATGGAGGAGTTCTACACCCTCCTGACGTTCGCTCGGCGCATGGCGCTGTTCGCCGTGCGCGAGCGATCCGTGGACCGGGTGCGGGACGGGCTGAATGCCATTGCGCTGATCGAGCTCGCCCGCATCGACTACCGCGATGTTCCGATGGCCGTGGCGTTGCTTCGGCACGCTGCGCAGCGAATCGGTGCGGATGTCCGCGCATTGCTCGACGGGGCGAGTGCGATCGCAGAGCCTGAGATTGCGGGGTTCCTCGCCGAATTTGCCAGGCGGCGTCTCAACGAGCAGGAGCTTTGCGAGTTCAGCGGGCTGCGCGAGGTGACGACGCGATACGGTGTGGGCTTCGTGGGCTATGGGTTCCGCCCCTACGAGCCGACTGTCGATCTGCTTGCCGCGTTGATCGAGATTGACACTCTCATTGGTGCAGACGGGTATCGGCCCGGCGGCATGCAGATCGGCACCGAGCTGCCTCCGGTCTGGTTACGTGCGGCCGGAGAAGCGACCGTAGCGAAAGCATTGCAGGGAGCACGCGGCGCCGCTTCGCTCCACGCGTTCATTCGGCCTGAGGCGCATCCTGCGGACGACAGCCATTCCATCCTGCTGTTCCTGGTCGAGCTCCGCGACGCAGAGCGCGCACGGCTGCTGCAGGAACTGGCACGCACCGCCGTTCATTCGACTCACTCGCAGATCGGATGCGCGGCCGATCGCCTGTTCTGTCTCGTGGTCGCGAATTCGATGCTGCACGCAGTGGTGTCAATCGAGACGCCGACGAGCCTGGCCCGGTTCGAGCCGGGGATCACGGCCGCCCTGCGACGAGTGCTTGCTGGCTGATCGCAGCCAGCGCCAGGCCCGGAATTTCACGGCCACGAGCCCGAGCACGCCGGCCCCGGAAGCAGTGCTGGCCGCGACGACCGTCGCGGTAGTCAGGCAGAACGGACACATGGGCGTCTCTCCGGAGTTGTTGCGGGTTGTCATGGAAATGACGGTTGGGCCGCGCACATTTCTACTCGTCGGATCCGGTTGTCGGATCGGGCGCCCCTCGACCGTCCTTGCTGGCAGAAGCGTTCACATTGTCCAATCTGCAACTTTTCAGGAGATCGCCATGCCCTCGAATACCGTCAAGCTTCACCGAGTTCTGCGGTCCACGCCCGACCGCGTCTTCCGAGCCTTCATCGATCCGGATGCCATGTCGAAGTGGCTGCCGCCGCACGGCTTCACCGGCAAGGTGCACAGCATGGATGCGCGCGTCGGCGGCGGTTACAAGATGTCGTTCAAGAACTTCACGACGGGCGACAGCCACTCGTTCGGCGGGAAGTTCCTGGAGCTGGTGCCGGGCGAGCGCCTGCGCTACACGGACCAGTTCGACGACCCGAACCTGCCGGGCGAGATGGTGACGACCGTGACCATCAAGGAGGTGTCGGTCGGCGTCGAGCTCAACGTGGTGCAGGAAGGCATTCCGGAAGTGATTCCGGCGGAGGCCTGCTATCTCGGCTGGCAGGAGTCGCTGACGCTGCTCACCCAGCTCGTCGAAGCAGAAATCAAGCAGCCGTAATAAATTGTCGGCCGGGCCCTCAGTCGAGCTTCTGTGCTCGACCGTAGGGCCCGGCGACGCGTTCTTTGATCCAATCTCCCAGCAGGCGCAGGTAACCGTCCGTGATTCGCGTGACGGTGCGCGAGCCGTCGGCATTCGTGACGAACTCCACCATGCCGTGATCGGTGTTCGGAAACAGGCAGACATCGATCGGCTTGCCTGCCTTCTTGAGCTGCAACAGCGCCGCGCGCGTCGTTGCGATCGGCGCTTCGCGATCCTCACCCGCGAGAACCCAGAGCACTGGAACGTTCACGCGACGCAGCGTCGCCACCGAGTCGTAATCCCAGATCAGTCCGACGTTGTCGAAGCGCGCGCGACCGAGCCGGCGCAGCTCGTCGTCCGTCAGGCGCAGCATTTCGCCGCTGTACTCGCCGTTGATTCGCTGTGACCACGGATGTTGTGCGAGCTCGCGCCGGACCGAGCCGAGCTCGTCGTACCCTTGAGCGAAACCGCTGAGCACGAGGCGTGAAGTCGCCTTGGACAGTCGGTTGATCAGCGCGATCGCTGCGTCGTCCAGGCCGAGCGCATGCGCTTCGGAAATCATCTGCTCGCGGTCTTCCTCGATCGGCGAGGCGACGAGGCCGAAGCCGATCGCGACGAACTGCGCGTCGGAGCGCGTCGCGGCGAGCGGTGCGACCCAGCCGCCCTGGCTGCCGCCGTAGTAGCCCGCTTTGCTGACGCGACCGCGAGTCATCGTCTTCGCTTGCGCGAACGCCGCAGTGGCATCGGCCGCCAGCAATTCGAAGTTCTGTGTGTAGTCGCCGCCGGACGATCCTGTTCCGCGCTTGTCGTACACGAAGACCGCAATTCCCTGCGCGGCGAGCGAGTACGCATAGGGAGAGGCGAGCGCGGAGGTTCGCTCCGACCCATGCACCATCACGACGAGCGGACGTCGGCCGGTGGCGTCGCCGTTGGGTTCGATCAATCGCCCGGCGAATTGCGTTTCGACACTCTCGAATTTCGTGTCGGTCGTCGTGAACGGAATCTGCGTCCAGCGCTCTTCGGTGCCGTCACTCTTCTTGATGGTCACGGAGGCGGTCGCGCAGGTGACGGGAGCGGCGGCATCGGCAGTGCTGCCGCGACGACCATCGCGAAACAGATAGCGCTGTCCCGCGGCGGTGGGATCGGGCAGCGGCACGACGACGACGTAGTCGCCGCTGCTCGCTGCGTAAGCGCCTTGGTTACACGCGGCATATGCGGCCGGTGTAGAGAAGGCGATCCAGGCCAGGGCGATCATGGCTGACGCTTTCATCGGGGACATCATATTGAATGTGAGCGTTGCGTCACACTCTCCGGCGCCCCGCCCAGCGGTGAGATATTGGTGAGTTTTCGATTCCTATACTCCGGCCCGCATGCACCACCGGGCCACTCGCGGATTCACGTTGCTCGAGCTGATGGCGGCCGTCGCTGTCCTCGGCGTGCTGCTCGCGGTCGGCGTGCCTTCCTTCAGCAACATCATCCGCAAGAATCGGATCGCTACTCATACTAATGAGATCGTTGCCGCGCTCGCGCTTGCGCGCAGCGAAGCGGTGAAGCGCAGCGAGCCGGTCGCCGTCTGCAGCACGGACGCGTCCCAAACCGATTGCGCCGCTGGCTGGAGCGGCGGCTGGATCATGTTCACCGACGGCGCGACGGCCGGGATAGTCGACGGCACCGACGTCATTCTGCAGCGCTGGTCCGCACCGAGCGACGACAGGATCGGCGTGACCGGCACCCTGCTGTCCGTGCGCTTCCTGCGCGACGGGCGCGCGCAAGCAGCAGCGGACTTCACGGTCGTGCCTTCGAGCTGCCACGAGCGCGACGTGCGCGTGGTGCAACTCAACGCAGCCGGACGGGCCGTTACGCGTGTCGGAGATTGTCCGTGATCCGCCGCAGCGTGCATGTGTCCGGTATGACACTGGTCGAGGTGTTGATCACGCTCGTCATCGTGTCGGTCGGCTTGCTGGGTGTCGCAGCCCTGCAGCTTGCGACATTGCGCAGCAACTACACCGCGTACTCGCGCTCGCAGGCGGCAGTGTTGGCCGGCGACGTGCTCGATCGCATGCGCGCCAATCGCACGGCTGCGCGTGCTGGCCAGTACGGCGTCGACCTCGGACCGTATACCTCGCCTCCGGATACACCCGCGGGCCGCGACCTGAAAGCGTGGAAGAACGCGCTGGCGGCGCAGCTCCCGTCGGGGGACGGCTCGATCGTGCTGGTCGACGATTCCCTGGAGATCTTCGAAATCACGATCCAGTGGAGCGAGCGCATCGAGCTCACGGAGCAGGGCGGAGGCGCGGCGCCGGCGTCCATCGTGACTTTCCGGACGCGCAGCAAGATCTGACATGAATCGCTGCCAGCAGAACGGTCTGAGTCTCGTCGAGCTGATGGTGGCGGTGGCCATCAGCCTGCTGCTCATGATGGGCGTCATCACGATCTTCATCGGCTCGCGAGTCAGTTACGAGACGACGCAACGCGTGTCGCGCATCCAGGAAAACGGCCGCGTGGCGCTGGACCAGATCGTGTCGGAGCTGCGTTCCGCGGGATTTCAAGGCTGTGCGCGGCCAAACCCGGCATCGCTGCGCGCCAACGAATTCGCGATCACGACGCTGCCGAATCCGACCGCGCTGCTGTGGAACTACGCCATCTCGGCGGAAGGCTTCGACGCCGGTGCGGACTTGTCGTCGGTGATCACGCTCAGCCCGGTGCCGAACGCGAACTCGGACATCCTGGTCGTGCGCAGCCCGCGGCGCGACGAGCCTGCGCTCAAGGTGTTCGAGTCGCAGGCGAACCCAGCCGATCCACTCATGGTGACGTGGGATGCCAGCTCGACAGTTGCCGAGAGCGACAGCCTCATGGTTTCGGATTGCGATGGTCGCGCGTTTTTTCGCGTCACCAGTCTGGCCGCGACTGGCGGCGGCAAGCAGATCGCGCACACCACCTTGAACAACGCGTCGGACACGTTGCTGCATCCGTTCAAGAAGGGCGCGGAAGTGGTCCCGGTGCAGACCGCGATCTACTACGTCGCGGGGAGAATCATCGATCCGGGTGCCGTGGACCCGGACGATCCGTCCAACTTCGTCCCGGCCCTGTGGCGCAAAGTCGGAGCTGCCGCCCCCGAGGAGGTCGCGGACGGCGTCGAGCAAATGGAAGTGCTGTACGGGCTCGACTCGGCGGGCGGCGACGCGCGCGTGGACGAGTACAAGAAAGCCAGCGACGTGACTGACTGGTCGGAAGTCGTGAGCGTCGCCGTGGCACTGCTCGTGCGCTCTCCCGAGCCCTATGGCACCGAGGACGATAACCGCAAATACGATCTGCTGGGCACGCTCGTGGGACCTTTCCCCGATCGGTATCAACGCCAGGTCTTCACCGCGACCGTCGCGCTCCGCAATCACGTCTTCGACTAGCGAGATCTCCACATGCAGCGATTCCCTCTTCACGGCAATCGCGAGCGCGGCGCGGCGCTCGTCGTCAGCCTGCTGCTGTTGCTGGTCATGACGCTGCTCGCGCTCGGCGCGAGTCACAGCACGCAATTGCAGGAGCGAATGGCGGGCAACCAGCGCGACATGGAGGTCGCACTGCAGGGTGCCGAAGCGGGCCTGCGCGCGGCCGAAGATCTGCTGTCGCCGACCAAATCGGTCACGACGTGCGCCGCCAAGGATCCGGTGACCTGCGAGGCCTACGAGGAACTGCCGCCGTCGATGGCCGAATGGTGGACGGACTGGGCGCGCAAGTACGAGCCGGACCTCGGGCAGCTCGCCGACGAGCCGGAATTCGTCATCGAGCACGTCGGCGAAGTCCACGACAGCCTGTCGGTCGGCGGCTCGACTCTCAACATGGTGCGGGACTTTCATCGCGTCACTGCACGCTCGAGCGGAGTGACGTCGACCACGCGCGTCGTCGTGCAGAGCACGCACGCGCGCATTTCGTTCGAATAGGGGAGTTCGATGGCCAGACTGATTTCGCGGGCTCGACCGCTCGCGCTGACCGTGCTCGTTGCTGCGGCGACTGTAGTGCCGAACAGCGCGCCGCGCGCTGCGGATCTTTCGCTTGCGGACGTGCCGCTGTTTCTTGCCACCGACGTGCAGCCGAACCTGATCATGGCCATCGACGATTCCACGTCGATGGACTCCGAAGTCCTGCTTCATACCAACGACGGCGCGGCGTGGTGGCGCACCGGCGCGTCGGGTCTGTGCAGCACTGGGGCCAATTCCTTCGTCGGCTGCGGAGCGAGCAGCGCAGGAGACGTTTTTGCAAACGGCGAGCTGAATTTCAACTCCGTCGGCGATGCGACCGGCACCTGGAAGAAGTTCGTCTACCTGTTTCCCAACGGCCACGAGAGCGACAGCACACTCGTCCTCACTACAGATCGGCGGCGCGAGGACGATGGCACCAACGACCACTACGCGATACCGCCGCTGCCGCAGTTCGCGTGGGCTCGCTCGCCGTTCTACAACTCGCTGTACTTCAATCCGGCTGTCCAGTACGAGCCTTGGCAAAAGGCTGACGGCACGCTGTTCCCCAACGCAGACCCGACGGCGGCGGAATTCGATCCGGTGTTCGAGCCGCCGGCGGGCTCCCCCAGTTTCACGCCGCAGCCCGCGATGAATCTTACGAGGGATGTTGCCGGAACCGGCAGCAAGAGTGTCGGAGGTTCATGCAGCAATTCTTCGCCGGAGGTGCGCAACCAGTACTACTTCCGGGTGTTCAAGGGCATGACGATCCCGAAGGACACCTGCATCCGGCGGAACTACGGCACCGTCACCCAGAACTGGGAAGTCGTGCAGACGACCGGCGGCTGCAACATAGTCGACCCGAGCCCGACCTCGACGAGCTGCACGACCTCGGAAGGCGCCCTGAATCTGGAGACCGACCGCAGCCTCGCGATCCGCTATTTCCCGGCGACGTTCTATCTCAAATCGCCAGACAACCTGCCGCCGGACTATGGCTACACCGCGACGCCGCTCGACGGCGAGGCGCCGGACGGCAGCGTTCTCAAGGGCTTCGAAATCAAGCCGGGCAACTTCATCGACGACGCCCACTACAAGGCGGCGCGGCAGAACTTCGCCAACTGGTTCACCTATCACCGCAAGCGTCACCTGGCGCTGCGCGCGGGGTTGGGGAAGGCCTTCAAGGACATTCACAAAATGCGCGTCGCCGGATTCAGGATCAATCAGGCTGACGGAGGCGCGGCGTACGACGTCGCGATTGCCGATATCGACGGCAGCACCGGCGCCAGCAGCAATCGCGATCTGCTGTACAAGAACTTCTACGAGAAGTGGGTGGGCGTCGGCGGCACGCCGAACCGGTTCGCAGTCGGAAACATCATCCGCAACTTCAAGCGCAGCAATGCCGGCGCGCCGATTCAGTACGCCTGCCAGAAGAACTTCGGCATGCTGTTCACCGACGGCTTCTCGAATCCGACTGGCCCGTTCGGGACTGCCGACGTCGACGCAGGCCATGGCGCTCCCTATGAAGACGGCGCCAGCGTCAGTGTCGGCGGCACGATGGCCGACGGCGTGATGGGCGCCTACGAGACGAACCTGCGTCCGCCACCGGGCTTTCCCGCTGGGCTTGTGCCGGTGCCGAACGCTTGCAATGGCAGCAACCCGGATCCGCGCCTGGATTGCCGGCGCGATCTGCACATGAACTTCTACGCGATCACGCTCGATTCGCGCGGCGTGGCATTCAACCCGGACATTGCGCAAGACCCTTACACAGCGCCGTATCCGGCCTGGCCGACGTCGTTTCCGGCGCGCCATCCGTCCGCAGTCGACGACTTGTGGCACGCCACCGTCAACGGACGCGGTCTGATGCTCAACGCACGCGGTGCGGGCGACATTGCGGCCAAGCTCGGCGAGGTGTTGCGCAACATCATCGACCGAACCAGCTCGGCATCCGCGGCTGCCGTCAATAGCGGCATCATCAGCAGCGAGACGCGTGTCTATCAGGCGCGGTTCAACACGACGCACTGGACGGGCGAGCTGCTGAGTTTCGCCATCGATCCGCAGAACGGTCAGGTAAAACAGGATCCCGATTGGGATGCGAGCGAGGAGCTGCCGGCGTACGACGCGCGCAAGATCTTCACCGTGGACATCGTCGGTGGCAACAATGTCGCCAAGACTTTCAGGAGCGACCAGCTCAGCGATCTGCGAAAGGAGCAGGTGACCGGAGTGGTGTCGCCGATTCCTGCGCTCGTCGACAACTACGTCAACTACATCCGCGGCCAGGACCTGGCGGGGTTCCGCGAACGTCCCTCGAAGCTCGGTGACATCGTTTCTTCGGCACCGCTGTACGTCGGTGCACCTCGCGGTCGCTTCAGCGACAAGCTCAAGGACGCCGACGGCGGCAACGGCGCGGAGACTGCGTACTCGATCTTCGCCAAGACGCACAAGGATCGCACGCCGATGATCTACGCGGGTGCGAACGACGGGATGCTGCACGCGATCAATGCACGCCCCAAAGTCGATGGCGGCGGCAAGGAGCAGTGGGCGTTCATTCCAGGCGCGGTCTTCGCCGCACTGCCCGAGCTGGCCAAGCCCACCTACTCACATCGTTACTACGTCGATGGCGCGCCCAACGTCGGCGACGCGTTCTTCGGCGGTGCATGGCATACGGTGCTCGTCGGCGGCCTCAACAAGGGCGGCAAGAGCATCTACGCGCTCGACGTCACGGATCCGGTGCACACGAGCGAAGCCGGCACGCCCGGCATGTTCCTGTGGGAATTCACGGATGCCGACCTCGGCTACACCTATAGCCAGCCAGCGGTCGTCCGCTTACACAACGGCAAGTGGGCCGCAGTCTTCGGCAACGGCTACAACAACGAAGGCAACCGCAGAGCCGTGCTGTACGTCGTCGATATTTCCAACGGCAGCATCATCCGGAAATTCGATACAGGTCTCGACACTGCCGACACCAACGGCATGGCGACACCCGTGCTCGCCGACGTCGACGGCGATCGCATCGTCGATCAAGCGTATGTCGGTGACCTGCGCGGCAATCTGTGGAAAGTCGACCTGAGCTCAAAGAATGACAGCGAATGGGACTTCGCTTTCAAGAGCACGGCCAGCAAGCCGCTGCCGCTGTTCACTGCGACCGCGGAGGACGGCACGCCGCAGCCGATTACGACGCGGCCGGAAGTGGCCCGCGGCCCGTACGGCGCTGGTGTGGTGGTGCTGTTCGGGACGGGCAAGTACGTCGAGACGGGAGACAACCATCCTGTGGCGGGCTCACCGAAGCAATCGTTCTACGGCGTGATCGATAAGAACACGCACACCCCCGGTGATCGCATCGAATCGCGCAACAAGCTCATCGCGCAGACGATCAGCACAGTCTTGTACGATCCTGACGCCGGCGGCACGGCGCCGGCGTTCCCGGTGCGCACCATTACCGGCAACACGATCGATACGGACCACACTGGCTGGTACATGGAGCTGCCCGCCAATGGCGAGCGCCAGATCACCAATCCGGTCGTGCGCAGCGACCGCGTCATCTTCACGACGCTGATCCCGACCGCGGATGCGTGCTCATTCGGCGGCACGAGCTGGCTGATGGAAGTCGATCTGCTCAACGGGGGCACGTTGCCGAGCGCACCGCTCGATACGAATGGCGACGGTGACGTCGACGAGGACGACCTGATGAGCGACGGCAAGGCAGTAATCGGACTCATGGAGAACCAGTACCTGTCGGCCCCGGCGATCATTGCGCCTCCCGACGGCGACGGCCCCGATCTGAAGATCATGTCGGGATCGGGCGGCGGATTGCCGACCAAAGCCGAAGCAGCCGCGCACGGCAGCCGCGGACGGCAATCGTGGCGTCAGATCCGCTGAGGTGCAGCGACATGCGTCGACGTCACGCTGGTGTCTCGCTGATCGAGCTGATGGTCGTCGTGATCATCATGGGCCTCCTGGCAGGTATCGGTTATCCGAGCTATCGACAACAAGTCATTCGCGGCAATCGCACGGAAGCGAAGGCGTCGCTGATGCAGGCGGCGCAGGGACTGGAGAAATGCTTCACGCGCTTCGGTGCCTACAACAACGGCGGCTGCGCGATTGCGACGAATCTCACTCCGCCCAACTCGATCGTCAGCAGCGGCGACGGGCTGTATCGGGTGTCGGGTGAGATCGATGGCGCATCGTTCACGTTGCGAGCCGTACCACAACAGGGACAAGTGAGCGATGTCGCATGCGGCACTTTCACGCTGACGCAGAGCGGGCAGCGCGGAGTGGAAGGTACGTCGGGCGCGCAGCTCTGTTGGTGAGCTTTTGGTGGCTTGCTGCTCCTTAGACTCATCGCGAGTCGGAAGAGACGGGGAGTCTCCATGAGTAAGGTCTCGATCATCGGAGGCGCGGCATGTGTTGCCGCGCTCGTTTTCCTGGCGGCGTGCGGTGGCGGCGGATCGCGGGCTTCGACCCCGAGCCAACCGCCTGTTCTGCCCGGCCCAGGCCCGCAGCCTCCACTGCCGCCGCCACCTCCACCGCCGCCGACTACGCCTCCGCCCGACCCGGGCCCCGGCGGTCGCTTCCCGCTGATGTTCGTCACGCAGGTGGCGATCTCGGGCACGGACTTCGCACGCATCACGGGCACGTTCGCCAATCACGATCCCGGCAATGCGAACGACACGCCACGCGGCGGCGACCTGATGATTGCGTATCCGAAGGCGGACGGGACCTTCGACCTGCGCAACCTCACGCGCGAGGCGGGTTTCGGCATGAAGGATCCGAACACGCCTGAGACTGCTTCGTGCGCGGCGAACATGGTTGCGGTGCGCGAGCCCGCAGTGAGCTGGGACGCAAGCAAGGCGCTGGTGAGCATGGTGGTCGGCTGCGGCGCCGACAAGCACTGGCAGATCTTCGAGGTCGAAGGCCTGCTGCAGGGCCAGACGGCGAAGTTCACGCACCTCGACCAGCCGGAAGAGTTCAACAACATCAGCCCGATCTACTCGCCGGAGGGCGATAGCGGCACGGAGTTCATCATCTACAGCTCCGACATGTCATGGCACGGGCGCGACGCGAAACATCTGAAGTGCCTCGACGAATACGAAGAGAAGCGCAGCACCTGCGGCCTGTTCAAGCTCGATCGCGCGGGCGAGGTGACGAATCTGGATCCTTCGCCCAGCGGCTCGTTCACGCCGACGATCGATTCGTTCGGCCGCGTGATCTTCACGCGCTGGGATCACATGGAAAACGACCAGCAGGAAGAGGACAACAATCACAAGCTCGACCTGTTCAACTGGGTCAGCGAAGCACCGGGTGCGACGACCGAGCGGTTCACGCTGGCCACGAAGCAGGTGCAATCGGTATTCCCGGAGCGCAAGTTCGCGGCCGAAGACGGCTTCGCGCAGCACGAACAGAAGCCGTTCCTCATGTGGCAGATCAACGTCGACGGCACCGGCGCCGAGACGCTCAATCATTTCGGCCGGCAGGAGTTCAAGTTCATTCGCGCGGCACGCAGTGGCGACGCCAGGCAGAAGCTGGGCCTGCGGGACAACAACAGCGCCGGAGTCGGCGGTAACAACGTCGACGCCTTCCGGTTCCTGCGCGAGGATCCGCGCACGCCCGGCCGTTACTTCGCGCTGCTGTCGCCCGAATTCGGCACCTGCAGCGGCGGCGCCGTAGTGACGATCGACAGCGCGCCCGACGTGCTGCCCAAGGACATGGAGATCTCGTACATCACCTCGCCGGACACGTACGACGCCGATTCGAAGATGCTGTTCCGCTCGCCGATGGGCGCCAGCAACGGCGAGATCTGGGCGTCCGCTTCCACCTCGCACAAACTCGTGGACTTCAAGGTCACAGGTTGCGACTACCGGCTTGCGCGCCTGGTCAAGCAGGGCGACTTCTTCGTGCCCGGGGGCAACGTCACCGCCGGTGCCGGCTTGCAGCGCATCCTCGACGGCAAGACGGAGACGCTGTGGGAGTGGGACGTCGTCGAGGTGCGCGCACGTGACAACAAACCGGCTCCCGCACTGGAGCCGCCGCTCGAAGCCGGCGAGATGAATGCGTTCGAGGCCGTGTTCGGTGTCGGCAACGGCCAGAAGGGACTGACTGCATTCCGCGCGTTCCTGAAGAAGAACAAGCTCGCGCTGGCGGTCGTGCGCAACGTTACGTGGCGGGAGCAGAGCGATTTCCAGCAGCCGTTCAATTTGAGCGTGCCCAGCCTGACCGACCCGAAGGTGACTACGAAGCGCACGAACTCCACTGTCGACATGCTGGCCATCGATCACTTGCAGATCTTTACCGGTCAGCAGTTGCGCGGCACGGACGGCGACTCGGAGCTGGGCAGCGCCAAGAATTATCGCCGCGTCCTGGCGCAGCCGGCGCAGGAGATCCAGGTCCAGGACAACACCGGCACCAACACTCGGCGCAACGTCAATGTGCCCGCTGCTCCGGGCGTCGCTCCGGCCAGCGTGAAGATCTCCACTGTCGATGGCTCAGTGGCGTTCATCGTCGAAGCCAACCGACCGACGGCGTGGCAGAGCATCAACAGCGCCGAGCCCGGCGATCCGGTGCTGCGAACCGACGGCAGGGTGCGCGAGCGCTATTGGATCGGTTTCCAGCCGGGCGAGATACGCATGTGTCCGGCGTGCCATGGTGGGCTGGATCAGGACAAAGCGCAGAACGGCAAGACGTTTGCGGAGTTGAAGGCGCTTGGGAACAAGCCGGATACGAAGACCGACGCGCTCGTCGAGCTGCTGACGTACTACAAGGCGACCTTCTTCACCGGGTTCTGATCATTTCGTCTTGAACGGCGGGCGCGGCACGGCTTCGCAAGTCTTGCCGCGCACGTTGCGCACCGAGCCGTCGTTCACGAGTTGCTCGTACAAGCGCGCGATGCACTCGTTCCACTCGGTGTGGCCGTGACCTGCGACGACCACTTCCGCGCGCTCCGCGAAATTCGGAGCGACGCGCTGCGTGAACCAGAGCGGGCTCGCCGAGTCGTTCCCGCCTGACACGAACAGCGTCGGCACCGGGGACTGCGGCGGCGTGCGGTCTGTCGACGGCGAGACTTTCGGGAAGAACCGGCACGCGGCCTGCTGCTGGCGAACGCGATAGTCGCCGAGGAACGTGCCCTTCGTTTCCCGCTCGATGTCATCCTCCTGCAGGAAGGCAATGTCGTCGTTGCACGTGATCGCGAAGAACAGGCCGAAGCTGTACTCCGACGCGGCGCCTGCGGCCCCCGCCTGGATGTTCTGCGCAATCGGGCTCCAGTCTCCCTGGTGCGCGCGATGAATCATCCAGGGCACGTCCGCCGAGCTGTACGGACGATAGAGCTTCGAGCGCAACCACTCGGCGGCGCGGCCGCGAGCGATCGGCGCTGCACCCGCATCGAGCTGCCGCACGATTTCGCTGAACTCTTTGCGCAGGTCGGGAAACGCCGCGTTACAGGCCGCATCGGCTGCGCATGCGTCGAACAGCTGATTGCGTGCGCCTTCGGCCGACTTCGCCATCGTCAATGTCGAGATGACGTCGAGAGGCACGACACTGTTGAAAAGAACCGTGCGCACGTTCTGCGGATAAGCGCGCAGGTAGAACTGTGCGGCGCGTGTGCCGTAGGAACCTCCCGAGAGATTGAGCTGACCGTAGCCGAGCGTGCGACGCACGTGTTCGAGATCGCGTGCGAAGTTCGTGTAGGTGTACTGCGTGAGATCGGCGCGCGAGCTCAGTTCCTTCACGCAGCGTTCGAGCCCGCCGACCGGAAACACATCGCGCAGGCTCGCGCCCGGATTTTTCGGATCGAAGAGCCTGCAGGGCAGGGCCGACGACTTGCCTGCGCCGCGCTGATCGACGAGCAGCAGGTCGCGGTCGCGCACCAGCGATCCCGCCTGACCGAAATTGTATGCCGCGGCACTGATCGCGGGCTCGCTGGGTCCACCCATCAGCGGCACGAGCGGATCGTTGTGCGATCCAGGCTGCTCGGCCGGAATTACCGCGACGGCGATCGACAGCTTGCGACCTCCGGGCTGGTCCCAGTTCTCCGGCACTTCCACGACGCCGCACTTCGCGGCTCGCGTCACGCCGGGCAGCTTGCAGGATGAGAGCTTGTCAGCAGTCGCAGCGATGCCGCTGCAGGGAAACGCGATCGCCAGCACCAGCAGCCAGAGCTTGCCCACTCAGAACCTCGCAGCGTCTGTCGGAATATCCCACGTCGGACCGGTCAAATCGAAACGTTCGAAGATCGCCCTGGCTTCTTCGCCGGACCACTTCTTCCACGCGGGATCCGCATGCCGGCCGTACCACACCCTGGCGAGATCGAAGACGCGCGACAGCGGTTGCACGCTGCCCTTCGGGATGCCGTGCCGCTGGCACCAGTTGTCGATCCTGGCTTCAGACTCGAACAGCAGCATCGTGCTGCAGGTGTAGATCACGTTGTCCCAGACCTGGCGCATCGGTACCGGGAAGTGCACGAGCAGGCCTTCGTCGCGCAGCCTGCCGTTCTCGACACGCACGGTCGTCTGGCGTGTCTCCGCGCCCAGTGTGGTCGTTATCGTGACGTCGCCGACCAGCGTCGCGACGCCGGCCGAGCACCATGCACAGTTTGCCCACCAGCCGCCCTTGTGACTCTGCACCCAGAAGTTCGTGGGCGCGGACGAGAACGGATGGATCACCCAGATCTCGGAGCTGGTCGGGTGCAGCACGACGCCGTGATAGTCCTGCAGCGCCCGCAGTCCGGCGACGACCGCTTCGCGCGGTTGCCGAAACTCCACGGCCAGTTCGTCGATCAACGGCGCATGCTGGCGCTCGAGGAAGTGCCTGATGATCGCGTAATGAAGCGACGAAGTGTCCATTTGCATTTTCATGGCCCGATCGTTGCACAAAAGGCGCAGTGATTCGACTATGCTCCTGAAGAAAACGAGGGACGGGCGCCAGGGGGTTCGACATGTTGAACCGTCGTGAATTCGTGGTCGCCACGGCGAGCGCCGCCGGCGGCCTGTTGCTGGCGATCCGCTTCCCCGCCACTGCCAAGCCGCGGCCGTATGAACCCTATCCCGGCGCTGCACGCGAAGTGAGCGCGTGGCTCGCGATCGAACCCGACAACTCGATCATCATCCGCTGCGCGCAGGCCGAGATGGGCGAGGGCGTGTTCACTGCGCTGCCCATGCTGATCGCCGAAGAGCTGGAAGTGGACTGGAAGCAGGTGCGCGTCGAGTACGCGTCGTCGAACCGCAGCCTGCGCGAGAACAACGTCTACGGTCGCATGACGACCGTCGGCAGCTTTGCGATTCGCGGCACCCGCGTCGCGATGCAGACGGCCGGTGCGAATGCGCGCGAGCGATTGCGTGCAGCGGCGGCGAAGACGTGGAGCATTCCGCATTCGCAGACGCGCGCGGAGCTCGGGCGGGTGCACGATACCGGCGGCAAGCGTTCTGCGACTTACGGTGAGCTGGCCGCTGCCGCGGCTGCCGTGAGCGATGTGCCCGAGTTCAAGATCAAGACGGCGCAACAGTTCAAGCTTGCCGGCAAGCCGACGCCGCGCATCGACGTTCCCGCGAAGGTCGACGGCTCCGCGATCTTCGGCATCGACATGCGATTGCCGGGCATGCTGTACGCGGCAGTCGCGCATTGCCCGGTGTTCGGCGGCAAAGTGCGGCGGTTCGATTTCGCGGCGATCAAGGACATGCCGGGTGTCCGCAGCGCGCTCGACATTGGTTCCGGTGTCGCAGTCGTTGCGAGCAGCTACTGGCAAGCGGCGCAAGCGGTGAAGGCGCTGCCGATCGAGTGGGATCGAGGCGCGGGTGCGGGCAGTTCGTCGGAGCAGTGGCATCGAGAGTTTGCGGCAGCGCTCGATACTCCCGGAAGCCTGGTTCGCCAAGCGGGCGACGCGAGTGCGGCGCTGAAAGATGCTGCACGCAAAGTTCGCGCCGACTATCACGTGCCCTATCTCGCGCACGCGTGCATGGAGCCGCTCAATTGCACGGCCCAGGTTCGTGCGGATCGCGTCGATCTGTGGCTGAGCACGCAGAGCCCCGACGGCATCCTGGCGCCGATCGCGGAGGTCGCGGGCACCAAGCCCGAGAACGTGTATGTCCACAACTGCTTCCTCGGCGGCGGCTTCGGCCGGCGCAGTCCCCCCGACTTCGCAAGCGAAGCGGTGCGGATCGCGAAGACTCTCGACGTGCCGGTGAAGATGATCTGGTCGCGCGAGGAAGACATGCGCATGGGGCGATACCGGCCGATGTCGCACATGCGCTTCGACGCGGCGCTCGACGCTGCCGGCAAGCCGACCGCGTACGTCAGCCACTCGGTAACGCCATCCATCCTCGCGACTGCCGGTCGGCCGCTCGGCCCGACCGCTGTCGACCCGACGTCGGTCGACGGCCTCGCGCAGATTCCTTATGACATCGCGAACCAGCGCATCACGAACCTGCGCAAAGAGACGCACTTGCCGTCGTGGTTCTGGCGCGCAGTCGGCAAGACGCAGAATGTGTTCGCGCTCGAGTCCTTCATCGACGAGCTTGCGGCCGCCGCGAATGCAGATCCGTTGGACTATCGAGCGTCGCTGTTGAAGAGCGAGCTCGCGAGCTATCGACGCGTGCTGGCCACGCTGAAAGAGAAGTCGGGCTGGGGACGGAAGCTGCCGGCGGGCACGGCGCAGGGAGTCGCGATTCACGAGAGCGTGGGCTCGGTGATCGGGCAGGTAGCCGAAGTGAACGTCGGCAAGGACGGCGCCGTGAAGATTCTGCGCATCGTCTCCGTCGTGGACTGCGGCAATCTCGTGAATCCGCTGACGGCAGAAGAGCAGATCGAAAGCGCCGGCGTGTGGGCGCTGACTGCGGCGTTGTACGGCAAGCTGACTGTCGTCGACGGTGTCGTGCAGGAGAGCAACTTCGACGGCTACCGCATGCTGCGCATCGCGGAGACGCCGACGTTCGAAACTCATTTCTCGCTGTCGGGCGGCGACATGTGGGGCGGCATCGGCGAGGCAGCGGTTGGCACTGTGGCGCCCGCGGTGACCAACGCCATCTTCAAAGCGACGGGCAAACGCGTACGATCGCTACCGATTGCAGATCACGACCTGCGATGGTCGTGAACGCGCCGCGCCGCGACAGCCATAGCAGCAGTGCGATGAGCGTGCCGCCGGGAAGCAGGATCTCGATCGCCGCGTAGGGCCCGATACTGCGCAGCAGCGCCAGCCCGCGCTTCAGCCAGAGTGCAGCAGTTACGGCCACGGCGTTCATGATCGTCAGCTCCCGATTCGTCACCTTCCTGTCTTAATGACGAATGGGGCGCCGAGAATCCGACAGTGGAAACCGGAATTTCTCTCGCCAAGACGCCAAGAACGCCAAGGTCCGGAATTCTGAATTTTCAGAATTCTTCTTGGCGATCTTGGCGTCTTGGCGAGATTTTTTTCTCGATTCCTAAGTTTCGAAGCGGTAGCTGAGCTTGATCAGGAGCTGATCGTCGTCGCGCAGGCTGAAGCTGTCGCGCAGCAGGCGGTCCGAGCCCACGGACTGTTCTTCCTGTTCGAAGCCGCCGCGGCCGTACACCACGTATAGATAGGAGAGCGGCGCCAGCTCATAGCGATAGCGGATCTGCAGCCCGAGATTGCTGACGCTGAAATCGCTGACGGGCTCGTCGGTCGGAATCGAGTTGCCTGAAGGATCGACGCGATACGCTTGCCGCAGGTCCGCATCCAGGCCGATGGCCTGCAGCTTCAGGCGCAGCTCGTGCCGGTTGGTCATGATCCAGGTGAAGCCGGCGCTCAGGTTCGTCTGGTGCTGGTCGAAGCTGCCGAACAGCGTGTCCTGTTGCCACACCAGCCAGTCGGGCGTGTGCTGCAGTTCCACGCCGACATAGAGGTTCAGCGCGTCGCTGATGAAATAGCGCGGCTCCACTTCGACGCGATAGCCGACGCGCTCGTTGCCGGACAATCCGCCGCTGAATGCCTCCGCCTCGACATTGAACGCCCAGCTCCCGACCCGTGGCCGCTGATACTCGAAGAAGCTGTTGAAGTTCGGCGGCAGGTTGACCGCGCCGTTGCCGCGCGTGAGCAGATCGTCGACGCCGGCGCTGTTGACGTTGATCTGCGCGTATTCGAAGCTGCCGTTGCGCAGCCTGCTCTCGCGGCTGACGCGGAATTGATAGTCGAGCACCTGGTCCTGGGTGTTGCGAACGCTGCTGACGCGCCAGCGCCAGTCCTTGGACGCGTAGCGCGACTCCGGCGGCAGATCGGTGAAACGCCGGTTGAACTGCCAGTGCACGTACTCCATGTTGTTGCGGTCGAGGAAGCCGGCATCGTTGATCTGCAACTCGTCGCCGAAGTACATCAGGATCCACTGCTGGCGCCAGCCGTGATCCATCTCGTAATCGGCCCACACTGTCGCGCCGGTATCGCTGCTGGTCGCGCCGGCTTGCTCGATTTCGCTGCCGATCAGGCGTGAGCGCACGTTCCAGCGAGCTGTCGGCCGCCAGTTGTGATCGACGCCCAGCACCGTCGCTTTGCGATCGAGGAACGGACGGTCGACGTTGGTCGCCATCAGGCCGAGGTTCTGCGTGCTGAAGTCGCGCACCAGGCGCAGTGCGGTGAACGTGCGACCCGCTTCCTCGTCCTCTTCCGCTGCGAACACGCCGTACTTGGTCGCGCCGAGGCTGCCGTTGAATTTGACCGCGCCGATGATGTCGCCCGCGCCCTGGCCATCGTCCGCCGGGCCGCCGACACGCCGCGTGTAGAGCAACTGGCTGAAGTCGGACGGCGTCGTGAATTCGAAGATGCCCTGGTTCTCGGTGAAGAACGGCCGCTTGTCGCTGATGAAGACTTCGGTCGCGTCGAAGTTGACGACCAGGTCGTCGCTTTCGACCTGGCCGAAGTCCGGGTTGAAGGTGGCGAGGAGCTGCGTCTGGCCGTTCGGTTTCCAGAACACGTCGAGGCCGGCGTCGGGCTCGTCGTCGTCGTTGACGACGTCGTGCAGCATCGAGACGTACGGCGTCAGTGCGAGCAGCGATTGCTTGTACTGCGTCACTTCGATCTGCTCGAAATCTGAAAGGAAGCGCGGCCGCTCGAAGCTCGCGTACGGCCAGGCGGAGCGCTCACCGGTCACGCCGACGACACGGTCGACGTAGATGCCGATCTTGCGCACGTCGCCGGGGGCCTCGCGCATCGGCGCGATGTGCCACGGGATCAGCACCTCGGCCGTCCAGGCTTCGTCGTCGCTGCCGACCTCGTGCTGCCAGTTGCCGTCCCAGTCGGAGTTGAACTGGGTTTCGTTGGTGATGATGGCGTCGAAGACGCCGTTGGTGGAGCTGATCGTGAAGTCGTAGCCGGTGCGGTGATCGCCGTCGAAGTCGACCATGACGTTGACGCGATCGACCTGCTCTTCGAAATCCCGTTGTACGCGTTGCAGGGTGCGCGGGATCGAAGGCGGCTGGATACAACGGAACGCAACGGCCAGGCCTTCCGGCGTAGCCAGAATCCACACTTCGGTCGGCTGCGAGGCGGGCTCGCCGTTCAGCGGCTGGACCTTGCGGAACTCGTTGACGCGACGAGCCTCGGCCCATTCCTGGGGCTCGATGCGGCCGTCAATCGTGACCGCCATGGCTGGCGCCGCGTAGGCGGCAATGAGGCCTGCCGCCAGCCAGATCCTTCTCCGGTGCGTCATCGTGGCTTTCTCGAAGAGCTCATCCCCGTCAGACGCGAGCTCCGGGCGTTAGGTTGACAGACCCCCGCAAAATTTGCGACCCAGCACAGCTCGTACGGAAAGGCAATCCTCGTTCACGGCTGCCGCCCTTAGCATGATTGTCCGAGGATCAATCGTCATGCTCGACCCGACGCCGGCAACGCCGCGCCCGCGTGCGCGCTATTGGCTCGCCGTGCTGGTCGCGCCCATTGCTTTCATCGCGGCGATGGACGCGATCGACCGGCCGCCCGACCTGGACGCGTTCGCAGTCACGACCGCGCGGCAGCTTTTCAGCGACGCGGTCGAGCCGCCGCATTTCCCTGCGTCCGCAGAAGTCGAGATTCCGCAGCTCCTTTCGCCGGCGCTCCAGGGCACGACCAGCGCGTGGTACCAGGCGACGCGCCACATGAATGCACAGCCGCGCGGGCTGTGGGCTGTATACCTGCCGCTGACCTACGGCAACTTCGCCGTGTATGTGAACGGTCACCCCATCGGTGCAAGCGGGCCGATGAAGCGTCCGTATCGGTTCTATCGCGAGCCGCTGTTCTACGAGTTTCCTGCGAGCCTGCTGCGGGCCGGGAACAATACGATCGAGGTGCACCTCGCGTACGAGCGGCAGACCGGGCTGTATCCGTTCTATATCGGACCGAGCGAGCAGCTGCGGCCCGCCTATCGACAGCTCTACCTGCTGCAGGTCTCCGTGCAACAAGCGTCGCTTGCCGCGCTGGCTATTCTCGTGTTGCTGCTGCTGGGGCTGTATTGGATCAGGCCTGCCGAGACCGGCTACGCATGGTTTGCCGCGGCGAATGCAGCGTGGGCTGCGCACCTGTGGATATTGCTCGAGCCGCGGATCTTTCTCGCTGACATTCGCATGTGGGCGGCGTTGCCGCTCGCGTTCCTGCAATGGTTCACGATTTTCTCCGCGTTCTTCATCAACCGGCTGCCCGGCTGCGGCGGTCCGCGTCGCAAGTGGGAGAGTGCGCTGCTGATCTTCGGCGGCGCATCGACGGGCTGGCTCCTGCTGGCGCCGTACAACTTGTGGTTCGTGCCTTACGTGTACGTCCCCGGCACGCTGATTGTCGGCATGTCGATTCTGTGGCGCCTGATCGATTCGGTGCGCCGTTGCCCGAGTGTCGAATCGAAGCTCTGGCTGCTGGGTACTGCGGCCAACGTCGTGGTCGGGCTACGCGACTATCTCTGGGACATGGAGCTGATCGAGGGCGGCACGCAGCACTACCTGACGTACACAGTCAGCCTGGTGCTCATCGTCGTGGCACTGACTCTGCTGAGCAGGGTGACCCGCGCGCTGACGCAGGCAGAGGTTCTCAATCGCGAGCTCGAAACCCGCGTCGCTGCGAAGGGCGCGGAGCTGGAGCGCAACTATGTCGAGCTGCGGGCTCTCGAACGCGAACGTCTGCTGAGCTCCGAGCGCGAGCGCATGACGCGCGACATGCATGACGGCATCGGGGGACAGTTGATCCATGCGCTCGCCGTCGTCGAGGGCAAGCCGGAATATCGGCCGCTCGAGCCGCTGCTGCGCAGCTCGCTCGACGATCTGCGCTTGATCATCGACGCTGTCGAGCCGAGCGGCGGCGACGTGATTGCGACCCTGTCGAGTTTTCGTTCGCGCAACGAGCGGCGCGTGCGCGAAGCCGGCGTGCGGCTCGTGTGGGACGTTTCGGATGTGCCGCTGGTGGCTGACTTCGGGCCGAACCGAGCCCTGCAGCTCTTGCGGATCCTGCAGGAAGCAACGACGAATGTCCTCCGCCATGCGCAGGCGACCGAGCTCACGGTACGGACTGGCACCGTGCGCGACGAGGAGGAGAGAACGTGCATCGTCGTCGACGTGGCCGACAACGGTTGCGGCTATACAGACGTAGGCCAGTGCGGTCGCGGGCTCGGCAACATGCGTCGTCGTGCCCAGATGCTCGGCGGAGCGATCGACATCACGACAAGCCCGGCGGGCACGCGTGTGCGGCTACTGTTGCATGCTGTAGACGACCACCGAGAGATCGTCGGCGACGCCGCGAGGTCGTAGCGGCGCGTAGGTGAGATCGACGATGCCCAGCTCGGCGTGGCGCAAGCGCTTCGCCTTCAGTTGCAGTCTGTCGAGCTGACGCGCGTGCCACAGGCTCGCGAATTCCGCGCTGTCCCGAACGAGCGTGCTCGTGAGTTCGTGCAAGTCCGGCGCGCCGGCGTGACGAGCAGTCTCAGCGCGAAACTGCGCGACCGCCGAGGCAGCGAGGCCGTCACAATCGGCAAACAGCGTGCGCCAGTGTTCCCAGAGAAAGATCATGCGCAGGATGTTGCGATCCGCGGCCGCGAGCGACGCGAAATCGCCGAGCAGCCGACGCGCGGAGTCGTTCCACGCCAGCACATCCCAACGACCGTTCAACACGTACGCAGGCTGATCGAGCCCATTGATCCAGGACACGAGCATCGGCGGCGCTTCTCGCGAGAACTGCAGCGTCGAACGCGCGGCAGCGTTGGGCTTCGCCAATGTCACCAGGTGAGTTCGTTCACCCGCAGTCAACAGCAGCGCGTCGGCGAGCTGGGCCAGGACTGCGGCTGAAGGATTGATCTCGCGACCCTGCTCCAGCCACGTGTACCAGGTCGGGCTGATGCCGGCGCGCTGCGCCACTTCCTCGCGCAGCAGACCGCTAGCTCGACGTCGCCGGCCGGTCGGCAGCCCGACGCTTTGCGGCGAGAGTGCCGCACGCTTTGCCTTCAGGAACAGCGCGAGCTCGGCGCGACGCTGCGCGTCCGGGTCGCCGCCGACGAAGCTGGTAGTGGCACTACCAGTATCGGCGCTGGTCTGGCTCGCCCTGTCGGGGCGCTTAAACTCGCTGCCTGGCATACCGATGGGAGTTTGCGTCATGAGTCGGACCTTCGCGGACCATCCGCTGCGTGCGATCCGCGCGCTAGATTATACGATCCTGTTTGCGCGCGACTTGCCGGCGATGCGCAAGTTCTACACCGAGGTCATGCGCTTCGACGTGTATTTCGAGATTGCGGACAGCTGGATCGAGTTGCGCGTCGGCGGCAACATTCTCGCGCTCGCCAGGCCGGGACTGATCGTTCCCGACTTGCCGCCGCCAGCCGGAACCGCGAGTGTGCAACTCGCCTTTCGCGTGCGCCGGGAGGAAGTGGATGCTGCCGAAGCCGCTCTGCGGGACGAAGGCATCGCGATCGTCGCGCCGGCGACCGATCAGCGCTGGGGCCATCGCACGATGTTCTTCCGCGATCCGGACGGCAATCTGCTGGAGATCTACGCGGACATCTGAGCGCGACGGCGCGGTTACAGTTGCGCGTCGAGCCTGAGTGTGCGCGCGAGCCACGCCTGGAAACGGCGGCCCATCGATGCGTGCGGCTCATGGTCGAAGCTTTCCTGACCGTCGGTCCAGTGCAAGTTGCCGTCGTTGAGCGCAACGCGCCACGCATGCTCGCCCGCCGTGTGGTTGTCGAAGATCTCCTCGAGCTGCACGGCGAGCGGCTCGCTCTGCGCGAACACACCCTGCTCGCAGTTCAGCCACGTCGAGCGCGGATCGAGGTTGTAGCTGCCGACGAAGAGCCCGCGGCCATCGACCGCGAATGCCTTGGTATGCAGGCTCGCGCCCGATGACCCGAACAGACTGTTGTTGTCCTCCATGCCGGGCAGCGGCTTGAGCTCCCAGATCTGCACGCCGCCTTCGAGCAACTCCGTGCGATGGCGCGAATAGCCACCGTGCACGGCGGCGACATCATTGGCGGCGAGTGAGTTCGTCAGGATGCGAATGGTTCTGCCGTCGGCGACAATCTTGCCGAACCGCTCCGTCACTTCCGCGCCCGGGACGAAGTAGGGTGAGATGATCGACAAGCGCACTTGCGCGGCGGCGACGAGCGGCACGAGGCTCGCGCCGACGTGAGTGGTCTGCGCATCGCGCTTCTTCATCGTGACCTTGAGCGGGTCGTCGGAGACGAAGCGGTAGTTGTCCGACCACTGCATCGGCCACTCGCCGGCGACCATGCGCCGGATCGAATCGTCGGTCCGCAGTGCCTGTGCGTAGCGGCTCTGCTCCGCTTGCGCTGTGCGCGAGCGCAGCTCATCGCGCAATCGATTCAACGCATCGGCCGTCACCGCGGCAGGATCCAGTGTTTCGATCGGGTACGCCGCCGGCGAGTTCCAGTACCGGTCGAAGGAGGCCGAGGCGTCGCGCACGATGGGCCCGACCATGGCGAAGTCCAGGTCGACGAAGTTCACGTCGTCGCTGGCGCCAAAATACTCATCGCCGATGTTGCGGCCGCCGACGATCGCAATCCGGTTGTCGGCGATCCAGCTCTTGTTGTGCATGCGCCGGTTGATGCGCTCGAAGCTCGTCGTGGCTTCGGCGACGAAGCGCAGCGCGCCGTGCCGCGAGGCAAACGGATTGAACGTGCGCACCTCGACATTGGGATGAGCCGACAGCGCTGCGAAGGTGGCGTTCTCGTTGCGCGCATCCATGTCGTCGAGCAGCATGCGCACGCGCACGCCGCGGTCGGCGGCGAGCAGCAGCTCCTGCACGAAGTACGTGCCGGTCAGATCCATGTGCCAGATGTAGCTCTGCACGTCGATGCTGCGCGCCGCCATGCGGGCACTCTGCGCGCGACTCACGAATGCTTCTGTGCCTTCGACGACGAGGCGGAACGCGGATTGCCCGGGATGTTGGGCCTCGATCGGAGCGGTCAGTTGATCGAGTTGCGTCGTTTCTGCCGGAGCGAGCGCAGCCGTATCGGGCAAAGCGGGGCGCTGCGGCAACTGCGCGCAACCGGTCAGCAGCAGGAGCGCCAGACTGAACAGGCCGTTGCGGTTGCGGATCACTCGGTGTGTTTCTGCTCGTTTTCCAGGCCCTTGCGCGTGATCTCCTGGTAGAGATCAGCCATTCGCGTCACGACTTCCTGGTATTGCGGCAGTTTCGTCGCCAGCCTGCGCGCCTCGCGGCCTTCCTCCAGCACGCGCTTCAGGAACTGGGCGTCGAACTCGGACAGGCGCTCGCCGCGGTCGACTTTGGCTTTCAGCTTCAGGGCAAACGGCAGGCGCTCGGATTCGAGTCGCATCAGCAGCACCTGCGCGACGCCCTTATCCCGCGACTTGCTTCTCGAATCGCTCACCGCGGGCAGTCTGGGATGTTTTCGTCGCGCTAGGGAATACGGACTGCGGGCATCCGCACACTACATATATATGTATGAGAAACGGGCGCCTTCAAGAACCAGGGACCCGAGCAGACTTGACGCAGTGTGACGTGTTGCAGTTCGCTAAGCACATGGTCAAAGCAGTCGTTCTCGTGCTGGCAATCGCGCTGACGGGATGCGCGAGCTCGACGAATGTCATCCGCTCGTACGACGCCGGGCTCTCGGCGGTTCGCACCGCCAATCCGCAAATGAAGTTGAGCACGGGCCACGATCCGGCAGTGACCGACGGCGCGGTATTGGTGGTCGATTACCCTGCTGCAACTGGAAATCCAGCAGGGCGCGACGTGTGGTGTGAAACGCAGAGCACCGACTGGACCACAGGACGTGCGATCTCATTCCGGGCGAAAGCGGATCACGCGATGCGGCTTTCGGTGTCGTTCATGGACCGCAATGGAGTCGCCTACACCAGCTGGACGGACTTGCGCGACGGCGAGTGGCAGAGCGTGCGCATCGCATTTGCGCAGATCCGCCCGAATCCGTACTTCCAGCCGCCGGGCGCGAAGACCGGCGCGCCGCTCGATGTGAGCGAGGTCAAGGGCATCGGCTTCGCTCCGCAGGATCCCGGCACTGGACGAATCGCGATCAGCCGCTTCGTCGTCGTAGCAGACTGATGCACGTTAGTTCTGCGCGCTGAGCGACAACCCGGGCACGCGCAGCAGCTCGCGCGAGATCTGCGCGCTCAGCTCCTGTAGCAGCGCGAGGCGTTCGCGCACGAGCTTGGTCTTGGAGATCTTCTTGGAGTGGCTCGAAGTGTTCAGTGCGGCGACCACGCGTTGCGCCTGGTCGTAGACCGGCACGGCGACTGCGACGACGCCGTACGCGAGTTCGTCCTCCACGGCCGAATAGCCGACCCGCCGGCACTCCTCGACGAGTTTCATCAGCTTGGCAGGATCCGTGACGGTGTGACTGGTCAGCGGCACGAACTGCGTCTCCGCGAAATATTTCTGCAGCCGCTCGCTACTGAGTCCGGCGAGCAGCACGCGGCCCATCGAAGTCGGGTAGGCCGGGAAGCGGCTGCCGACGTGCGCTTCTAGGCGCATCAGCGTGCGCACGGACGTGCGCGCCACGTACACGATCTCGGCACCGTCGAGCACCGTGAGTGCGGCTGAGTCGCCGGTCTGGCGCGCGAGATCCTCCAGGTAAGTCTTGGTCAGCGTCTCGATGTTCATCGATTCGAGGTACGCAGCGCCGAGCTCGAGCACCTTCGGCCGCAGCAGGAAATTGCGGCCCGACTGCATGACGTAGCCGAACTCCGCGAGCGTGAGCAGACAGCGACGCGCCGTCGCGGCGGGCAGCCGAGCGTGCGCGGCGATCTCGCTGAGCGTCAGCGACGGCGACTCGCGCGTGAAGGCGCGGATGACGTCGAGGCCTTTTGCGAGACCGCCCATGGCTTCGCGACGAGGAGCAGTGGGGCGGCGTTTCATGCGCGGCACTGTATTTCGCTATCCGAAAAAAGAGTAGGGGAGTCGTCGCCAGTTGACAGCCCGGTCGCTCAACGCGGACCATGTTCGCATGGCGAAGCGTCTTTCGCTATGCGAAAAAATTGAATCATGAAGATCGGCCCGCAGGCACACCGCAGCTCCGCGATCTCGTCCTCGAACGAGGACACGATCCTGGTGCGCGGCCGTGACTTGTGCCGCGAGCTCATCGGTCACGTCACGTTCACCGATCACGCGTGGTTGCTCGTCACCGGCAGCATGCCGAACGACATCCAGCGGCGCGTGCTCGATGCGACGCTGGTTGCGATCGCGGAGCACGGGCTGGTGCCGAGCGTGCAGGCCAGTCGCATGACTCTCGCTGCTGCGCCCGAAGCGCTGCAGGGTGCGGTCGCCGCCGGCATTCTCGGTTGCGGCTCGGTGATTCTCGGTGCCGCGCAGAATGCCGGAGAGCTGCTGCACGAAGTCGTGAGGCGTGCCGGCGGTGGGTCGCTCGACTCGGCGGCGCAAGACGTGGTCAAGGAATATCGCAGCGCGCAGCGCGCGATTCCGGGCTACGGCCATCCACTCCACAAGACCGCCGATCCGCGCGTCGTCCGATTGTTCGAAGTCGCTGCTGCGGCCGGTTGTCGCGGACGACACATCGAGGCAGCGCACGCCATCGAGCGCGTCCTGCCCGCTGCGACGGGCAAGCAGCTCGCGATGAATGTCTCCGTCGCAATTCCGGCCGTGTTGCTCGACGCGGAATTCCCGATTGCTGCCCTCAAGGGCGTGCCGATCCTCGCGCGCACCGCGGGTTTGATCGCGCACTTGCTCGAAGAGCAGAGCAGGCCGATCGGCTTCGTGCTGTCGCATGCTGGCGCAGCCGCTGTCGACTACGACGGACCGGTGCCCGCCGGCTTCGTGGCGCGCGACCAGTAGTAATCGCCATGAAGTCCGTACTCACAGGCATCCGCGTCGTCGAGCAGGGCACCTTCATCACCGGCCCCTGCGCGGGAATGATGCTCGCCGATCTCGGCGCGGACGTCGTGAAGGTCGAAAGTCCGACGGGCGATCCTTATCGCGCCTACCAGGGCGGGCAATTCTCGCCCCACTTCCAGGCCTACAACCGCAACAAGCGCAGCATCGCGCTCGATCTGACCGGCGCCGCCGACCGGCGGATCTTCGACGACCTGATCGCAAGCGCCGACGTCTACATCCAGAACTTCCGTCCCGGCACCGCCGAGCGCCTCGGCGCCGGACGCGAGCGCTTGCACCACCTCAACCCGAAGCTCGTCTACTGCTCGATCAGCGGCTTCGGTGCCAGCGGTCCGTACGCGGATCGCCCGAGCTACGATTCGGTGGCGCAGGCGCTGAGCGGTTTTCTCAGCGTCGTCGTCGATCCCGACCGTCCGCGCTTTCTCGGGCCCGCGCTCGCCGACGCGATCACCGGCATCTATGCAGCCTACGGCGTGCTCGGCGCGCTGTTCGAGCGCAGCCGGACCGGGCGGGGCCGGCTCGTCGAAGTCTCGATGCTCGAAGCGATGGCGCACTTCGCCATCGAGCCGTTCGCAGCGTTCTTCGCGCTCGACCGGTCGCCGAAGTCGAGCGACCGGCCGCGGCTCGCGCAGGCTTACATCCTGCGCACAGCAGACGGCGGATTGATCGCGATCCATCTCTCTTCGCTCGAGAAGTTCTGGGACGGCCTCGTGGCCGCGCTCACTGCGTCGACGATCGGCAGCGACGCGCGCTTCCGCACGCGACAGGGACGCATCGATAACTACGAAGCTCTGGGCGCCGCGCTGGATGCGCAGTTTTCGCGTCATACGCTGCAGCACTGGATCGAGCGTCTCGGAGCGAACGATGTGCCGTTCGCGCCCATCAATCGCATCGACCAGGTCGTGCAGGATCCGCAAGTGCGTCACCTCGGTCTGTGCGTGCCCGTCGAGGGAGCGCACGGCGGCAAGCAGGCAGTGCGTCCGGCTGTGCAATTCGATGGCGAGCGCGCAACGCAAGTGACCACGGCGCCCCTGCTCGACGAGCACGGTGCCGACATTCGCCGCTCACCCTGGAACGCGTAGCAATGCTGTTTCCCACCACACTCGTCGGCAGTTATCCGCAACCGGAGTGGTTGATCGATCGAGCCAAGCTCGCGGGCCGCTTCCCGCCGCGCGTGCGCGCACGCGAGCTGTGGCGCGTCCCGGAGCAATGGCTTGCGCAGGCGCAGGACGATGCAACCATCGTTGCGATCCGCGCGCAGGAGCAGGCGGGGCTCGACATCGTCACCGACGGCGAGATCCGCCGTGAAAGCTATTCGAACCGCTTCGCGACGGCGCTCGAAGGCGTCGACGTCGACAATCCCGGCACGGCGCTCGATCGCAGCGGTCATCCCAATCCCGTGCCGCGCGTCGTCGGTCCGATCCGCCGCAAGCATGCGGTGCAGGTCGATGACCTGCTGTTCCTGAAGCGACACACCACGTGCCTCGCGAAAGTCACGGTGCCGGGCCCATTCACGATGGCGCAGCAGGCGCAGATCGAGTACTACGACGGCAGTCGCGAGCTGGCGGCGCTCGACTATGCAGCGGCAGTCAACGAGGAGATCCGCGATCTGTTCGCGCATGGCGCGGACATCGTGCAGCTCGACGAACCGTACATGCAGGCGCGGCCCGAAGAGGCGCGCGCGTACGGTCTCAAGGCTCTCAATCGCGCGCTGGAAGGCGTAAGCGGCACGGTCGCCGTCCATATCTGCTTCGGCTACGCCGCGATCATTCACCAGCGGCCTTCGGGCTACTCGTTCCTGCCGGAGCTGGCGGGTTGTCACTGCGCACAGGTTTCGATCGAAACGGCGCAATCCAACCTCGATTGCGCGGTGCTTGCCAAGCTGGCCGGCAAGAAGATCCTGCTCGGCGTGCTCGATCTCTCCGACATGACGCCCGAGACACCGGAGCAGGTCGCTGCGCGCATTCGCCGCGCGCTGCCGTATGTGGATGCAAAGAACATCGTCGTCGCGCCGGACTGCGGCATGAAGTACCTGCCGCGAGACGTGGCGGACGCGAAGTTGCGCGCGATGGTCGAGGGAGCTCGCATCGTTCGACACGAACTGGCATGACTGGGGGATACACACATGAACATCAACAACCGTCTACTCATGCTCGCAAGCGTGACCGCGCTCTGCGTGACGTCGCCGGACCTGCCCGCGCAGACACCGACCGCGACCAGCCTCGAAGAGGTGATCGTCACCGCGCGTAAGCGCGACGAGGCTTCGCTCAACGTGCCCGTCGCGGTGAACGTATTCACCGCGGCTGACATCCAGGCTGCGGGCATCGAACGCCCGCAGGACTTCATCGATCTCACGCCGAACATGACCCTGGTGCAGACGCAGAACCAGGGCACGTCGTTCGTGACGGTGCGCGGCATCTCGCAAGCGCGCAACAGCGAGCCTTCGGTCGCAGTCGTCATCGACGGCGTCGCGATGGCGAATCCGTCGCAGTTCAACCAGGAGCTGATCGACATCGAGAGCATCCAGGTGCTGAAGGGCCCGCAGGGTGCGTTGTACGGCCGCAATGCCATCGGCGGCGCGATCATCATCACGAGCAAGCAGCCGACCGACCAGTTCGAAGGCCGCATCTCGGCGGGCTACGACTCCGGCCCCGGCTATCGCGTCGGCGCGACGGTGAGCGGACCGATCAGCGACACGGTGAAGTACCGCTTGACCGCGTCTTATCTCGATACCGACGGCTACATCGACAATCCTTTCCTGCAAGAGGAAGCGGATCCGTACGAAGACCTGTCGGCGCGCGGCTTGCTGGTATGGGAGCCGAACGACGGTTTCCGCGCGGACCTGCGCGCGTACGTCTCCAACGTCTCTACTCAGGCGCTGTACTTCAACATCACTGAGAGCGTGAACGACACGCATCTGCCCGTGACGGTCAACAATCCCGGCGTCAACGACCGCGACCTCTCCGGCGCATCGCTGAAGCTCGACTGGCGCTCGAACTGGGGCACGATCACGTCGGTCACCGCGTATGACACGCTGGAGGAGATCCTGACCGGCGACCAGTTCAACTTCCTGCCGATCCAGGAATCCGTGCTGTTCCAGTTCTTCGGCGCCGACCAGGCGCAGCACCAGTTCCTCGACGTCGACGCGGTGAGCCAGGAGCTGCGCTTCACTTCGCAGGCCGACAAGTCGGTGCGCTGGATCTTCGGCGCTTACGCGATCGCGACCGACCGCTTCATCTCGACCGGCAACGTCATCGATATCGGCGACGGCATCGTGCCCGAGGTGAAGCACACGCCGCTGACGAAGTTCGACCTGGCGACAGCCTGCTTCCCGCCACGCTGCAGACAGTTCAGCTTCCTCGCGGACTCGCAGGACAACTTCGCGTGGGCAGTGTTCGGCGACCTGAGCTTCGACATCAGCGACAGGCTGGAAGGCTCGGTGGCGTTGCGCTACGACGAAGACGAGCGCGAGAACACGACCGAAACGCCCGCCAACTTCCTGCCGACGGCGACTGCGTTCCCCGGCCAGGTCCGCAAACACACCTGGGACGAGCTGCAGCCGAAAGTGACGTTGCGCTACAAGCCCGCGGTCGATCGCACGCTGTACATCGGTTACAGCCGCGGCTTCCGCAGCGGCGGTTTCAATCAGACCGGCGTCGGCGCCGCCAACATTCCCGGCATCGACGACCTGTTCGACAAGGAAACCGCCGACACGTACGAGGCGGGATTCAAAGGCGAATTCATGGATCGGCGCCTCGCCACGAACCTGAGCCTGTACTACACGCAGGCCAACGGCTCGTACTACTTCGTCTTCGACCCGGGCACGAGCACGCAGAACCTCGGCAACCTCGGCGACGTCGACTACAAAGGCTTCGAGGCCGAGGTCACGGCGCGCATGACCGACAACTTCGACGCATATCTCGGCGTCGGCTACACGGATAGCGAGATCAAGGAGTCCGACCGCGCCGCAAGCGACGTCGGCAACCAGGCGCCGCTGGTTTCGGAGTACAGCATCAACCTCGGTCTGGCGTATCGTCACCAGCTTGCGGCTTTCGGCGGCGCGAGCTTCTTCGCACGCGCGGACCTCGACATGACGGGCCCCACATGGTTCTATCCGGACAACTTCACCGAGCGCGACACGATCAACGTGCTGAACCTGCGCGTCGGGCTCGACAGCGACTCGTGGTCGGTGACCGCGTGGGCGAAGAACCTCAACGACGAGGACTACAACGCCGAGTGGTCGCCGGGGCCGCAGTTTTTCCCGAACCCGGGCTACACCAACAATTTCGTGTTCAAGGCGCTGCCGCGACGCTGGGGCGTCGACCTCGCCTATCGTTTCTGACCAGGAGCTTTGAAGCCATGGCTACCCCACGCAAACTGCCGTCGCGGCTGCATCACACGGCGTACGTCTCGAAGAATCTGGAAGCGACCCGCAAGTTCTACGAGGACATCATCGGGCTGCCGCTGATGGCCACCTGGTGCGAGTCGGACATGCTGTTCGGCGCCGAGCGCACGTATTGCCACCTGTTCTTCGGGCTCGGCGACGGCGGCGCGCTGGCGTTCTTCCAGTTCGCGAACAAGTCGGACCAGGACCTGTTCGGGCCGAAAATGCCGGAGACGCCGTTCCATCACATCGCGCTGAAAGTCGATGCGGACGTGCAGAAGGCGATCGAGCAGCGCCTGCACGCGGCCGGTTACACCGAGCCGAAGACGTTCGTGCTCGAGCACGGCTATTGCCGCTCGCTGTACGCGGTCGATCCTGACGGCATGATCGTCGAGTTCACCGTCGATCATCCGGACGTCGAGAAGATCAACGCGACGCGGCGTGCCGATGCGCACTCGGAGCTGAAGCGCTGGCTCGGCGGCGACCACACCTCCAACAACATGTATCGCTGATGAAAGCCAGCAGCGAGCGGATCCTCGTCACGCACGTCGGCAGTCTGCCGCGTTCGCAGGCCGTGACGGACGTGCTGTTCGCGCGCGATCGCGGCGATGCGGGCGATGTGGCCGCCGGCAACGCGACCATCACCGACGCCGTTCGTGAAGTCGTGCGCCGGCAAGTGGAAGCCGGCGTCGACGTGGTGAGCGACGGCGAGATGAGCAAGATCTCCTACGCCACCTACATCAAGGATCGACTCACCGGTTTCGCCGGCGACACGCCGCGCGAGCCCGGGCAGGACCTGGTGGAGTTTCCGCGCATTCTCAAGCGGCTCGCGGAGGGCGGCGCGACGGCGAAGTATCAACGCCCGCGCTGCGTCGGCGAGATCCGTGTCCGCAGCCTGGAACCGGCAAAGGCGGACGTGCAGAACATGAAGGCTGCGACGTCGGCAGCCGCGCCGAGCGAAGCTTTTCTGAACGCGGCATCGCCGGGCGTCATCGCGCTGTTTCAGCCGAACGATCACTACAAGTCCCCGGACGATTATCTCGAAGCGGTTGCCGAGGGAATGCGGGCGGAGTACGAGCTGATCACAGCATCCGGCCTGCTGGTGCAGATCGACGCGCCGGACCTCGCGATGGGCCGTCACACGATGTATCGCGACCGCAGCGTCGAGGAGTTCCTGAATCGCGCCGCCAAGCACATCGAGGTGCTGAATCACGCGTTGCGCAACGTTGCGCCCGATCGCGTACGCATGCACGTGTGCTGGGGCAACTACGAAGGGCCGCATCATCACGACGTGCCGCTGGAGCGGCTGCTGCCGGTCGTCACGCGCGCGAAGATCGGCGGACTGCTGATCGAAGGTGCAAATCCGCGTCACGCGCACGAATGGGCGGTGTTCCGCGACTCACCGCTCCCCGAGGACTGGATCGTGATCCCGGGCGTGATCAGCTCGACGACGAACTACATCGAGCACCCGCTGCTGGTTGCGGAGCGCATCGGTCGCTACGCGGATCTCCTCGGGCGCGAGCGCGTGATTGCCGGGAGCGACTGCGGCTTCGGCACGTTCGCGGGCTTCGGTCCGGTCGATCCCGATGTCACGTATCTCAAGCTGCGATCTCTCGCCGAGGGTGCAGCCATCGCATCGCGCCGCTTATGGGGACGCCGCTGAATGAGCTCGTCGAAGTCCGCGGCGCACGACTGCGCGTGCGCACTGCCGGCAACGGACCGGCTGTCCTGTTCGTGCACGGCTGGGCGATCGATCTCGACATGTGGACGCCGCAGTTCGCGGCACTCTCGGACCGCTACCGGCTGATTGCCTTCGACCGTCGCGGCTTCGGCCACTCATCGGGCACGGCGGGCATCGATCACGACCTCGCGGATATCGAGGAGTTGCTTGCGGTGCTGGGCGTCGAGCGTGTGGCGATCGTCGGTATGTCGCAGGGCGCGCGAGTCGCACTGCGTTGGGCGGTGTATTCGCCGCGCGCGACGACGTGCCTGGTTCTCGATGGGCCGCCGCGCGACCTGCTCGCTGTCGGCAGACCGCAAGGCGAGATCACACTGGCCGCCTATCGCGAGCTGGTTCGGAACGAAGGCATCGACGCATTCCGCCGCCATTGGCTCGAGCATCCGCTGATGCGCTTGTACACGACAGAGCCGCGCGCGCATGCATTGGTGAAGGAGATGGTCGGCCGCTATCCAGGGCAAGACCTGATCGAGGCAGAGTCTGAATCGCTCCCAGGCATCCGCAGCCTGCCGCGCCTCGACATGCCGATCCTCGTCGTCAACGGCGAGCACGACACGACGACGCGTCTTCTCGCCGGCGCCGAGCTTGCGCGCGCTCTGCCACACGCGCAGCTCGCGATCATTCCCGGAGCCGGACACCTGTCGAATCTCGACAACCCGGGCGCCTACAACCAGGCGCTCGATCAATTCCTCGCGCCAGTGCATCGGCCGCATCGGAGTACTTGTCATGCAGAGTAGAGTGGGAGTCATCGTCGGCAGCCTGCGCAAAGGCGCCTACACACGCATGCTCGCCCGCGCTTTGCCCGAGCTGACGCCACCGTCGTTACAGCTCGTCGACATCGGCATCGGCGAGCTGCCGCTCTACAACTACGATCTCGAAACCGACCAGCCGCCGCCGGCATGGACGGCATTCCGGACTGCGGTGAAAGCGACCGACGCACTGTTGTTCGTGACGCCGGAGTTCAATCGGAGCATGCCGGGCGCGCTCAAGAATGCGATGGACGTCGGCTCGCGACCTTGGGGCGACAGCGCCTGGACCGGCAAGCCGGCCGGCGTGATCAGCCTGACGCCCGGCGCGTTGGGCGCGATGGCTTCGAACCATCATCTGCGCCAAGTGCTGCTGGCCGTGAATCTCGCGGCGATGCCCTATCCGGAAGCATACATTCCCGGCGCAGCGTCCCTGTTCGACGACTCCGGTCAACTGACGAGCGCCGAAACGCGGCAGTTCCTGCAGCAGTTCATGGAAGCGTTCGCCGTGTGGGTCGACCGGTTCCGCTCGCCCCGCTGAAACGCGGACCGCTCGCAGGGCACCATCGACCGCTCGACACTTAGTTTGCCGAGCGAGGTCTGCCGGCCGTAGATTTCCCGCATCTTCGCTCCGGGGGACTCCTTCATGCGGCTCATTGCAGCGACCATGGCACTGGCCCTGGCAACGTTCGGCAGCCACGCTGTTGCCGCAGAGTCGGCTGCGCCGGAGCTCACCAGCGCCGACGTCGGTGCATGGCTCGATGGCTTCGTGCCCTACGCGATGGGCACGGGCGACATCGCCGGCGGCGTTGTCGCCGTCGTCAAAGGCGACGAGATCCTGGCGATGAAAGGCTACGGCTACGCCGACGTCGCGACGAAAAAGCCCGTCGATCCCGAGCGCACGCTGTTCCGTGCCGGCTCCGTCGCGAAGCTCGTAACCCACACCGCCGTGATGCAGCTGGTCCAGCAGGGCAAGCTCGATCTCGACGGCGACATCGCGCAGTACCTGGATTTTCCGGTGCCGGATGCGAATGCGTACGGCAAGCCCGTCACGCTGCACAACCTGATGACTCACACCGGCGGCTTCGAGGAGCTGGTGCGCGGCCTGATGGCGAGCGACCCCAAGGTGCACATGCCGCTGGAAACCTACGTGAAGGCCACTAAGCCGACGCGCATCTTCCCGCCGGGAGAAGTGCCGTCGTATTGCAACTACTGCGTGGCGCTCGAGGGTTACATCGTGCAGCGGACGTCGGGCAAGAGCTTCGACGACTATCTCGACGAGCACATCTTCGCGCCGCTCGGCATGAGCAACTCCACGTTCCGCCAGCCGCTGCCGAAGCAGCTCGAAGAGCAGATGTCCAAGGGCTATCGCACCGGATCGCAGCCGCCCAATTACTTCGAGCTGGTCGGACCGGCGCCTGCGGGCAGCCTGAGCACGACGGGCGCGGACATGGCGCGCTTCATGATCGCGGAGATGAAGGCGTACTCGGGCGGCGATGCCACGCTGCTCGGCAAGGAAACCGCGCAGCTCATGCAGACGAGGATGTTCCGGCCCGTGCCGCCGTCGCTCGGCATGTCCGTCGGCTTCTTCGAGCGCGATCGCAACGGCCATCGGGTCCGCGAGCACGCCGGCGACACGCAGTTCTTCCACAGCCGCCTCGCGATGTTCATGGACGACGGCGTCGGCATCTTCATGTCGTTCAACAGCACCGGCAAAGAGGGCGCCGCGGGCAAGATTCGCGAGGCCGTCTTCGCTCAGTTCGCCGATCGCTACTTCCCGGCGCCGTTGCCGGCCATCACTGCAGCGCCCGACGCCGGTGCGAGCTCGCAGGTCGTGACCGGGCGCTACGCTGCTTCCCGTCGGGCGGAGACGACGTTCTTCAAGCTGTTCACGCTGCTTGGCCAAGCGAGCATCGCGCCGAACGAGAAGGGTGCGATCACGGTGCCGGGTCTCAACGATCTCAACGGCCAGCCGAAGGAATGGCATGAAGTCGCGCCGCTCGTCTGGCGCGAGAGCGCCGGTCCGGAGCACGTCGCGGTGAAGGCCGACGGTAATCGCGTGCAAATGCTCAGCGCGGATGAGGTGGGTGGCATTCTCGTGCTGCTGCCGGTGCCGTGGCAGCAGTCGGGCGCGTGGATTCTGCCGGTCGTCGGCGTCGCGTGCGCGATCCTCGTGCTGACTGTCCTCGCCTGGCCGATCGCAGCGTGGCGCAGACGTCGCCGCAGCATCCCGCTCGGGCTGTCGCCGCGCGAGCTCTCGATCTACCGGATCGCTCGCATCGTCGCGCTCATCGACGTGGTGTTCCTGGCGGGCTGGATGGGCATCGTCTCCGCCGGCAGCTCGGATCTCGCGGCCTACGATGGTCGCCTCGACACCTGGTTCTACGTGCTCCACATCCTCGGGTTGGTGGGGGCGGTCGGTGCGATCGTCGCGCTCTGGAACGGATGGCTGGCGATCGCCGGCAAGCGCGGCTGGAGAACGATGACCTGGAACGTCGGACTGGCGGCCTCGTGCGTGGCCGTTTCCTGGTTCGCGTTCGCCTTCAACCTCATCCGCTTCACGCTGAAGTACTGAACCTGTCGGATAGGATAGGCCTCGCAAAGCAGCATGAACTACGGTAATCCCTGAAAACGAGGCTTAAGCCTATCCAACCTGTTTGACAGGTTAGGGCCACATTGCTAGAGTCGCGCCCCGCCACTGGGAGGGGACATGGCTCAGCTTCATTCGCTGCCGACGCTTCAGAAACCGACGCTCTCGGCGCAGGTCGCGCGTCATCTGCTCGACCTCGTCGCCAAGGAAGGTCTGCGCCCCGGCGACCTCGTGCCGAGCGAAGTGCAGATTTGCAAGACCCTGGGAGTGAGCCGCGGCAGCGTGCGCGAGGCGTATCGGACGCTCGCGGCGCTGGGCATCCTCGAAATCGAAAGCGGCCGGCGGCCGCGCCTGCAGTCCATGAGCGCGCACGTGCTCGCGCAGGTTTTCGGCTACGCGCTCAGCACGGCGCAGCTCAACCCGACGCACGTCATCGAGACGCGTCGCGCGATCGAAGTGCAGGGCGCGCAACTTGCGGCCCGCAACGTCACCGACGCGCAGAGGATTACGTTGAAGGACCTGGTCGGCCAGATGCGCTCGGCGGTCGGCGACCGCGATCACGCGCGCCGCGTCACGGCCGACATGGCGATTCACACCACGCTCGCGGAAGCGAGCTGCAATCCGCTCAATCCGATGCTGCTCGCCGCTCTGCGTGCGCCGCTCGAGCAGGTGATGAGCATCGATCTCGGCAGCCGCCGCAGCGAAGCGGAACTGATCCGCATCGTCGACGCGCATGAAGTGATCGTCGACCACGTCTGCTCCGGCAATGCAGTCGGTGCGGGCAATGCGATGGCGATGCACTTCGATCTGTCGGTCGGCTCGATGTCGAAGGCCGAGGACGCGGCAGTGTCGACATGACGACACCGGTGCAGCAGGCGATCGAGGCGCTGCGCGGTCAGTTCGGTACGCGCCTCAGCACCGTGGCTGCAGTTCGCGAGCAGCACGGCCGCGGCGAGGCATACGCGCAGACGTTCCCGCCCGATGCCGTGATCTGGCCCGAGAACACAGGCGAGGTCAGCACGATCCTGCGGACCTGCTCCGAGCTGCGTGTTCCTGTGATCGCGTACGGAGCAGGGACGTCGCTCGAAGGTCACGTCAGCGCGCCGCACGGCGGGATCTGCATCGACCTGTCGCGGATGGACCTGGTCCTGGCCGTTCACGCCGAAGACGCGGATTGCGTCGTGCAGCCCGGCGTCACACGCGAGGCACTCAACACTTTCCTGCGCGACACCGGGCTGTTCTTCCCCGTCGATCCGGGCGCGAATGCGACGATCGGCGGCATGATTTCCACGCGTGCATCCGGCACCACGACGGTCCGCTACGGCACGATTGCGCAGAACGTGCTGGCACTCGAAGTCGTGCTGGCGAACGGCGATATCGTTCGCTGCGGCAGCCGCGCACGCAAATCTTCCGCGGGCTACGACCTGGTGCGCTTGATCACGGGCGCGGAGGGCACGCTCGGCATCATCACTGAAGCGACTCTGCGGCTGCATGGACAGCCCGAAGCTGTCGGCAGCGCTATTTGCTCGTTCTCGCAGTTGCGCGGCGCCGTCGAAGCTGTGATCGAGCTGATCCAGTCCGGTGCGCCGCTGGCGCGCATCGAGTTCCTCGACGAAGTGCAGGTGCGCGCGTGCAACGCGTACTCGAAGATGTCGCTGCGCGAGGAGCCCACTCTCTTCATCGAATTTCACGGCACAGCGAACAGCGTCAAAGAGCAGTTCGAGCGCGCAGGCGAGGTCGTGCGTTCGCACGGCGCGACCGGTTTCGAGTGGGCGTCGGACGAGCAGCGACGCAGTCAGCTCTGGCGCGCGCGTCACGCCGCTTACTTCGCCGCACTCGGTTTGCGTCCGGGCTGCGAATGTGTCGTCGCGGACGTCTGCGTGCCGATTTCCGGCCTCGCGGAGTGCGTCGCGGCCACGCGTCGCGAGATCGACGCCACGGGGTTGATCGCGCCGATCGTCGGTCACGTCGGCGACGGCAATTTTCACGTGCTGTTCCTGCTCAAGCCCGGCGACGCCGACGAGCGTGCGCGCATGGAACGCGTCTATGACGCGATGATCGAGCATGCGCATCGCCTCGACGGCACCTGCACGGGCGAGCACGGCATTGGACTTGGAAAACGCGACAAGCTGGTCGCGGAGTTCGGGGAGACGGTCGTCGCGCTGATGCGGCGGCTCAAGGAAGCCTGGGATCCCCACGACATCCTGAATCCGGGGAAAGTTTTCCAGACGACCTGACACTTCTTTTTCGGGGGATCCATGCGCGAGTTCAAAAGCCGGGTGCAGCCCGGAGGGGCACTCTTCGCCCTGATGTTTGCAGCGACGGTCGGCGCCCAGTCCGTCGACACGGGTACGATCGAGCAAGTCACGGTGACGGCGCGTAAGCGCGATGAATCGCTGCTCGACGTGCCGATCTCCATCACCGCAGTGACTGAAGCCACCATGGAGCGCAACGCGTTGCGCTCAGTCGCAGACATCGCGGCGACGGTGCCCGGCCTCAACGTGAACTCCGACAGCGTCGGCCGCGCCTTCGTCTCGATCCGCGGCATCGGCACGGCGCTGCAAGCGGGTGTGCAGCCCGGCGTCGGCGTGTTCCAGGACGGCGTCTATGCGCCGCAGACTTCGTACGTCAACAACCCGACGCTCGACATTCAGCGCATCGAAGTGCTGCGCGGCCCGCAGGGCACGCTGTACGGCAAGAACACGCTGGGCGGTGCGATCAACATCATCACGCGTCCGCCGAGCGAGACGTTCGAGGGCAAGGTGTACGGCACGTACACCGACGAGGACGGCGGCCAGGAGTTCGGCGGTCGCATCGGCGGCCCGCTGGGCGATTCGCTACGCGCCAAGATCGCTGTTGCCTCGCGCGACAGCGACGGCTTCTACACGAACAAGCTGATCGGCGGCGCGGTCGACGCGACGAGCAGCGATCAGGTCGATGGCACGGTCGTGTGGGATGCGAGCGATGACGTGAGCCTCACGGTCAACGCCTACTACCTCGACTTCGAAGGCCCGTCGACGAACTACAACCACGTCAGCGGCCCGACCGACTATCGCGACAACGTGCGCATGAATGTCATTGGCCGGCAGGCATTCGACTACACCGGCGCGAACGCCAGACTGGAGTTCCCGCTGGACGCGTGGAACACCAAGGTCACTGCGATTGCCGCCTACGACAAGCGCGAGGTGGAAAGCGTCAGCGACGGCGACTTCCTGTCGCTCGACATCGTGCGCGCGAACGGCACCGGCACCGACGAGACGTACACCGGCGAGCTGCGCTTCGACACGAAGTTCTCCGATACGTTCTCGACCTTGATCGGCCTGTATGCGAGCCGGGAGGAGTCCGATGCGATCTCCGGGCAGACGCTGGTGCCGGCTGCGCGCACGGTGACGTCATTTGCCGAGCGCAATGGCGACACGTATTCGATCTTCGCGACCGGCCTGTGGCGTTTCGCGGAAGAGTGGGAGTTGTCCGCCGGTGTGCGCGTCGACGAAGAAGATCGCGAGCAGGACAGCCAGCTCACATCGACGGCCCTGCCGGGCGTCGTGTTGACCGATCCGCATCGTGAGATCGACTCGTCGGAAGTGGAGCCGCGCGTGTCGTTGACCCGCTTCCTGTCGAAGGACGCGATGATCTATGGCTCCATCGCCAAGGGCTATCGCGGCGGCGGCTTCAACGCGGCCAGCGTGCCGGCGGAGTTCTCGACGTACGACGGCGACACCGTGTGGACCTACGAGCTCGGTGGCAAGGCGAGCTCGGCCGACGGCCGCTGGCTCGTGTCGAGCGCGGTCTACTACAACGACTACAAGGACTTCATCGGCCAGAACGCGCTCGCGATCGGGCCGGGCGGCGGACTCGTGTCGATCGATCTCAACCTCGGCGACGTCGAGTCGTACGGCCTCGAAACCGAAGCGGTCGCATCGATCAACGATTTCTGGAAGCTGAGCGGCAGCGTCACGCTGATGCACGCGCGCATCACCGACCAGAGCGGCTGGATCGCGGTCACCGGCCGGCCGCTCGCGACCGATCGGCTGCTGTTCCAGCCGGATTGGAACGCGAGCCTCAGCTCCGACGTGACGTTCCCGGTCGGCACGGGCGATGTTTCCTGGAACATCGGCATCGTCGGCAAAGGCAGCCGGCCGGGCTCCAGCTTCGATCCGACCACGCCGTCGATCCTCGAAAGCTACACGACGGTGAACACCTCGGTGAGCTATCGCCGCGGCGACTTCACTGCCACCTTGTTCGCGAACAACCTGTTCGATGAGGAGTACTTCGAGTCCTTCATCGACGGCTCGCTGCTGCAGGCGCTCGGCCTGCTGAACCAGGATCTCGGCATGCTGGGCACGCCGCGCCGCGTCGGATTCCGGGTGCAGTACGAGTTCTGAGGAAATGAGCATGGGGGCGGAGGGGGCGGGGACGCCCGGCAGTGAAATCCTGCGTAAAGCAGCGTGGCGACTGATTCCACTGCTGGGCGTGCTCTACTTCTTCGCCTTCCTCGACCGCGTGAACGTCGGCTTCGCGGCGCTCACGATGAACGTGGACCTCGGCCTGTCGTCCGCGGTGTTCGGGCTCGGCGCCGGCATCTTCTTCGTCGGCTACGTCGCGTTCGAGATCCCGAGCAATGTTCTGCTCGAACGCTTCGGCGCGCGCATCTGGATCGCGCGCATCATGCTGAGCTGGGGCGCGCTGTCGGCGTCGATGGCGTTCGTGCAAGGGCCAACGAGCTTCTACGTCGTGCGCTTCCTGCTCGGCGTGGCGGAGGCTGGATTTTTTCCGGGCATCATCTACTACCTGACGTGCTGGTTTCCGGCGCGCGATCGTGCACGCATCATCGCGCTGTTCATGATTGCGCTGCCGCTATCGAGCGTCATCGGCGCACCGATTTCGACAGCACTGCTCGGCATCCAGGCCGCCGGCTTGCGCGGCTGGCAGTGGATGTTCCTGCTCGAAGCCCTGCCGACGATTCTGCTCGGCCTCGTCGTGCTGCGCTTCCTGCCCGACCGGCACACCGATGTCGCGTGGCTGACGAAGGCAGAAAAGATCTGGCTCGCGCGCGAGCTCGCGAAGGAAACCATCGCGGAGGGAGCGCACACGCATAGCCTGCGGCAGGCGTTGCTGATGCCGCGAGTGTGGCGCTACGGCCTGGTGTACTTCAGCGTACTCGTCGGGCTGTACGGATTCAGTTTCTGGCTGCCGCAGATCATCGCGTCGCTCGGCAAGCTCACGAACCTGCAGGTCGGCGCGGTGACGACAATTCCGTACGCGCTGGCTTGCGTCGCGCTGGTGTTTTGGGGTCGACATTCCGATGCGACTGGCGAGCGTCCGTGGCACGTCGCGCTGCCGCCGTTGCTTGCAGCGCTGGCTCTCGCGTCGGGCGGCTGGCTCACGACTCCGGTGGCGGCATTCGGTGCGCTGTGTCTCGCGGCGATCGGAATCTATGCCGGCTTGCCGGCGTTCTGGGCACTCGCGAGCCGGGGCCTGCAAGGTGCGGCCGCCGCGGGGGCGATCGCGCTGATCAATTCGCTCGGCAACATTGGCGGCTTCCTCGGCCCATTCGTCATCGGCATGGTGAAGGAGCGCACGGGAAGCTTCGCAGTGAGTATGCTGTTCATCGCCTCGTGCCTGGCGCTGGGCGCGGGGATCGTCGTGTGGGAACGCGTTCGCGAAGGGCGACCGGTGGGTTGGGTCAGGGTGCTGTAACAATGAAGAAGTCCATCGTTCTCGCGATCCTGCTCGCGACCGCAACGCTCGCTCGCGCGCAGGACGACGCGGGCGGGGCGTGCGAGAAGCTCAAGAGCTTCGAGATGCAGGACGTCGTCATCGACAGCGCGGCGCCTGAGCGCTCGGGCTCGTTCACGACTTCGCTGGGCCCGGTGCTCGACAACCTGCCGGCGTTCTGCCGCGTCGTCGGTCACGCAACCCCGACGCCGCAATCGCGCATCGGCTTCGAGGTCTGGCTGCCCGAGAAGAACTGGAGCGGCCGCTACGTGCAGGTCGGCAACGGCGGGCTTGCCGGCATCATCTTTCACCAGTTGCTGGGACAGATGGTCGACCGCGGTCACGCGACGGCATCGACCGACAACGGTCACACCGGCAGTCCGGTCGACGGGCGCTGGGCAATCGGCCAGCCGGAAAAGGTACGCGACCACGCCGAGCGCGCCGTGCACCTGTTGAGCGACATCGGCAAGCGTGTCACGGCCCACTATTACGAGAACGCTGCTCAGCGCTCGTATTTCTTTGGCTGCTCCGAAGGCGGTCGTGAGGCGCTGATCGAAGCGCAGCGCTTTCCGCAGGACTTCGACGGCATCGTCGCCGGCGCGCCGGCTCACTACTGGACCGATCTGCTGACCGGCTTCGTCGGCAGCGGCCAGGCGTTGCACAAGGATCCGGCGAGCTTCATTCCGCCGGCCAAGCTGCCGATGATTCAACAGGCCGCGCTCGCAGCGTGCGATGCGCGCGACGGTGTGAAGGATGGGCTCGTCGCCGCACCTGGGAAATGCAAGTTCGACCCGCAAGTGCTCGCGTGCAAGAGCGGCGGCGATGAGTCGCAGTGCCTGACCGCACCGCAAGTGACAGCCTTGCGGAAGCTATACGAGCTCGGGTACGTGCCGTCGGGCGAGAACGAGCTCTCTGCGATGGGCGGCGGCGTACGTCAGTACGCATTCGGTGCCGCGCCGGGACAGAGTCTCCAGGTCATGTTCGCGACCGGCTTTTTCGGCGGCTTCGTCTACGAGAGAGCGGACTGGGATTTCCGCAGCTTCGATCTCACGAAGGACGCGGCGCTTGCGCGCACGAAAGTCGGCGCGCTGCTCGATGCATCGAACACCGATCTCAGTGCGTTCAATGGACGCGGCGGCAAGCTGATTCACTATCACGGCCTGCTGGACGGCTCGATTCCGCCGTCGATGTCGACGAAGTACTACGATGGCGTCGTCAAACAGTCCGGCAGCGTGAAATCGACGCAGGATTTCTATCGCCTGTTCCTCGCGCCCGGCGTGCTTCATTGCGGCTTCGGTCCCGGCCCGAACTCATTCGGCAATCTCGGGCCGCGTCCGCCGGCCGACGCGGGTCACGACACGTTGCTCGCGCTCCAGAAATGGGTCGAGGAAGGCGTCGCGCCGAAGCAGATCGTGGCGACGAAGTACGTCGACGACGATCCGGCGAAGGGGGTCGTGATGACGCGCCCGCTGTGCCCGTATCCGCAGACCGCGCACTGGGACGGCAAGGGCAAGGTCGAAGCGAGCGAGAGCTTCACCTGCAAGTAGCCCGCACGCGCAACGCGTGAGGCATACTTGCCTCATGGAAACCGAGCGCCCGCAGCCGATCGTCATCCCGCACGGGGAGCTCTCCGCCGAAGCGCTGCGCGGCGTGCTCGAGTCCTTCGTGCTCAGGGAGGGGACGGACTACGGCGAGCGCGAGTTTTCGCTGGAGCAGAAAGTCGCTCACGTGCTGCGCCAGCTCGAGCGCGGCGAGGCGCAGATCATCTTCGATGCGGTGCTGGAGAGCATCGATATCGTGACTGTCGCAAGGAGTCGTTCATGACACAGATGCGCGTCGATACCTACGAAGTGCTCTATTCGGCCAACGGTTTTCCGCCGCGCATTGCGCTCAAGAATGCCGGCAACTACATCGGCCAGATGATCTTCCTCCCCAACGGCACGGCGCTGCCACCCGACACGGTCGTGAACAAGCAGGCGCAGTTGCACTATCACCTGGATGATTTCCAGAACGCGGTCGACCTGCTGCGCAACGAGAAGCCGATCTACATGTACTACAACGGCTCGGGCGGCGGCTTCGAGAACGGCATCAAGACGATGATCGAGAAGGTCGGCGAAGGCGAGATCGCCCAGGATTGAGCCCTGCAGACTTCTGGACGTCGTCGCTCGCGGATCACGATGCTAGGATCGGTCCGCAATGGCAACGCCCATTGAACTCGTCACAGCAGCAATCGAACCCGATCACGGACGCGCCGCAGCAGCGCCCGCAGCGCAACCGCGCAAGGGCATGCAACTTGCGAAGAAGATCGGAGCAGTGACCGCCGTCCTGGTGGCGCTGCCCGCGCTGTTGAACAGCGCAGTGGATCTCTATCGCGTCGTGGCCAAGGTGCCGTCGTCCCTGCAGGACGAGACGAACGAGGAGCTGTTCAAGCAGCATTTCGGCGAGCTGCCGCTGGTAGCGCAGAAGATCGCCATCAAGGAATCGAACGCGGTCGTGGACATGGTGTTCGAGGTTTACTCGGGCGGCGATATTTTCGTCACGTATGGCGGCACGCCGCAGTGGTTCCGCGCCAAGGCGCCGCTGCCGCGGATGGCGAACCTCTTCTTCATCTCCTCGGCGAATGCACAGGCAGCCGCGGTTCGGCCAGCACAAGGTACGAGTGCCACGGGATCGGTGGTGCGCCCGCAGGTCACCATCGATCTCGACAGGGTCAGGTCGCAGAGGTCGTCTGCGATTGCTGTCGTCACGCCGCCGCCCGCGAACTCTTCGACTATCGAGCGTGCCTACCTCGTTGCCGAGACACGCGACGAGCACTCGGGGTTGAGCCCCAGCACGGGGTCGTACACGAAGGTGTTCAGAGCTGAGCCCGGCTATCGCATCGCGCGCCACGAGTTCCAGCTCTCCAGCGCGAACGAAGCCGTCGTGAACTCCATCAAGCCGTCGCCGGACGGGCAGTCCATCAGCGTCAACTACACCATCAAGAGCGGTCCGGCTTTCGATCGCTGGCGCGGGTGGATCAAGGGCACGCTACAAACCGCGCAAGTGAAGATCGCGAACTAAGCGGCGGCTGTCCGGTTTCCGACCCTGGGTGCGTTACTCCCCCCGAACCAGAAACGGGGAGCGTCATCATGGTTGGAAGACTCGCACGGCAGTCCTGCCGCGTCGTTCTGCTCGCATTCTTTCTGTCGATCGGCAATCCGCACGCTGCTCGTGCGGCTGCGGTGCCGCCCGCTGCACCCACCGTAGCGATCTCGGCAGACACCAAGGAAATCGAATTCGCCTGGCCGGCCGTGGCCGATGCTTCGTACTACGTAGTGCGCGAGCGTGCCAACGCAGCGGCGCCTTTCGTCGCGATCTCGGAGAGGATTCCGCAGCGGCTGGTCGGTTCGCTCGTGCGGTTCAGCCGCCCTGTCGCCGTGCACCGCCACGAGTGGCTCACCACCGAGTACATCGTAGAGGCCTGCGGCACGACGGGCTTTCCGCTCTGTAGCCGCACGATCCCGCAAGGCGTCGCGACGCTCGAGCTCGACGCCGTCGGTCGCGTCGAGGCACGGAACGTGGATTCCGGCGACCGGTACGGCTACGCGATCGCCGCAAGCGCCGACGGAACCACTGTGGCAGTCGGCGCGCCGTACGAGGATTGCAGCTGTGTGGGCGTCAACCCGCAGGTGCTCGATAACGCCGCGACGGAAGCCGGCGCCGTCTACATCTTCGTGAAGACCGCTAGCGGCTGGACGCAACAGGCGTTGATCAAGGCAGCCGCAGTTGCATCGAACGATTTCTTCGGCATGACCGTCGCGCTGAGTGGCGATGGCAACACGCTCGCGGTCGGCGCGCCGATCAAGTATCTCAGCCCCGGCGAGGTCTACGTGTTCGTGCGCGCCGGATCGGTCTGGAAACAGAAGGCCGTGCTCACGCCGTCGAAC